>Ga0163199_1001965_pt1 | contig 12706 bp, 10 predicted proteins | sample PL_2010_150m_FD_113537 | JGI IMG/M metagenome (GOLD analysis project Ga0163199, IMG submission 113537) | Freshwater microbial communities from Powell Lake, British Columbia, Canada to study Microbial Dark Matter (Phase II) - PL_2010_150m | ecosystem: Environmental > Aquatic > Freshwater > Lake ... | reverse complement strand
CCACTAACGCTGTGGGACTATCGCTTAGTGATTGCCACTCAAAGCGTTGAACTCCGAGCTGGCGCAAGACTCTTAGTTAAAGATGTAGCGGTCCGTATTAACAGCGGAGATCGAATCGGATTCGTTGGTCGAAATGGCGCCGGTAAATCAACCCTCGCAAAATGTTTAGCTGGTGAAATACTTCCAGCAGGTGGTCAGATAACTCGCACCGGAACAATCGGATATCTTCCCCAGGATCCGCGAACTGGTGATCAAGAAGAATCAGTTATAAATAGAATTTTATCTGCGCGTGGTCTGGATCAAATCGTTCTTCGTATGCGCAAAGCCGAAGAAGCAATGGCAACAGCCACCCCAGAAGAGTTAGAAATTGCTCTCGAGCGCTATGCCCGAGTTGATAGTGAATTCAATGCTGCTGGTGGATATGGCGCTTCTGCTGAAGCCGAATCAATTGCAACAAATCTTGGGCTACCAGAACGCTTATTTGAAGAGCCAATTCAAGTTCTATCTGGTGGTCAACGTCGTCGCGTCGAACTTGCCCGCCTTCTATTTAGCGGCGCGGAAACACTTCTACTTGATGAGCCAACAAACCACTTAGATGCCGAATCCATCAACTGGTTACGCGATTATTTAACTAAGTTTTCTGGTGGCCTGGTGGTTATCTCCCACGATGTTGCTCTGATTGAAACTGTTGTAAATAAAGTTTTCTATATCGATGCGAACCGTAATGTCATCGATGTCTACAACATGGGCTGGAAGAAATATTTATTACAACGCGAAGCCGATGAACATCGCCGCAAGAAAGAACGCGCAAATGCCGAGAAGAAGGCCGAGATCTTGCAGAAGCAAGGCGAGAAGATGCGCGCTAAAGCTTCTAAGGCAACCGCTGCACAAGGTATGTTACGTCGCGCCGAATCACTTATCTCTAGCCTTGAAGATGTTCGTAAATCCGACAAGGTTGCAAAACTTCGCTTCCCTACCCCAGCGCCTTGTGGCAAGACACCGCTTATGGCAACTGGTTTAAGCAAGTCATACGGTTCACTTGAAATCTTCACCGATGTTGATCTTGCAATTGATAGATCATCTCGCGTTGTAATACTTGGATTAAACGGTGCAGGTAAGACAACGCTGTTAAGTATTTTAGGTGGTACAAATGAATCAGATACTGGTGAAATACTGCCTGGCCACGGTTTGAAGATTGGTTATTACACCCAGGAACACGAATCATTGGATTTTGAACGCACTGTTCTTGAGAACATGCTCTCTGCTGGCGACAAAATCAGCGAGCAACAGGCACGTCAAACACTTGGTTCGTTCTTATTTAGCGGCGATGATGTGCAAAAGCCGGTAAAGGTTCTAAGTGGTGGCGAGCGAACCAGGCTTGCCCTTGCAACACTTGTAGTCGGTTCGGCAAACGTATTGCTACTTGATGAGCCAACAAACAACTTAGATCCCGCATCACGCGAAGAGATTCTTGCCGCACTTGGTGAATATCAAGGTGCTGTGGTTCTTGTAAGCCACGATGTCGGCGCTGTTCAAGCCCTTAAACCAGAGCGCGTTTTACTACTTCCAGATGGTGATGAAGATTTATGGGGCAATCAGTATTTGGAACTAATTGCCCTTGAATAACGGTATAAATCTTCAGATTTCTTAAGAGCGAAGTGCAACCGCAAACGCTCGGAAATCTTCAACCAGCAGGTCAATCTCCTTCTGGCCATGTGCCAGGGAAATCAACCATTGTTCATCTAGGCCCGAAGGCGTAATGATTCCGCGGTTCATTGACCAGAGCCATGAAAGTTCAGCAATTACAAAATCAGTCGCCTTGTAATCACGATAGTTGCGAACTGGATCTTTCGACCAAGTTACACATCCCTTAACTCCGAAACCAACAGTATGCGCTGGAAGTTGAAACTCTTCAATAATCGCGGTTATGCGATCCAAAGCTTGCTCATTCAAAGCTTCCGCCTTTGCAAGTGCCTCTTCAGTGCACAATCGATCCATGGCCCGAAGTCCCGCCATTGCAAGTGGATTGCCATTAAATGTTCCGAAGTGAGCCATTGCGCCAGTTGTGATCGTGTCCATGATTTCTGCCTTGCCACCAAATGCCGCAAGTGGAAGCCCACCGCCAATTGATTTAGCTAGACAGATTAAATCTGGTTGAACACCAATGCGATGTGCTGCGCCTTGTGGACCGGCAGTTAAACCAGTTTTCACTTCATCGAAAATTAAGACGATGTTGTATTGGGTACATAGTTCCCGAACACCAGCAAGGTAGCCAGCATCTGGAAGAATAATTCCTAGGTTTTCAAGAACTGGTTCGAGAATGAAGCAGGCGATCGATTCGTGGTCGCGAGCAAAAATCTTCTCAAGTGCTGGCAGATTATTGAATGGAACTACGAAAACAACGCCAGCATTTATACCGTGGCCGATTACCGGAGTTGGCTCTTCTGGGTTTCCTGCTTGATCAAGAGCCGGCTTTACTGAAACCGTAAGTGGGTCGTAGCTACCGTGGTAGCCACCTTCCAACTTAACGATTGCAGATTTACCATTGAAAGCCTTTGCAGTTCGAACTGCATACATTGTGGCTTCAGTGCCGGAGTTTGCAAATCTAACTTTGTCGATTCCAAAGCGCTTGCATAAGCGTTCAGCACCATCACGTGAAATAGGTGATGGAGTTACAAAGAGAGTTCCACCTTCAAGTGCGGCCTTGGTTTCAGAAATCACTTCTTCATTCAAGTGACCGGCAAGCATTGCACCGAAGCCCATTGAAAGATCTAGTAATTGACGACCATCAACATCGGTCATCCACGCTCCCTTAGCTGAAACAATGCTAATTGGATATGGATCCCAGTATTGGAAGCTTGAAGTTGCGCCAAGTGGCGAGGACGATTTCGCAATAGTGTTTTCAACACCGGAGGCAAAGGTAGTTTTTGAATATAACGCCCACTCGGCAGCCATCATCTCTTTAATTTTTGTCGATGAGATTGGAGTAGAGATATTTGGGGTCTTGCGGAAAGTCTGAGGTTCTAGAGTTCAGGTCATTTTGGAAAGAAGTACCTTTTGTTGGATGGCTCGCTAGCTATCAGCGAATCCCTTTTGGGTACGAGCTCCTTTGGTTGGGAGAAAACTTGGTAGTTTTCTTATAAAGGTGAAGGTAGCAGGGAAAGCCAGATAATGCACTAATAGGCTGACTTGATGCGTGTTGCACCCAAAGATTTTGGACAATTTTTGCAGAATTTTCAAAAGTCATGCAGGATTCCAAAAGTTGAGCCATTATTTGGGTATGGCAGAAAAGGGCAAGAAAATAATTCTTGCAATCCAAAATGACCCGACCGATCCCCCACATTTAGTTGGCCGTTGGCTTATGGAAATTGGTTTTGATATACGAATTCTTCGCGCCTATACCGGGGAAGTTGTCCCAACAAAAGTTCCAGATGATGTTTGTGCGCTACTTCCATTAGGTGGATCGATGGGCGCGAATGATGATGAGGAATTGCCGTGGTTGGCGGATGAAAAGAAATTATTGGCAGATGCAGTTGCTAGAGAGATTCCAATATTTGCAATTTGTTTAGGCGCGCAGTTGTTAGCAACCGCCTTAGATGGCGAAGTTTCTCGAGCTCAAGTTGGCGAAATAGGAATTTATCGAATCAATCGTAATTCGATTTCAGATTCAATATTCAACTTTGGCGAGAGCGCGATCTCTGCACAATGGCATGAAGACAAAATTTCTAAACTTCCAACAGGCGCCGTGAATTTGGCCTCAAGTGAACTATGTGAAAATCAAATTTATCGAATTGGTAAGGCGACTTATGCAGTCCAGTTTCATCCAGAAATTGATTCCGGGATAATTAAACTCTGGGAAGATGACGCTGATAACGCATTTTTAGAATCTGGAAAGAGCAGTGTGAAGGCTGAGGTTCGAGTGGCTGAAATTGAATTGGAAGAAATTTGGAAACCAATTATTCAAAATTGGGGTCGATTAATCCTTCAGTAAAAATTCAATAAAAAAAGGGCCCTCAATATGAGAGCCCTTTTTTATATCAAACTACAGATTACTAATTGGTCCCTTGAACCAGTTCTTTACTGAAAGATGCCACCAGATCCAGAGAAGGATCAAGGCGCCGCCAGTAACTATTGGAGCATAGTTAACCGCGGTCCAGTTGAAGTCCTTGGCACCAGGAACACCTAGTGGTGAGAACGGCATAATGAAATAGAGCGAAATAATTGCAATTTCAGCAACTGCAACTGTGTTCATCCACTTGTACTTAGAACCATTGTTCCAAGCTCCGACCTTAAATTTATCTCCAGCTTTTAGACGAAGATAAATTGGAATCATGAATGATAAGTAAAGACTGATTACGCAGACTGAAACAACAGCATAGAAGGCGGTTGGAACGCCAGCTGAGCTCTTGTAGAGAGCAGGAAGTGTAAGAACAACACCACCGGTAGCTGAGATTAGTACTGCGTTAACTGGAACTCCAGCCTTATTTACTTTCTTCCAGTTCTTATCTCCTGGTACTGCGCCATCTCGAGAAAAGGCGAAGAGCATGCGAGAACATGAAGTCAGGCAAGCAGTTACGCAGAAAATCTGACCAGCTGTTGTAATTACCATAACCAGCTTGAACAAAGCGCCACCACCGAGTGAACTGTAAAGAAGTGCGATGACAGAACCGATTCCGAATGGATTTACTTCAGGATCAGTTGAGTTGATCATGTCAGAATTTGTTGCAGCAAATAGGAATGCAAGCAGCAGGATATATCCACCGATTGCGGAGTAGAAAATTGACTTCCAGATTCCCTTTGCTGAAGCAATATGAGCACCTTGGGTCTCTTCAGAAAGGTGAGCGGATGCATCAAAGCCAGTAATTGTGTACTGGGTTAATAAGAAGCCAAGTGGCAGAACATATAGCCAGTAACTTCCACCTGCAAAGCCTGAGTTATTGATTTTTTCAGTAAAGACCCAGCTTGCAGATTGGTGAGCATCTGGTGCTACAACCAAAATAATAACGATCAGAGCGGCGCCAAATACATGCCACCAAACTGAAATGTTATTTATTACAGCCAAAAGATGGCTGCTAAATATATTGATCAGAGTTACAAGGGCAATAACAATTACGAATAGTGCGAATTGTTGCTTGATAAAATCGCCACCCATAAATGAAGTCGCATAACCATCAAAGAAAGCACCTAGAACAATGTTTAGGAATGAGGTTAAGCCGTATCCCACTGAAGCGGTTACTGAAACTAGACCAATTAGATTTAGCCAACCGGTATAAAACCCAGCCTTGGGACCGCCAAGTTTGGTAGCCCACCAATAAATTCCGCCAGAGGTTGGAAATGCTGAGGCGAGTTCGGACATACAAAGACCAATAATTAAAATGAAGGCTGAAATTAGCGGCCAACCAAGGGAAATTGCTACGGGACCACCATTGTTCCAAGCCTGCGCAAAGGTCGTAAAGCAACCTGCCAAGATCGAAATAATTGAGAAGGAAATTGCAAAGTTCGAGAAACTTGACCAAGAACGATTTAGCTCTTGTTTGTATCCGAGGTCGGCTAAGCGACGCTCATCATCTGCGTGTGTATTCGACATTGAATTCATTGAATCCATTCCACCCTTCTAGAAGTTAAAGAGAGTGTGCCCTGCGTCTCACCAAATTGGAAGTGTATTCACGAGGTTTTCAGCGAGAAATTTCACCAATTTTTGGGTCGTTGTGTCTACGGAAACGCCCTAGTAACCTCCCACACAGGTAATTCTGGATTCTGACCAAAGGGAGCAAGCGCGTGAAATTAACCGTTGAGCAACTTCGTAAAGGCGTCGAAAGCGGCAAGATCGACACCGTTGTGGTTGGTGCTACCGATATGCAAGGCCGACTCCAAGGCAAGCGAATTCATGCCAAATTCTTTTTAGATGACACCCTCGCAAATGGAACTGAAGGCTGTAATTATTTATTGGCGTCAGATATCGAGATGAACACTATTCAAGGTTATGACGTTTCATCTTGGGACACCGGTTATGCCGATATGGCGATGCTTCCAGATTTAAATACTTTGCGCCCAATGCCTTGGCATGAAGGAACCGTTATCTTGATTGCAGATTTCACAGATCACCACAAACATGGAATCTCGGTTTCGCCGCGGACAATATTGAAAACCCAGTTAGAGCGCTTAGATAAAGCTGGCATGGTAGCGATGTGCGGAACTGAACTTGAGTTCATAGTTTTTAAAGAAACTTTTGAAGAGGCCTGGGATAAGGGATACAACAACTTAACTCCAGCAAACCAGTACAACGTTGACTATTCACTTCTTGGCACTGGCCGGGTAGAAAAATTATTGCGCGAAATTAGAAACAATATGGATGAGGCTGGTTTGATTGTTGAATCAGCAAAAGGTGAGTGTAACTTTGGCCAACACGAGATTGCCTTCCGATATGAGGATGCACTCTCAACTTGCGACAATCACGTCATCTACAAGATGGGCGCGAAAGAGATTGCAGCAAAGCAAGGATGTTCACTTACCTTCATGGCGAAGTTCAATGAGAAAGAGGGCAGCTCTTGCCATATTCATCTCTCGTTTCGCGATAAGAAGGGTGGCGCAGTTCTTGCTGGAGATGCTGGAGATGGCATGTCTAAGCAGGGCCGTTCATACTTAGCAGGGCTGCAGAAACATATGAGTGAACTTTCTCTTTTATTTGCACCAAATATAAATTCATATAAGCGATACCAAGCAGGGACCTTTGCGCCAACTGCTATCAAATGGGGCCGCGATAATAGAACTTGTGCACTTCGCTTAGTTGGCGAAGGTCTATCTTTGCGCGTAGAAAACCGGGTTCCAGGTGGCGATGTAAACCCATATCTAGCGGTTGCTGGGATGGTTGCTGCTGGTCTTGATGGCATTGAAAATAATTTGGAGCTGGAGCCAATTTTCACTGGAAATGCTTATGCTCTTGAAACAAATCGCGTACCAACTTCACTGAAAGAAGCCCGTGATTTGTGGGCGAACAGCAAATGGGTCACAGAAAAATTTGGCGCAGATGTTCAGAAGCACTACACACACATGGCAGATACTGAATTAGATGCCTATTCACGAGCCGTAACAGATTGGGAGCGTTTCCGTAGTTTCGAGCGGATGTAAATCAATGAGCAAATTCACCATAATAAATCCGACTACCGAGAAACCAGTCAAAGATATCGAACTCGCAGATCTTGCGGCAACTGACTTAGTAATAGCAAAAGCCGAGAAAGCATTTCAAAGTTGGCGAAAAGTTAATCCGGGCGATCGCGCACGGCTATTACGCAGCTTTGCAGCAATCGTTGACTCGCATATCGAAGAGTTAGCGCAACTTGAAGTTTTAAATAGCGGTCACACAATTGGGAATGCGCGTTGGGAAGCCGGCAATGTGCGTGATGTTTTGAATTATTACAGTGCTGCACCTGAAAGATTATTTGGAAAACAGATCCCGGTACCAAATGGAATTGATATAACTTTCAAAGAACCCCTTGGCGTTATTGGAATTATCGTTCCCTGGAATTTCCCAATGCCAATTGCAGGATGGGGCTTTGGCCCAGCACTTGCCGCTGGAAATACCGTTGTTTTAAAACCTGCTGAGATCACTCCTATGACGGCAATTCGCTTAGGAGAACTTGCGATTGAAGCTGGAGTTCCAGAGGGGGTATTTAATGTTATCCCTGGCAAGGGCAGCATTGTTGGTGAAAGATTTGTAACTAATCCCCTAGTTCGGAAGATAGTTTTCACTGGGTCAACAACTGTTGGAAAAGGAATTATGCGCGGGTGCGCCGATCAGGTAAAACGTTTAACTCTTGAACTTGGTGGCAAAAGCGCAAATATTATCTTTGCCGATAGCGATATCCAAAAAGCGGCAGCAAATGCACCTGGGGCGGTATTTGATAACGCTGGTCAAGATTGCTGCGCTAGATCTCGGTTACTTGTACAACGTTCGGTCTTCGATAAATTCATGGCTGAATTCGAGACAGCAGTTAAAAAATTCCGAGTTGAAGATCCCGCACTTGAGAGCGCAGAGATGGGTCCTCTGGTTTCTGCTACACAGTTAGCTCGAGTCCAGGAATATCTACCGCCAGGAACTCCCATCGCTTTCCAGGGAACAAAACCGAAAGGCCCGGGTTATTGGTTTGCGCCAACGGTTCTGCTTCCCAAAGATGCTAGTGACCGCGCATATCGCGAAGAAATTTTTGGTCCAGTAGTAAGCGTTCTGCCTTTTGAAGATGAAGCAGATGCGATTCGCATTGCAAACGATTCAGAATATGGGCTTTCAGGATCTATCTGGTCTCGCGATATTGGCAGAGCAATTCGGGTCTCAAGAGCGGTCGAAGCCGGAAACCTTTCGGTAAATTCAAACTCATCAGTTAGATATTGGACGCCATTTGGCGGGTATAAGCAATCTGGACTAGGTCGAGAATTAGGTCCAGATGCACTTGATGCATTTACTGAAGTTAAGAATGTTTTCTTTGACACTCAAGAATAACTAGGAGAATAAATGAAACGGTTACAAGATCGCGTTGCGGTAATCACTGGTGGCGCAAGTGGAATTGGATATGCGACCGCACAACGCTTCGTCGAAGAAGGCGCAAAGGTTGTCATAGTTGATCTAAATGAAGAGATCGGTAAGAAAGTTGCGAAAGAACTTGGCGGTATTTTTGTAAAAGCAAATGTCACTTCAGAAGAAGACGTGGCAAGAATGTATAAGGTTGCATTTGACGAATACGGTCGCATCGATATCGCATTCAATAACGCTGGAATTTCACCACCAGAAGATGATTCAATTCTTACTACTGGAATCGACGCCTGGCGCTTGGTTCAAGAGGTTAATCTGACATCTGTTTACCTCTGCTGCAAAGCAGTTTTACCTTATATGTTAAAGGCCGGAAAAGGTTCAATCATTAACACTGCATCATTTGTTGCAACTATGGCATCTGCTACTTCACAAATTTCATACACCGCCTCTAAAGGTGGTGTACTTGCAATGACTCGCGAACTTGGTGTGCAATTTGCACGTCAAGGCGTCCGCGTAAATGCCCTCTCCCCTGGACCAGTTAATACGCCACTACTTCAGGAACTATTTGCTAAAGATAAAGAGCGTGCGGCACGTCGCTTAGTCCATATCCCATTGGGTCGCTTTGCGGAAGCTAGCGAACTAGCGGCTGCTGTTGCATTCCTTGCATCTGATGACTCTTCATTTATCACCGCATCAAACTTCTTAGTTGATGGCGGTATCAGCGGCGCTTACGTAACTCCACTATCTGAATAAATTTTATGTGTCGATTAATGGGTTACGTTTCCTCACATGAGGTAAGTATTGAAGAGATTGCTGGTGCAAGTTTCCAGGAGTTCTCGGATCTCTCGGAGAAACATCGTGATGGTTGGGGTATTGCAACTTCTTCAACCGGCAAACCCTCAAATTTAATTGTTGAAACTCTCCCCGCCAAAGAAAGTTCGCAATATTCACATCTGACCAAAGAGGTTTTGTCCGATGGCGCGTTGCTTCATCTGCGTTGGGCAACATCTGGTTTAGCCGTTGTCGAAGGAAATACCCATCCCTTTGAATTTGAGAATATCTCCTTTATACACAATGGTGGAATTACACCTCTAGATTCGATGGACCAATTTATCGATCCAGAATTGATCAAGCTAATGCGCGGGAACACCGATAGTGAAAAGTACTTCTATGTTTTGATTACCCAAATTAAGAAGCTGGGATTAATCGCTGGAATAAGTGCTGGGGTGAAGTTGATTAAAGAGAACTGCAATTACTCCTCAATAAACGCCATGATTTTGACTTCTGATTCTTATGTAATTATCAATGAGCATAATTATGGGAAGCGGCCTAAGGGTGAAGCCGAAGATTATTACGATCTCTTTTACCGTAAAGATGAGAACGGAATCTTGGTTGCATCCTCCGGTTGGAATCAAAAGAATTGGAAGAGAATAGAGAACCACCAGATTCTCTTAATTGATCGCAAATCACTTAGCCTAGAAGCCCTCAGTATTTAATCTAAAAAGAAATCGAGCAAGAAATCAGTTGTTCCAGGCTTAACTGAATACTTCTCAAGATCAGTAATGCCTTCAGATGCTAGGACTTCATCGTCTACAAAGAAATTTCCGGTCGTTGTCTTAGCATCTCGATTTAGGATTATGTAGGCGGTATCAGAAAGTATCTCGGGCTTACGACAGAAATCAGTATCGACGCCAGGAATCATTTGAAGCGCTGCGGTATCAATTGCAGTTCTGGGCCAGAGCGCATTTACTGCAATCCCATCGCGTTTAAATTCCTCTGCCATTCCAAGAACACACATACTCATTCCATATTTAGACATCGTGTATGCAACGTGGTTCTTAAACCATTTTGCTTTCATCGAAAGCGGTGGCGACAAGGTAAGGATGTGCGGATTTCGACCAGCCTTCGCACTCTCTCGTAGATGAGGTACAGCTGCTTGTGAAGTTAGAAATGTTCCCCGAACATTTACATCGAACATTAGATCAAAGCGCTTGGCGGGAGTCTTCTCAGTTGGAGTCAAATTAATTGCACTCGCATTGTTGATCAAAATATCAATTCCACCGAATTGTGCTGCGACCTTGTTTACTGCCACAACAATCGCATCCTCGTCTCGGATGTCACATTGGATTGGCAGCGCAATCCCGCCAGCAGCCTCAATCTCTTTAGCCGCAGAAAAAATAGTGCCTGGAAGTTTTGGATTCTCCTCTACCGTCTTGGCTGCAATCGCAATGCTTGCGCCATCTGCGGCAGCACGAAGTGCAATTGCCAGACCAATACCGCGAGAGCCGCCTGTAATGAATATTCGTTTCCCAGTAAGTGACATCTAGATTTACCCCTTATTTTTCTTCTCGAGAAATTTCATAAATGCAATTTGTGCTTCATCAGATTCAAGTGCGATTCTAAATAATTCGCCTTCAGCTTCCATAACCATTGCGACCGCTTGATGATGCCCACTCTTTAAAAGAGCCTTCGTATTAATTACCGCTGTCGGCGGTTGATTTGCAATAACCTCTGCAACTTCCAGCGCCTTTGCAAGTGGATCCGAAACAATCTCATTTACTAAACGCATCTCGTGCGCTTCGGTTCCAGAGAAGTCTCGACCAGTCAAGAAAATTTCCGAAGCAATTGCGTGTCCAACAAGACGTGGAAATAAAATTGAAGACCCAGCCTCAGGAACTAGGCCGAGTGAAACAAAGGGCATGGATAATTTTGCATCAGCTGTTGCATAAACAAGATCGCAGTGCATCAACATTGTGGTTCCGATGCCAACAGCGTTTCCATGAACAGCCGCAATCAGTGGTTTAGGAAAATCATGAAGGACTGATAAAAATTGCATCACGGGTGAATCAGGGCCTGTAGGTGGTGTATTTAAGAAGTCCATAATGTCGTTGCCGCCAGTAAATGCGGTGCCAGCTCCTGTAATTACAACAACTCGGATGTCGAAATCATCTTTTGCTTCGCCTAACGCTCTTGAAAGATCGGAATACATCGCAGGTGTAAGCGCATTCTTCTTCTCTGGACGATCCAAGGTGAGCAGTAAGACCTGGTTCTTTTTGGTGCTTGAGATGTTACCCATTAGGGGAGTTTATGGTGGACAATGAGGAAAGCCAATATAACTGTCAAAAGTCGGAGAGGGCTTTGGGAAACCAACTATGGATATCAGAATAATGCGTCGTGATTTAACTCCATTTGAACATTTAGTCGCCCAACACCTATGCGATGGACTTTCTAATATTGCAGTCGCAAAAGCAACTGCGCATAGCGAAAAAGTAATCGAAAATACGGTATCCAGAATGGCATCAGTATTTGGAATCAAGTCTGATGGCGATACAAATATTCGCGTACTTCTTGCGCTGGCATACCGCGCCCACTTCGGTGATGGTTCTTTCGATAAGTTAAATATCGATTGCTCTCATAGCAAAGTCGGAGCAGACGGTAAGTCATATTGTGATAAGCACGTCGATTAAAAACTCCAAGTAAGGCCCTCTTTCAATTATAAGGGCTAGCACTCCCTCAATTTACTTTGGTGCTAGCACTTGCACTTTTCTACATACCACTCGCTCTGATACTCCAAACTAATAGCGATATGAAACTTCTCCAGGTTTTATATCTATATATTCCGGAGAGTACAGAAAGAGAAAAAATGAATAGAAAATCGTTTGACAAAATTGCTAGCGTAATTGGACTGCTACTTGCAGGATTCCTAATTATTCTTGGCGGTATTCTGCAATACGGCGGTAACTTTGCTACGGATCAAGTGGCTGCACAATTGACGCCTCAAGCAATAACAATTCCAACAGATAACGGTGACCCAAAAGTTACCAATGATGTTAAGAAATTCTTCGCTGACAATGGAAATAGGATTATGTCGACTGGAAAGCAAGCGCAGATGTATGCCGATCACTACATCGGTTTCCATTTATCAGCCATGCCTACTTACGCAGCAGCATCAACTGCGAACCGTGCCGCAGCAGGCGCACTAGCAGCTGATCCAACTAACGCTGATTTACAAGCAAAATCCAAACAAGCTTCGGGAACTGTTGAAACCGTATTCAAAGGGCAAGCCCTTCGCGGAATGCTTCTTAATGCTTATGCCTTTGGAACGCTCGGTGACATTGCAATTGTTGCCAGCTATGTAACTTTTGCCGGCGGCTTGATTTTCCTAATCTTGGCGCTACT
>Ga0163199_1001963_pt1 | contig 12710 bp, 10 predicted proteins | sample PL_2010_150m_FD_113537 | JGI IMG/M metagenome (GOLD analysis project Ga0163199, IMG submission 113537) | Freshwater microbial communities from Powell Lake, British Columbia, Canada to study Microbial Dark Matter (Phase II) - PL_2010_150m | ecosystem: Environmental > Aquatic > Freshwater > Lake ... | reverse complement strand
GTGCCGACGGTGGTGGACGAAATCCAGTCCTGCATGTGGCATCACGACTTCTTCATGTTCCGCGAATGGGGTCTGACGCCGTCGTTCGTGGCCATCGGAAAAGGTTTCCCCGGCGGCGAATATCCCGCCTCGCGCCTGATCTTCAGCTCCGCGATGGATTGCATGCCGCAATTCGGCGCGCTCGTGACCAACGGCCAGGAGGAACTCGCCTCGCTTGCCTACCTGATCACCATGCGCTGGGCGCGCGCGAACGCCCGCGCCACCCGCGCCGTGGGCGATTACTACGAGGCGCGGATGCGCGAGTTCGCCGCCGCGCATCCGGACAAAATCTCCGCCGTCGAAGGCAAGCGCCACATGACGACGCTTTATTTCAAGGAACTCGACGCCGCGAAAGCCTTCGCCCGCCGACTCAACGAGCGCGGCCTCGACATCAGCACGCAGACCTACAAGCAGGATTGCCCGCCCGCCGTGCTCACCAAGATTCCGCTCATCGCCACGCCCACCGTCGTGGATTTCATCCTCACGCAGTTCGAGTCCGCAATTCAAGCAAACCGAAAGACTCAACAATGAAAATCATTCGCTTCGGAATCATCGGCTGCGGATTGATGGGGCGCGAGTTCGCCTCCGCCGCTGCGCGTTGGTGCCATCTCCAGCAAATGGACGCGCGCCCGGAACTCGTCGCTGTTTGCGATGCGGCGTCCGAGCCGCTCCGCTGGTTCACCGAAAACTTCGCCAGCGTCAAACAGGCGACCAACGATTACCGAGAACTCCTCGCCAACCCGGCAGTGGACGCCATCTATATCGCAGTGCCCCACAACCTGCACGAGAAGCTGTATGGCACGGCCATCGAAGCCGGCAAACATCTCATGGGCGAAAAGCCCTTCGGCATTGATCTCGCCGCCAACCGCACGATTCTCGCCACCCTCGTGCAGCATCCGCAATGTTTCGCGCGCTGCTCGTCGGAGTTTCCTTTTTTCCCCGCGATGCAGCGCATCGGCCGCATGATCGAGCGCGCCGAGTTCGGCGTCATCCTCGAAGTCAACGCCAGTTTCCAGCACTCCAGCGATCTCGACCCGAACAAGCCGATGAACTGGAAGCGCACCATCGCCGCCAACGGCGAATACGGCTGCCTCGGCGATCTCGGCCTACACACGCTCCACATGCCGCTCCGCGCCGGTTGGGTGCCGCGCAACGTCCGCGCGATCCTGACGCGCGTGTTCCCCCACCGCCCCGGCCGCGACGGCAAACCCGCTTCCTGCGAAACGTGGGACAACGCCACGCTGCTGTGCGAAACCGCCGATCCGCTCACAGGCGCGATGTTTCCGCTCACCATCAAGACGCAGCGCATCGCTCCCGGTGAAAAGAACTCCTGGAATTTCGAAGTGCTCGGCACCCGCCGGTCCGCGCGCTTCTCCACGAAGCAAGCGAACACGCTTCAACTCCTCGACTACACCGGCGGCGAACAACCGTGGCAGCATCTCGACATGGGCCACGAGATGACTTTCCCGACGATCACCGGCGGCATTTTTGAATCCGGTTTCTCCGACGTGATCCTCCAGATGTGGGCCGCGTTCGTCAGCGAACTCGTCCACCGCAAGACGCCCGGCAAGTTCGCCGGCTGCGTCACGCCGGAGGAAACCTATTTGCACCACAAGATTCTGACCGCGGCACTGGAATCGCATCGCACCGCATCCGTTGTGAAGATTGATCCCGACTGACATGTATCTCGGCATAGACATTGGCTCGACCTCGCTGAAGGCTGCGGCGTTCGACGCGCGGCGCGGCCGGCTGCTCGCGCAGACCGAGCAGCGCCTGCCGCTCGACATGGACGGAACCGGCAAGCGCGAGCAAGATCCCGCCGCGCTCATCTGCGCGCTGAGCGCCGCCGCCAATTTGTTGCGTCATCAAGTCGGCGGCCGTTGGCCGCACGTGCGCGGAATCGGCCTCGCCACGCAGGGCGGCAGCACCATTCTCGTCAACCGCAAGACCGGCGCGCCCTCGACCCCGATGTTTCTGTGGAACGACACGCGCGCCTTCGGTCACTTCCACAAAATCGCCGCCAAATTTCCGCCGCGCTGGTGGCGCGCCTTCTCGTTGAGCGACGGACCGGGCATGGGCCTCGCCCGCGCGCTGTGGATGCGCGAGAAGTGGCCGCGACTTTTCAAGGGTAACCCCCTTTGCGTTGGCGCGGGCGAACACATTTATTTTGCGCTCACCGGCGAATGGCGGCAGGACGCCTGTCACGCGCTGCAATCCGGCTGTTACGACGCCGTGAGAAACCGCATCACCACGCGCCCGCTGGCGGAGCTTGGTTTGCCGACGGACTTTTTCGCGCCGCTGCGGCAAGGTCACGAGATGCATCCGCTCACGCAGGAAGCCGCCACGCTGCTGCAACTGCCCGCCGGCATCCCCGTGGCCGGCCCTTACAACGACCACGAGGCCGGTTATCTTTCCGTGTTGCACGCATCGCGGTTGCCGCTCGAATGCTCGCTCGGCACGGCGTGGGTCGGCAACTTCGTCCTCCCGCCGACGCTCGCGGGCGGCGCGCCGTTCCAGATTTGCATCGCCGCGCCGACCGGAAACGGCCGGCAGGTCATCATGCCGCTGATGACCGGCAACGTCACCTTGGACTGGGCGCTGGCAACCTTCGTTCATGCCGACCACAAAACCGCGCTCGCGCGGGCCGCCGGGATTCTGTCCAAACAACCGCTGCCGCCGCCGGGCCTCGTCGCGTTGCCGTGGCTCAACCGCCCCAACGCGCTGCGTCCCGCGCAGACCGGCTCCGCGGCGTTCTTCGGCATCGGCCCGTCCACGACGCACGCCGATCTCTTCCGCGCAGTCGTCGCTGCGATGACCTTCGAGTTTGCCCGCGTGTTCGACCGCGTCGCCAAGTCCGGCGCTGTTGACAGCCTCGTGCTCTGCGGCGGCACAGCGAGAAGCGCGCACATCCGGTCGTTGTTCGCCGCGTTGTTCGCGCCGCTGCCGGTTCATCGCGTGATCGAAACGGAACTGATGGGCACCCGCGGCTGTCTCTACGCTTTCGATCCGCAGATCGCGCGCGCGCCCGGCGCGCCGGTTCGCTGCGATGCCACCCTCGACCGGAAGGTGCTGGCCGGAGCTTTCGCCCTCTACTTGGAAACGTTTGACCGCCTTTACGCTCATGTGAAAGCCGGTAAACCATACACACTCAAACAATGAACAAACCAAAGGTTGGGCTGTTGCCCCTGTATTTGAAGTTCTACGACGACGTCCTGCCGGACCTCGCAACCCAAGTCGCGCCGTTCGTCCAGCGCGTGCAGGCGCATCTCGACCGCGCCGGGCTTGATGTCGTCGTTGCGCCCATCGGACGGACGCGCCCGGATTTCGCGAGCGCCGTGGGGCGGTTCGAGACGGAGGGCGTGGACGCCATCATCACGTTGCACCTCGCCTACTCGCCCTCGCTCGAATCCGCCGGGGTGCTCGCCCAGTCGCGGCTGCCTGTCATCATGCTCGACACGACGCCGGACCGCGATTTCGGCGGCCACGTGGATCCGATGCGCCTTCTGGAGAACCACGGCATCCACGGCGTGCAGGATTTGGCGTCGGTGCTGCGCCGGCTGGGCAAGCCGTATCGCGTCGTGGCCGGCCATCTCGACGACCCCAGCGTGATCGAGCGGTGCGCCGCTGCGGTTCGAGCGGCGCGGGCGGCACAGTGCTTGCGCTCGATGCGCGTCCTGCGCATCGGCGGAATGTTTCCGGGCATGGGCGACTTCGCCGTGTCCGACGACGTGCTTCAAAAAGTTCTCGGCATCGCGGTTGAGAACATCGAACCCGCTGGACTCGCCGACGCGGTCAAAACCGTCAGCGAAGAAGCCGTCGCCGCCGAGATCGCCGCCGACCGGAAACAATTCCGCGTGGAATGCGACGAGGCGGTTCATGCGCGCTCCGTCCGCATCGGGCTTGGCTTGCGCCAGTTTCTTGACCGCGGCGGCTTCGGCGCGTTCAGCCTCAACTTCCTCGCGTTCAAGGAATCCACCGGCCCGGTCAACTCGGTGCCGTTCCTCGAATGTTGCAAGGCGATGGCGCGCGGAACCGGCTACGCCGGCGAAGGCGACGCGCTCACCGCCGCGCTCGTCGGCGCGCTGCTGCGGGGATTCGGAGCGGCCACGTTCACCGAAATGTTCTGCGCAGACTGGGCCGGCCAATCGCTCTTCCTCTCGCACATGGGCGAGATCAATCCCGCCGTCGCCACCGCGCAACCTCTGCTCTACGAAAAGGAATATCCGTTCACCCCCGCGTTGAATCCCGCGACGATCGCCTGCGCACCGCGCCCCGGACGCGCGACGCTGGTGAATCTTGCGCCCGGTCCGAACGACAGCTTTCGTCTCATCACCGCGCCCGTCGAAGTGCTCGCCGACGGCACGCATCCCGACTTGAACCGGTGGGTGCGCGGCTGGATTCGCCCCGCGCTGCCGCTGGCGCGGTTCCTCGAGGAGTTTTCGCATCTGGGCGGCACGCACCACAGCGCGCTGATGTTCGGCGACCATGTCCCGGCGCTCGCCGCCTTCGCCGCCTTCCTGAAAATCGAACACTGCGACATTTCCTGACCCACCATGAACGCCTGGAACACTCCTGCAGAACGCGATTACAACCGGCGAATCTTTGACGAGGAACTGAACGACTTCCTCCCCGCGAAAATCTTCGACGCGCACGTCCACATCTCGCCGCCGGACGGCTTCCTGCCCGACGCGCCGTTTTCCTGCGGCGGCGTGCCCATCACTTCCTACACCTACAAGGAACTGGCTGCGGACTTGAAACTCGCCTTTCCCAAACGGCAGGTCGAGGCGCTCTGTTTCGGTTTTCCTGACCCGAAACTGAATCACGAGCGCAACAACGCCTACGTTGGCGGCAGCGCCGACTTTCGCCGGTTCTTCCCGCTGCGCCTGCTCGACCCGCAGCGTGACAACGCCGCGTTGGTCAACGCCGACATTGACCGTTGCGGCTTTCTCGGCTTCAAGCCATATCCCGACTACGCGCGCGCCGACGACATCCCGAACGCGGAGATTCCGGAAATGCTGCCCGACTGGGCGATGGCCGTTGCGCACGAACGCCGCCTGCTTGTGATGCTCCACATCCCGCGCGCCAAGCGGCTGGAAGACCCGCTCAACCGCCGCCAATTGCGCAAACTCTGCGTCCGCTGGCCCGGCGCGAAAATCATCCTCGCTCACATCGGCCGCGCCTACTATCTGCGCGGCGTCACGGGATTGCTCGACGACCTGCGCGAGTTGCCCAACCTCTACTTCGACCTCGCGATGGTCCAGCACTGGGAGGTGATGGCCCACCTGTTTCGCCAAGTCCCCATCAGCCGCGTGCTTTTCGGCTCGGATATCCCCATCGCACTCGCGCAGGGCAAGGCCGTCGAGATCAACCACCAATACACCTACGTCACGCCGCGTCCGTGGTCGCTCTCGCTGTGCGACGACAAAAACAAATTACAGTTCACCTCGTTCCTGAACGAGCAGTTGCGCGCCATCCAACAGGCCGCCACCGCCACCAAACTCTCGCGTTCGGCCATCGCCGCACTGTTCTACGACAATGCGCGGGCGTTGGTTAACGAAGTCGCCGCGCGAATCAAACCCGCGCGCTGCCGTCGGAGGTAATCCGTAGTCACCACCAACGCGCTGGCATCACTTCCGGCAACGCCGCCATGAACCCGCGGTGTGGAGAACACAAACCAAGAAACCACCTTAGGCTGCGCCGCTCCGCTAACAAACTTTGACGCGGCGGTTCTATCGGCCTGATGGCCGCCCCGGTAGAGTTTGTGCCACGATGTGTGCGCGCATTCTCATCACGCCACGGTCGCTCACGAAAAGCGGTCATCCATCGCTGGATCGTCTGCGGGCGGCGGGCTATGAGGTCAACTTCTGCGCGCCCGGCAAGTCGCCGACGGAGGAGGAACTGGTCGCGCTTTTGCCGGGATGTGTCGGCTTGCTGGCGGGGGTCGAGCCGGTGACGGCGCGCGCGCTGGCTGCGGCGCGGGATTTGAAGGTGATCAGCCGCAACGGCACCGGCGTGAACAACATTGATCTCGCCGCCGCGCAGCGGCTCGGCATCCGCATCCGCCGGGCGGAAGGCGCAAACGCGCGCGGCGTGGCGGAACTGGCGATCGGCCTGATGCTGGCGCTGGCGCGGGCGATTCCCGCCAGCGACCACGCGATCAAGGACGGACGCTGGGAGCGGCAGACCGGGTTCGAGTTGGAAGGCAAGACGCTCGGCGTCATTGGCGGGGGGCGCATCGGCCGGTTGGTGGCGAAGATGGCGGCGGGGCTGGATATGCGCGTGGTGGTTTACGACGTGGCGCCGGTCGCCGGCCTGACGATGTTGCCGTTGGAAGAGGTGTTCGCGGTGGCGGACGTGATCAGTCTGCATTGCCCGCCGCGACCGGACGGGCGCGCGGTGGTGGATGCGGCGGCACTGGCCCGGATGAAACGCGGCGCGTTGCTTGTCAACACGGCGCGGGCCGGTCTGCTGGACGAAACCGCGGTGCTGGCGGCGCTGGAGTCGGGGCAGTTGGGAGGACTGGCGTCGGATGTGTTGGAGGGCGAGCCGCCGGCCAACCGCCGGTTGGCCGGGCATCCGCGCGTGATCGTGACACCCCATGCCGGGGCGCTGACGCATGAGAGCGTGGACCGCGCCGTCAGTATCGCCGTTGACAACCTGCTCGACGAACTACAGGAAGTTCCAGCATCATCCTGAGCCATGTCACAAGAAACCATTCTCAACCGGGTCGCCGCGCTGGGCGTGGTGCCGGTCATTGCGATTGAAGGCACTCAAATGGAGATCATCGCAAGAGTGCACGATCTCCGCTGAAGGCGAGGCATGGAACTGATCCCCCAGCCCGGCGGTGCGCAAGCACTCTTGAAAACCAGCTTGCCGGCTGACGCCGTGGGTTTGGCGTGGCTCGGCCAGGCGGGATTCGCGTTGCGGGCGGCTGGGCGGCGTTTGCTGATTGACCCTTATCTCTCCGACCATCTGGCGCGCAAATACGCCGGCAAGGAGTTCCCCCACGTCCGGCTGATGCCCTCGCCCGTGGACGCCGGCGCGCTCCGCGACCTTGACCTCGTGCTGTGCTCGCACCGGCACGGCGATCACATGGACCCCGGCTCGTTGCCGGAACTGGCGAGGAACAATCCGCGCTGTCGCTTCGTGGTGCCGCGAGCGGAGAAAGAGTATGCGCTGAGCATCGGCCTGGATGAATCGCGGCTGATTCCCGCCAACGACGGCGACTCGGTGCGTGTGAGTGAGTCACTCGAGATTCGCGTTATCGCTTCCGCGCACGAGACGCTCCAGACCAACGCGCGCGGCGAACACCACTTCCTCGGCTTCATCCTGCGACTGGGTGGCATCACGCTCTACCACGCCGGCGACTGCGTGGTCTATGATGGCCTGGCGCAACGGCTGCGCGAGGAGCGGGTGGACGTGGCGTTGCTGCCGGTCAACGGCCGCAGTGCTGCGCTCACGGCGCGCGGCGTTCCCGGAAACATGAGTTTCGCCGAAGCGCGCGACCTGTGTGCGGCGGCCGGCATCGGGCTGATGGTGCCGCATCACTTCGGCATGTTCGCATTCAACACGGCCGATCCCGCCGAACTGCGGCGGCAGATCGCGGAAACGATTGCCCCACATTGCCTGCTGCCGGAGGCAGACAAGTATTACCGGTTCACGATCGGATAGAGCGTTGACGACACCGGCCCGTTGGTAAACTGCCGCCCCTAACCGCCGTGGCCTTTGTAGGTGTAGCGATAGACAACTCGGCCGTTCTTGTCCGTCAGCGTGGCTTCGTCGCCACCGTTGTTCCAAACGCCACGCTTCGACCAGCCAATATCTATTTCCTTTTGGCCGCTGGCGGGCGGCGGTAGTTTGCCGAATTGGTTGGTGTGGACCCGGCAAACGCCTCCAGCCGGTAGCAAGCACTCGCCGGTTGGAAACGCGCTTGCGAAAGCCAGTTTGTGTTTGCTGCCGCGGTCGGCCAGTTGCCAGCCATCGCAGAGATTGACCGGCTGTTGGCTTCGGTTGACGAGGTAGAGCGTTTCGTCTTTGCCCCAAAACTTGATGAAGACGATTGCCAGGTCGGAGTCGGCGTGCGAATCGCCTTTGGCCCACCAACCGCGCCTCGCGCGACACGCATCGAGTTGCGCGGCCAGCAACGCGCCGAGATGTTTCACAGCGAAATCATCGGCGGGCGTGTCGTCGCGCACGTCGCGCACGTCAATGCGCGCAGCGCCTTGGCGGACCATCTCAATGTTAACGCATTGGGTGGAGGACTTGTCCTGCCAGAGGTAGGCGAGCAACCGCTTGCGGCTGTCGCGCCGATAGTCGTCGCTGGCAGGCTGCAACTCCAGCCAACAAGTCTTGCCGGCGACAAGTTGCTCGTTTTGGCGGTGAGCGTCCTGACCGAACGGCTCGTCCATCTCCGGTGCGTTGACGGCAAGGTAGCGCACGAGTTCCACTTTCTCTTTGTTCCACCACACGCGCACGGTGTCACCATCCACCGCTTCGGCAACGCGCACTTCTTTGAGTTGGGTAGTTTCGTCCGCACCGCGCGCCGGCATGGTCCGCGGGGCGAGGCAAACGATTACGGCAATGGCTACGAGATTGCGGTGCATGGACGGTAGATTGCCCCACTTGACTGGCGCTGTCGAAGCCGATTTTTTGCCGATTTTTGCGACAAGATAGAGCGGTTGATAATCGCCGCTCCGCTGCTAGACTGCTGCCTGTATGAGCCAGGCACCAGCAACGCGCATTGAGGCTGTCGCGCAGTCGCTCCAGCTTGCCGAGTTGTTCGAGCCGTTGGAGGACGTGCAGTTCTGGATCAAGGACCGCGAGGGGCGATACTGCCGGGTCAACCGCGCCTTCCTGCTGAACTACGCGCTCAGCGAACAGCGTCAGATCGTCGGCAAAACCGACTACGATCTCTCGCCGGCGTTTCTCGCCGACCAGTTTCGCTTCGACGATGAACAGGTCTTGAACGGCTACCGCGTCATCAACCGCATCGAGCGCGTCGGTCAGGCCGGCCAGACCTCCTCATGGAGCGTGACCAACAAGATTCCCATCTACGACGCGCGCGGCCGCATCATCGGCACCGCCGGCACGACGCGAGTGCTCGGTGCCGAGGGACGCGAACTGATCGGCGCGCACGGTTTTGAGCCGGTGGTGGCGCACATTCGCGACCACTACCACGAGCACATCTCCAACCGCCAACTGGCCGCGCTGGCGCACATGTCGGTGCGGGCATTCGAGCGGAAGTTCCACGACAGTTTCCACGTCACGCCCCAGCAATACGTCCGCAAGCTGCGCGTGCGCATGGCCTGCCGCGCGCTGGTCTATGGCGACAAGCCGCTGGCCGAAGTTGCGCTGGAGTGCGGCTTCGCCGACCAGAGCCATTTCGCCCGCGAGTTCCGCCACCAGACCCGCCAGACGCCGCGCGAGTATCGCGAGCATTACCGGCGGTTGTAGCCTGCGACGTTTTCAGACAAAACTTTGACGCGGGCGGGCTAGACCTTGCGCGATGAAAATCGTAGCCTGCGGTTATGAAATGCGCGGACAACATCGGCGTGTGCGTCGTCGGCTGCGGCCGGGCGGGGCTGATTCATGCGCGCAATTTTGCCGGCGGCGTTCAAGGCGCGCGGCTGGCGGCGCTGGTTGATCCGGTGGAGGAATCGCTGCGGGCGGCGAGCGCGGAACTGAAGGTGCGTGCTTCTTATCCTGATTTTCGCCAAGCCATCGAGGACCGGAACGTCCACGCGGTGGTCATCGTGGCGCCGACGGCGTTTCATCGCGACATCGCGCTCGCGGCGGCGGCGGCAGGCAAACACATCCTCTGCGAGAAACCGATGGGCATGACCGCCGGCGAGTGCGATGACATGATCCGCGCCGCAGAGCGCCACCGGGTGAAGCTGCAAATTGGATTCATGCGCCGGTTCGATGCCGGCTTCCTCTCTGCCAAACAACGCCTCGATGCCGGCGAGATTGGCGACGTGGTGCTGGTCAAGTCGCTCACACACGGCCCGAGCATCCCGAAACCGTGGATGTATGACATCCGCAAGAGCAACGGCCCGCTCGCCGAGGTCAACAGCCACGACATTGATACCCTCCGCTGGTTTACCGGCAGCGAGTTCGCGGAAGTGTTTGCCGTGGCCGGCAACTATCGCTGCCCGGACGCGAAGAAGGATTTCCCCGATTTCTACGACAACGTGGTGCTGACCGCCCGCTTCCACAACGGCATGCAAGGCGTCATCAGCGGCGCGCAGGGCGTCGGCTACGGTTACGACGCGCGCTGCGAAGTGCTCGGCCAACGCGGCATCATCACCGCCGGCGCCTGGCCCGGCCCCGGCATGTCGAAAAGCTGGCAGGCGCTTTTCGCCGATGCCTACCGGGCCGAGGATGAGGATTTCATCCGTTGCATTCTCGAAGACCGTCCACCGCGCGTGACCGGGCTTGATGGCAAACGCGCCGTCGAAGTCGTCAACGCCGGCAACCAATCCATCTGCGAACGCCGTCCGGTGACGCTATGAACGACACTTTTGATTTGTCACACAGGAGCCGTTGGTGTCCCGCCTTTAGGCGGTTGTTGCTGCTTCGCCGCCTAAAGGCGGGACACCAACAATCTTTATGATCGCTGCGCTTTACACACAGGGGAAAGGTCTGCGCTTCGGCGACGCGCCCGCGCCGGAGATCGGCAACGACGAGTTGCTGGTGCGCGTCGAGGGCACGGCGATTTGCGGCACCGACGTGAAGATCGTCCATCACGGCCATCGCAAACTGCGCGACGGGCAGACGATCATCCTCGGCCACGAGTTTGTCGGCGTCATCGAACGGGCCGGCGCGCGCGTGACGGGCTGGCGGGCCGGCCAGCGCGTGGGCGTCGCGCCGAACATGGGTTGCGGCCATTGCGAGATGTGTGCGCGCGGGCTGGGCAATATGTGTCCCGATTACTCGGCGTTCGGCATAGACCGCGATGGCTCGCACACGGAACTGGTGCGGATTCCGGCGGCGGCGCTGGCGCAAGGTTTGGTGACGTCGCTGCCACCGGGAATCCGGCCGCAGGATGGCGCGCTGGCCGAGCCGCTGAGTTGCGCGGTCAATGGCATTCGCAACGCGCGCGTCGCGAGCGGCGACCGCGTCGTCGTCTATGGCGCGGGGCCGATGGGATTGCTGAACATGATGCTCGCGGCCGTGTCGGGCGCGGCAGAGGTGATCGCGGTGGACATTGATGACACGCGGCTGGAGTTGGCAAAACAGCTTGGCGCGACGGCGACGATCAATTCGCAACGCCAGCCGGTGCCGCAATGGGTGGCAGAGCACACGCGCGGTCGCGGCGTGGACGCGGTGATTTGCGCGGTGCCGGTGCCGCAGTTGCAGCAGGAGGCGCTGGGCATTCTCGCGCCGTTCGGCCGCTTGTGTCTGTTCGCCGGCTGGCCGAAGGGAACCGCGGGTGTGCCGCTCGACACCAACCCGATCCATTACAAGAACCTCGTCGTCACCGGCATGACCGGCGGGTGCGCGAGCGATTACGCGACGGCGTTGCAGCTCATCGCGGAGCGCAAGATCAACGTGGCGGCGGTCGTGTCGGATGTGTTTCCGCTAAGCTGCGTGGAGGAGGCTTACGCGGCGGCGTTGTCGGGCAAGCGGATGAAAGTCGTGCTCGTCGCGGAGGAGGCGGCATGAAACTGGGCAGCGCGGCAGAGCGGCAGCGAAATGTAACGCGGACACTCCTGTCCGCGCCGTTGCGTGGCGAGGAAACAGCGCGGACAGGAGTGTCCGCGTTACAGCGATCAGCGAGAACAACATGAAACTGCTCATCGGCGTTGACATCGGCACGCAGGGGACGAAGGCGGCGTTGTTCGCGGAGAACGGCGGCTGCCTGGCCCGCGCGTTTCGTCCATCGAAACTGCATCGGCCCGCGCCGGGCGTGGTCGAGGAAGACCCGGAGCGGCAGGTCGCGTCGGTCTGCGACACGATCCGCGAATGCGTGCGCGCGGTGCGCGTCGAGGCGCGCGCCGTGGCGGGCATCGGGATTGACGGGCAGATGGCGGGCGTCATCGGCGTCGGCAAAGACGGGCGCAACGTGACGCCATACGACTCGTGGCTCGACACGCGGTGCGCGCCTTACATCGAGCGGATGCGGCACGCGGCGGGCGCGGAGATCATCCGCAAGACCGGCGGACCGCCGAGCTTCAATCACGGGCCGAAAATCCTGTGGTGGATGCACGAACATCCGGCGGTGTTCCGCAGCGTGCGCGCGTTCGTGCAACCGGGCGGCTACGCGGCAATGCGGCTCTGCGGGCTGGACGGCGCGGCGGCGTTCATTGACAAAAGCTATTTGCACTTCAGCGGCTTTGCCGACAACCGGCGCGGCCAGTGGGACGGCGGCTTGTGCGAAACGTTCCGGCTCGATCCGGCGAAGCTGCCGCGCATCGTCGCCTCGCACGACGTGGTGGGCGCGCTCGGCGCGGCGATGGCGGCGCGTTGCGGGTTGCGCGCGGGCGTGCCGGTGGTGGCGGGTTGCGGCGACACGGCAGCGTCGTTTCTGGCGTGCGGAGCGACGCGCGAAGGTATCTGCGTGGACGTGGCCGGCACCGCGTCGGTGTTCGCGGCGACGACGCGGCGGTTCGTGGCCGACACGCGACGGCAAACGCTCGGTTGCGGCCAGGCGGCGACGCCGGGGTTGTGGC
>Ga0163199_1001962_pt1 | contig 12714 bp, 10 predicted proteins | sample PL_2010_150m_FD_113537 | JGI IMG/M metagenome (GOLD analysis project Ga0163199, IMG submission 113537) | Freshwater microbial communities from Powell Lake, British Columbia, Canada to study Microbial Dark Matter (Phase II) - PL_2010_150m | ecosystem: Environmental > Aquatic > Freshwater > Lake ... | reverse complement strand
CAGTGCACCGATAAACGGGTGAACCAGATTACCCCCGATCTTTTCGTACGTTTTCCGACTCCCGAAAAGATGGCCGAAGTGGAACCGGGCGAGGTGTTTGATTATATCCGGTCCTGTTCCTATCCCAACAACAAAGCGAAGAACCTGGTTGGGATGGCACGCATGCTGATCTCTGACTTTCAGGGTACTGTACCTGCAGAGATGGAGGAGTTGATCAAACTGCCCGGAGTCGGCAGAAAGACTGCCAACGTGATACTTTCTGTGGTCTTCAACAAACCTGCCATGGCTGTAGATACGCATGTTTTCAGGATATCTGCAAGGCTTGGCCTGACTGTAAATTCCAAGACGCCGGAAGAGACGGAACGTCAGCTTGTTAAATTGTTCCCACCGGAATTGTTGCCCGTAGCGCATCACTGGCTGATCCTGCACGGCCGATATGTCTGTATGGCACGAAAACCGATGTGCGGGGAGTGTGGCTTACAGAAGTGGTGCGCAAAAGTAAATGTCACAAATTAGTTATTTGCCTTATATCCAATATGTTTTCGGTGAGTTGGGTTTTCCTGCCGGGTGATTAGTTCATCGAGGTAACTAAATACAAGTTCGATGTTCTTGTCCTGATTTTTGAGTTTCTTTTTGATCTCTTCTACTTCCAGTTTCAGGCTCAAAGTATCGGTGAAGATTTGCCTGATACGCGTGAAAATCCGCATGATCTGAACGTTTACACGTATGGCCCTGTCGCTATTCAAGATTCCAGACAGCATTGCAACTCCCTGTTCTGTAAATGCATATGGTAAAGTACGTGTGCCTCCCCAACTTGCTATTCCAATTTGGAATAGCAAGATTTTGAACTCCTCTTCGTTGAGTTGGAACATAAAATCATCCGGGAATCGTTTTATGTTGCGTTTGACCGATTTATTTAGATTTCCGGTTGTAACTCCATACAAGGTGGCCAAATCTCTGTCAAGCATTACTTTCTGACCTCTGATCAGGTAAATCTTGTCTATGATACGTTCATCAGCTATTTGGATGCCGCTATTCACATCTTTCATTGACTGATATTAAGTTTTAATTGTTTGTTTTGTAGCCAATCCGTTTCCTGGGAGTTGGATTTTCCTGACTGGTTATTAGTTCATCGAGGTAACTAAAAACAAGTTCGATGTTCTTGTCTTGATTTTTGAGTTTCTTTTTGATCTCCTCTATTTCCAGTTTCAGGCTCAAAGTATCGGTGAAGATTTGCCTGATGCGCGTGAAAATCCGCATGATCTGGATATTTACTTCAATCGCTTTTTTACTATTTAATATGCTGGAGAGCATTAATACGCCATGTTCTGTAAAAGCCATGGGAGAATACCTCAAACCCATTCTATCTGAATTGGAGGTCGCAAATTGCGACCTCCAATTATTAAATTCCTCCATAGTCAATTCAAACATAAAATCTTCAGGAAATCTGAACAAATTGCGTTTTACAGCCTCCTTTAACCTTTTTGTCTCAACCCCGTACAACTCAGCTAAATCTCTGTCAAGCAGTACTTTCTGGTCTCTGATCAAGTAAATTTTTTCCGTGATTATTTTGTCTGGGACCAGACTTGCATTTTCAACTTTCATTGGAATTGATTTTACCGGTTTGTAACAATAATACCCAAGTATTATCTTACCATAAGTTACGGCATTTTAGTAAATTATCCAAATAAAAATTGAAATTTCAGCCAGAGCAAATCAAAATGCCTGCAAAAAAGCATCCATTGCTTTGGTCGGTTTTCCATCATCTCCCCAGGCGCTCAGCGCATAATGGCTCCAGCTCCTTGCTCCTTCGGGTTCCCAGTAAAACACCCCCAATCCCTTGCTTTCGGGAACCTCTTTCACCTTTTTCTGAACGGCAATCAGCATATCGTAGGTGTTTTGAACTTTGACATCTTCGCCCCCAACTTCTACCACCATCACCTCTTTTCCATATCTGTAGAACAAATCGTTCATATTTGACCCAAGATCGGTAATCGAAAGTGTGTAATCCGGCTTTCCGTCAAGCCAGTAAGGGTAATAGGACAAGCCAATGACATCGTATTTGGCCCCATTTGTCTTTGCTGCATCAAACCACCACCTGAAACGACCGCTGTTGTTTCCCTGATCCACATGAAGAATGACTTTTGAATTGGGACTGACAGCTTTGATGGCATCATAACCTTTGTTGATCAGTTGTGCAAGTTGCGGCCAGTTGTCGGTACTTCCTTCGGGAAGGACCATGCCTCCCGGTATTTCATTTCCGATCTGAACCCATTCGGGGGTTATACCCGCCGTTTTCAACGCGGTCATCACATCAAAAGTATAATCGTAAAGATCTTTTAACAAGGTAGGGAAGTCATGACCTTCCCAGGCTTTGGGTTTTATCTGTTTGGAGGGATCGGCCCAACTGTCGCTGTAATGAAAGTCAATCATCACCGTCATTCCCCAATTTTTAGCCCGAACAGCCATTGCTACTGTCTCATCCTTGCTGCAATGACCGCTGAATTTGTCATCTGAAGGGTTCACAAATGTTCTCAACCGGATAGCGTTGATTCCATGATCTTTCAGTATTTTAAAGCACTCCTCGGTATTGCCCTGGTCATTGTAGAATTTATAGCCTGAAGCTTCCATTTGTGGCAGCCAGCTAATATCGGCTCCTTTGACCAATCTATTGTCAGTCGGTGGGTTTTGTGATGTCACTGCCTTGCTGCATCCGGTATGCAAAAAAACCAGAAGACCAAGAAAGAGAAGGGTGTGTGATAAAGTTTTCATATCTAAATTTTTAGTCTGACCAGGAGGATATCAGAACTGCAGATAGCTCCTCAACGATTGACAAAACGTTTGTTTCGCAATCAAAGATAGAATAAAAACCATTTGGAGTGGCTAAAGTACTTCGCTTGTGGCGAACCATGCAAGGGGTTCCTATCTCTAGTCACTCTAATTCACTTTAGGCACTCCAAGATAAAATGGGTAAAATTTGCTCAAAAAATTTGTATTTCATTCAAACTTTATACTTTTGCAGTGAAATTATTGAAATTAATTTTCCGTAAAACCAATAAATTAAGTTATGGCTTATAAAATTTCTGATGCATGCATCGCGTGTGGTACCTGTATCGATGAGTGTCCAGTTGAAGCGATCAGCGAAGGTGAAATCTACAAAATTGATGCTAACCTTTGCACGGATTGTGGATCATGTGTCGAAGTATGTCCTACTGATGCTATTTCGCCTGCGTAACTAGACAAAAGACTTTAAAACGACCTGCTTGATTCAAGCAGGTTTTTTTTTGTCTTTTTCCCATTTTTCTTCATCAGAAATTTTGAATCTCCGATTTTTTTTTTATCTTTATCATATTAATGCTTTAACCTACTCATTTCCAATAATTTTCAGTCATGGACTTGCTGCTTCTTAACATCAAGGAGTTGGTTCAAACAGGAGAAAATCCCTCCCCCTACCTGTCAGGTAAGGAGATGTCGTCGATAAATTCTATTCGTAATGCCTTCCTTCTGATCCGGGATGAGATGATTGCGGACTATGGCCCTATGAATACCCTTGGTGGATCAGTGGCAGAAGATTCTGATCAATTGATGGAGATCGATTGCAAAGGCAGGTTGGTGTTTCCCAGCTTCTGTGATCCTGATTCCCATCTACTTTACCCTTTCGGGACCGTTCCGGCATTTTCCAGTCGTGGTCTGGGAAGAGTCAGAAAGGGGACAGGTTTCTCAGATTCTTTTGTTGGACTTCATGAGATGTCTATCGGAGAACTCTACCTCCAGGCAATTGATCATCTCAAAGAGGTTGTCAGAAAAGGAACCGGAGCCATAGAGATCAAAAGCGGGTACGGTCTGGAGGCAGAAGATGAGATTAAATTGCTGCAGGTCATAAGGAAATTGAAAAGTACCACTCCGCTCGTGATCAAATCCACTTTTCTGGGATCCCACACCTACCACGAAAATTTCCGCAAATCACCCGCAAAGTATCTTGATCATATTTTGGATATCCTGCCAGCCATTGCACAAGATGAACTGGCCGATAACCTTGATTTGTACTATGATCATAAATTCCTGACAAGAAGTGAAACTGAGATGTTGATGTTTGCCGGTATGCGCGAGGGTTTGACTGTGAAGTTGCATTCCGATGAGCTGGGTCTGAACCGTCTCAATGAAATGAACCTTAAAGTTTGTCTCGATATCCTGGATGCCAACGAACCAATTTCGCCGGATAAGATTGACAGGATGGTACGGGCAGATATTTTTCCCGTCATCATGCCAGGCGCATCCTTTTTTCACAACCTTTCTGTATCCTCAGCCCGCGAGATGATTGATGCAGGTTTGCCACTCGCCATTGCCACAGATTTCGATCCCGGATCGATGCCTTCGTGCGACATGAAATTTATGCAATCGCTTGCTTGTATCAAATATGGATTGATGCCGGAGGAGGCCATCAATGCTTCGACTATCAATTCGGCCTATATCATGGGCATTGGCGATGGATATGGAACCATCACCAAAGGTAAAGCCGCGAATGTTTTCGTGACAAAGAAAATTCCATCTTACGAATATTTTCCTTATGCCTTCAGTTCTGATCTGATCGAGATGGTGATTTTGGACGGGGAGATCCATTGATCCAATTTTTAGGACAACAGCAAAAGGAGGGGGATTTGTGTTATTTGCGTCATTTGTGGTGGGCGGGGTAAAATAATAGATTAATTTTAGTGCTCTCAAATCACTTTTCTAGATTGCAAATCCATGAACAGAACTAAAATGGTTTCCCTGGTAGGAATTTGCTCGGCCGGAATAATTCCTGCAGCTTTCGGTCAGACAGCACCCAGGCAACGTCCCAACATTATCTACATCATGTCTGACGACCATGCCTATCAAGCCATTAGTGCCTATGGTACAGGATTGAATAAAACACCCAACATCGATCGTTTGGCCAGGGAAGGGGCCATCTTTACCCGTGCCTGTGTCACCAACTCCATCTGTGCTCCCAGCCGGGCAGTGATGCTAACTGGAAAGCACAGTTTTATCAACGGGAAAATTGACAACAGATTACCTTTTAACTGGAACCAGGATAATTTTCCTAAAATACTGCAAAAGGCAGGTTACCAAACTGCCATGATTGGTAAAATCCATTTGGACGGACTGCCCCAGGGATTCGATTTTTCAATGGTTCTTCCAGGTCAGGGACAATATTATAATCCGGATTTTCTAATCGACGGAGTAAAGAAACGCATCGAAGGCTATTGCACTGAGATTACCACCGAATATGCCCTGAAATGGCTCAGAGAGATGCGCGACAAGACCAAACCCTTCTGTCTTCTCTACCACCAGAAGGCTCCTCACAGGAACTGGCTTCCTGCTAAGAAATACCTCAATCTCTACGATGATACAACCTTTGTCCCACCTGCAAATTATTACGACGATTACCAGGGCAGGGGAACCGCCGCCCATACACAGGAGATGAAAGTAGACGGTCATGCAACATGGGGACATGACTTCAAGCTGATTACTGACCCCGATGGGAAGGCTACCGGCTTCGAGTCTGATCTGAACCGTATGACTCCTGCACAAAGGGCAGACTGGATGGATGCCTACGAGGGGGAAAATCAGGCTTTTCTGAAGGCAAAGCTTACAGGCAGGGCATTGGCTGAATGGAAATACAACCGCTACATCAAGGACTATCTCAGATGTATAAAGTCTGTCGATGACGGAGTAGGTGAGGTACTTGATTACCTCGATAAAAACGGATTGGCCGAAAATACCATCGTGGTTTACACCTCCGACCAAGGGTTTTATCTTGGCGAGCACGGATGGTTTGACAAACGATTTATGTACGAAGAGTCCTTTCGCACACCCTTGCTGATCAGGTATCCCAAAGAGATTAAACCGGGGACAAAGATCAGTAAACTGGTTCAGAACCTTGACTTCGCCCCCACTTTTCTGGATTATTGCGGCGTAAAAATTCCGGCTGATATGCAGGGGGAATCATTCCGGAAACTGGTTGCCGGTAAAACAGGCGAATGGCGTGATGCAGTCTACTACACCTACTACGAATACCCGGCTGAACACATGGTCAAGCGGCATTACGGCATTGCGACCGAACGATACAAACTCATGCATTTCTATTACGATATCGACGAATGGGAATTGTACGACCTGGAGAAAGACCCGCACGAAATGAAGAGCGTCTACAATGATCCAGCTTATGCGGATGTGCAAAAGATGATGCACCGAAGGTTAACAGAACTTCGGGCCAAATATGGGGATTCCGACGCCAACGATCAGAAATTCATTAAGATGTACCTTGATAGACAAAAGAAAGGGACGGGCAAAGGGGAAATCTGAACTTAATGAAACTATCCGGTAAGTGAACCGGTTATTTCCCAATCCATACCCTGGATCGCGCAGGCATCGAAATCTCAAGTAAATGGTTGTTTATCTCCATCACTTTTCCTGAAAAGCGATCCTTCAGTAGCTTATCTTCCTGGTAAGTGATTTTTACTTTAACCGGCTCCTGATTGTAATTCTGTAGCACAAAACTTCCGTCAGTCAGATTTTGCATGGCGACTCTGGAGGGTGCATCCATAACCGGAAGATCGCTAAGCTGTAAAACAGAACGCATGCAATTTGCCCACTGCCGTGGAAGATCAAAGAATCCAAGTTGCCTCGGTGACAATAAGACCTCGCCAACTAAGATAAAATCGGTTTCAGAAAAGGTGTGAACATTTAAAACGAAGATATTTGAAGAATTGCTCTTTGTGAGAAAAGGGATGCGATGGGCACCACTTTGGGCTTCAAGAAGCACACTCGAATTTTCCGGAATCAATTGGGATTCCAACTTCAGAGGAATTTTCATGCCGACAGGACTGTTATCCAGTATGATTTCGGATGCCTCTGAAGGCTGGCTGAACACCGGCCATTTGATTCCGGCAAGTTTTGTGATTTTTTCTCCGGAGGGTAAGTTTGCCAAAAAACCTGCAGTTAAGACAATTCTATTGCCTTTTTTTAAAGAGGCTTCGATCTTACCGATAATCTCCTTGTCGGCTGCTGCCTGTGCCGGGAGCAAAATAGTCTTGGCATTCGTGGGATAGGTCGAAGAAGGCAGGAGGGAGATACCAAACATGCCGATTCCATCCATCAGGTAAAGATCCCCTGCAGCATCGCTGTGCGGGGGTTTGTAAGCAACCGTTCCGATGACCGGATTACGGGCAACCACTTTGGCCAAATCTGCCAGCTGTTCAAATTTCTGATGCAGGGAATGATTGCCAGGATGACCCAGCAGAAGATCGTACATGCTGAATAGTACCAACTCCTTTGCTCCGGCCAAAACCGACTGATAGGCCTGCTCTATAAAATCATCGGCAGTGCAATCCCCATAATCGAACCAGGCCCCGCCGATCTTTTTGCCGGACAGTGAGGCGATCCAGCGGTAGTTGATAAAACCTTCATAGGGTTGTACAAAGCCATAACGTTGCGTGTATTGTCCACGGGTTTCAGTTCCAACCCAAACCTCATCGAAGAGCTTTGGTCCTGTTTCAACATCGTAGCCAAAAAGATGAAAACGGTCGTACCATTGGGGATACTTGATGATGATTTTAAGTCTGGGATTTGCTGCCTTCGCCGGACGGATTAACACCTCTTCCGCCAGTCGGGAGAGAAGTGCCCGCCGGTACACAGACCAGCTTTGTTCCCCTTTTGCGTTTTTGGATTCAATGCTTGTATCGGAGGTACATAAAAAATCATCGATAACGAAAGTGTCAAACAGAGGGGCCGCATTTTTCATCACCTCCCGGAAGTCATCCTGCGTTTTTTTATTTTGCCAATTGCACCAGGTGAGCTGTCCCTCCTGCTTCATGGCGAATTTTTCACCGGGAACTGTCGCTATGCCACCAATTACCTCAAAACCATTCGTTTTCAGAAATTGTATGCTCCTTTTCAACAGATCCGGCGAAATAATCAAACCTGCCCTGTAAACTTCGAGGTATACCTTGGTAATTCCATTACATTTCAATACGGAGAGAACTTCCCTTTTCCCCGCTTCTGAGTCAAAGACCTCCTGAATTATTTGTGCAGTAGCATAGACACTTAATTGAAGATCAGTTTTTCGGGTTTGGGCGTATGCGTACAAATCCTGATCCAAATCGCGGGTTTGGGCGCAGACCGATGAAATGATCAAACCCGTCATAAGGGCGACCAAAGCAATAGATTTCATTGTAACAGTTTAATAATGAGTTGGTTTGAAATGTTTGAAAAATTACTGATCACTTAGTGAAATCAAAGGGGAATATTTTAAAAGTTTAACCCCATAAACTTTTAAACCCTACAAATTATTTCTTTTCCTCATAAATAATAAACAAACCCCACGCTTCCAATCACTACCTGTTTGGAAACCTCGGTAGTTCCGCTGTTAAGATTTTCGACGGATGTGGATCCATTTGTTTTGGTCGTTTTAAGCGCTTCGAAGCTGTTCTTGGATTTCGAGTGCTGATAATCCAAAGCCACTTTGAGTTGTAATTTGTCAGTTACCTTGAACCTAACAGCACTCCCCGCCAGCAAATCCAGTGAAACATGAATGTTGTTGGTGTTGTGCTGCAGGTATTCCCAACTCCCTGAAGAGGGTTTATAGAGTAGTTTCTGGTTAGGGAGGTAGGTCACATTCATTCCGGCCATCGCTTGAAAATCCCAGGCAAACCGGTCAAAGTTCAATGAGAAAACGGGTCCGAACACCAAACTGTTCGACATCCATGAATTGACTGTCAGCGTCAGGTTATCCCTTTCTGCTTCGGTAAATGGTACCAGTTTTTTCATCCGGCTCTCCATTATGGCGCCCATTCCATTGCGGTCGACCGCATTGTTGTTGAGCATTACCATCCCTTTTAGCCCCCAATGGTTACTCAGAGGATAGGTCGCATCCAGATTGAGTGCGAATCCCTTCAGGGCAAATCCTGCACCGGTTTTCGCCGGATTTGTATCTGCGAAAGATCGCAAAGGCAGGCAGCCACCCATCGAGATCGAAAAATACCAATTGTCGGGTTGTGCAGACAAAGGTATGGACAGGAACATTAATGCACAAACAAGCAAAAGGTTTCTCATGATAAATGAGATTAAAATCGTGAAATTCTTTAAAAAAGCAGGGTGATAAAAGGTTGAACCATCCCCTGAATGATCTTACCTGTAGCCGGATCCAGCTGTGATCCAAAGAGGCTGTGAGGGATCGAGAAAATTCCAATTGTTACCAATGCAGCAGCAACTACCCAATACCTGGACTCTTTTTCCCAGTTAAAAAGGAAGGCAATGACCCAGGCCGCAAAGGCAATTAAAGTCTTGTTGTCGGTAAGATCCCAACCATAAGGAACGCCGGCCCAAAGTTCGTTGAAGGCATATTTTTGAACCAGCGGGCCCATGATCAATCCGCCGACAAAGATGGTAGCCAGTGTTATTTTCATCATTTTCAGGGATGGAATTTTGAAAAGGGCGAATACTCCTGCAATGTTGCTGAACAACATGGCCAGAAACATGATCAGAATATGCGGAATCAGAATAAATTCCGGTACGTGACCCTTGAAACGTATAACTGTAGGCGTTCCGTTGTTCAGCACAACCTGTTCTGCCGCTTTGTTCAGTACAATTTTGTATTCGAGTTTACCTGCCATACCCTGGTGAGGCAATGAAGCAGTGAGAATTACACCTTCGCGGGTCATCGGCAATTTGGTGAAATTTACCTTCTGAGGGAATATCCGATATTCGAGCGTGCCTGACACTTCAGGATCTTGTACTGTGATGGCAATGGGACAATCACCGTCACCATCGAAAGATCGGAGCAGTTTGAATTTATATGTCTGTCCCGAAATGGTGGCCCTGGTTCTCTGGGGGTGCGTAGGGCCAGTTAATCTTTGATATACGGCTGCTGCGACGGTTAATAAAACAGCAAAAATCCAGATGAGTGTTTTCTTTGTTTGCATGATCGGTCTGTTAATGGTTCTAAGGTCAATGTTGTCAATTCACGAACGGTTAACGAATTTTTCTTTCATCCGTTTCGCCACAACTATTACTTGATAAATAACGCAGTGAAATTACAACAATGCTTCAGTGAAAAAAATAGCATCCGGAATATTTTCATTTTCCTTCATAAAAATTGGACAAAGAGGCAGATGTGAAGCTGGGATTTGCTATTTTTACGCTTCATTCATCATTTTGAATTTACTACCATGAAATACCCATGGGAAAACTTTCGACCCAACTGAAAATTATTAAGTGGGTATTAGCTTCGCTGATCTTCGATTCCATTTGGCCATTAAAAATCAAAACTAAAAACAAATGAAGTTAAAATCAAAACTATTTTTGGGAACTCTTTTTTTACTAATGACAGCATCGCAACCACTCTTTTCGAAAGATGGAGCCAAAGGGAAAGAGGAGGGAACTGTCACTTTCGCCGACAAAAGCGATCAGAAGCGGGTTGACGTTCTGATGGACGGAAAACCCTTTACCTCTTACATCTGGCCGGAAAATGTAATGAAGCCCGTTTTGTATCCTGTTATTACTGCTTCGGGAACTGAGGTTACCCGTGGTTTTCCGATGAAACCAAGGGCAGGAGAGCGAGTAGACCATCCACATCATGTTGGCATTTGGTTCAACTACGGGGACGTTAATAAATTGGATTTCTGGAACAATTCAGAGGCGATCAAACCCGAGGCTAAAAGCGGATATGGAACAATCCACCACAAATCCATAGCAAAAAAAGAGGGTGGAAAGGGTCACGGAGTTCTCGTGGTAACTGCCACCTGGGATACCCCGGATGGAAAAAAATTGCTTGATGAAACGACTGAACTGCATTTTATTAACCAGGGAAATACCCGCATCATTGATAGAATTACCAAATTAACTGCAGGATCAGAGCCGGTTTCTATGGCCGACAACAAAGAGGGCGTCGTCGCCATTCGTGTAGCCCGTCAGCTGGAACTTCCTCAGAAAGATGAAGTAATCATGACCGATGCAAAAGGTAACCCAACTACCGTGAAAGCCATGAGCACAGAGGGAGTAACCGGAAGTTACAGAACCAGCGAAGGGATCAAAGATGATGCAGTCTGGTCGACCCGCGGAAGATGGTGTGACCTGACCGGAACCATCAACAATGAGAAAATTGCCCTCGTGATTTGCGATCATCCTCAAAACGCCGGCTATCCAACTTACTGGCACGCAAGAGGATATGGTTTGTTTGCTGCCAATCCACTCGGATGGAGCGTATTTACCAAGGGGAAGGAGAAATTAAACTACTGCATCCCTGTAGGAAAAACTGCTACATTTCGGTATAGAATGGTCATCCACAATGGATCAGATCTTTCAAACGAGGCCATCAATGCACTGGCCGATGAATTCGCAAAGAAATATTGAGAGACAGTGTGGCTCAACGATAAAAAAATCCGGATTCAATCCGGATTTTTTTATTTTTACCATTCGTAAGCAAACTAACACCTTCCAACAAATTCGATGGCATTAAACTACATTTGGATCTTCTTCTTTGTAATCGCCTTCGTGATTGCGCTTTTCAAACTGATCTTTCTGGGTAATGTGGATACCTTTTCGGAGATGGTGAATGCCACCTTTGAGATGTCAAAAACAGGGTTCGAGATCTCGTTGGGGTTGACAGGTGTATTGACATTTTGGTCGGGCATCATGAAGATCGGAGAGAAGGGAGGGATTGTCAATATCGTGTCCAAACTGATAGGGCCGTTTTTCAACAAGCTATTCCCTGAATTGGGGAGAAGCCATCCGGCCTATGGTCCGATGATGCTCAATTTTGCTGCCAACATGATGGGCCTCGACAATGCGGCTACCCCAATGGGCCTTCAGGCAATGAAGGAGATGCAGGTAAGCAACCCAAACAAGGAGGTGGCCTCGAACGCTCAGATCATGTTCCTTGTTTTGAATGCCTCAGGATTGTGCCTGATACCTATCTCCATCATGGTTTACCGGGCGCAACTGGGCGCCAAGGACCCTTCAGACATTTTCATTCCAATCCTTTTTGCCACTTTTTTCGCCAACATGACAGGTTTGATTTCTGTATCAGTTGTGCAAAAGATCAAACTCTGGGACAAGACGATTCTTTCATACCTGCTTGGAACGACTGCCCTCGTGGCGGCATTGATCTTTTCGATCAGCAGCATGTCGCAGGAACAGATCTCCATTTTTTCGAAAGTAGCCACCAATGTGATCCTCTTCTCCCTGATCATGTTTTTTATTTTGCTGGGCGTTAAAAGTAAGATCAATGTGTATGAGACTTTTATTGATGGCGCTAAGGAGGGCTTTTCTACGGCAGTCAGGATCATACCTTATCTGGTGGCCATCCTGGTAGCTATTGGTGTTTTTCGGGCATCCGGGGCCATGGATTTTTTAGTAGCCGGTATCAAATGGATCTTTGATTCGATGGGCATCAATTCGGAATTTGTGGCTTCGCTGCCGACCGGACTGATGAAACCCTTGAGTGGAAGCGGTTCGCGAGGGATGATGATCGATGCGATGAAGATGTATGGGGCCGACTCTTTTGTGGGCAGGCTCTCTTGCACGGTACAGGGCGTTTCTGATACGACTTTCTTTATTCTGGCGCTCTATTTTGGCTCGGTGGGCATTAAGAAAACCAGGCATGCATTGGCCTGTGCCCTTTTGGCAGATTTAGTCGGCTTGATAGCCGCCATCCTGATCGGTTATCTCTTCTTT
>Ga0163199_1001961_pt1 | contig 12717 bp, 11 predicted proteins | sample PL_2010_150m_FD_113537 | JGI IMG/M metagenome (GOLD analysis project Ga0163199, IMG submission 113537) | Freshwater microbial communities from Powell Lake, British Columbia, Canada to study Microbial Dark Matter (Phase II) - PL_2010_150m | ecosystem: Environmental > Aquatic > Freshwater > Lake ... | reverse complement strand
GGGGAATGCATTCCGCCGAATTACAGACTTCGATTTACGCACAATCGGCTACGCTTACGCCAACGGTACGGGAACTGGCACTTTCAATCCGAACCCGCCGTCGAACCCGCCTCAGTATCCGAACCCGGGTTCACCCACCGCGTCTTTGGACCCAAGCGGCAATCTGATCGTGAAATGGAGTTCGCTTCAGTTGGCACGCTTCACCGGGGGCACGGCTAGCACAGCCACCAAGAAGCTCACTATTACCATGCCAGACACGCCAGACGATCATGCAATCCTAACCAATTGGTTTTTTGCGAACGAGTGGTACCGCGCCTCTTACTACTCTGTTGCACCTGCTTATGCACCTCGCACCCTTCCATCGCCTCCGCTGCCCTATTCCCCTTCCTGCGGCACCTGCATCACGGTTGGTTCCACAAACACAAACAAGCTCGTATTGATCATGATGGGCCGGGCGCTCGGTACGCAAGCGCGGCCCGGTGATGTGCGCAACTATCTCGATGGAACGAATGGCACCAATGCGTACTCGGGAACGCTGAGCTACATGCAGCTTCCGCATGGCGGCGATTCAAACGACGCCACGACCGTGGCGCAATGACGGGCAACATGCGGTATCGACGCCATAGCCTCCAAAGTGGCTTCCGAGCGCGCGGCTTCACGCTGGTCGAGCTTGCAGTTGCGTTCGTTATCATCGCGTTGCTGCTTGCGAGTATAGCCATCCCTTTTTCCACGCAGCTTGAGCTGCGCGATATCTCCGACACACGCAAGCAGCTGGATGACATCAAGGAAGCGCTAATCGGCTTTTCCATGAGCCAGGGCCGCCTGCCCTGCCCGGCCGACCCGACGATCGGCACCGGCAACACCGGTGCCGGCATCGAGCGAGCATCATGCAGCGCCGGCACCACTATGATGGGAGTGATTCCTTGGGCAACGCTGGGCATTCGCGAAACCGATGCCTGGGGGCGACGCTTTACTTATCGCGTCACCGCCCCGTTTGCTCAGTCGACGCCACCAAACTATGGGTGCACGTCCGCACCTAATCCACCTCCCACGATGGCACGCTTTGCACTCTGCGCGCAGGGAGACATGACGGTCAACACCAAGAACACACCAACAAAGAGCACTCCGAGCGCCATTGCCACGCAGGTGGCCGCTGTCGTTATCTCGCATGGCAAGAACGGTTACGGCGCGAGCCAGCCCACTGCAGTTTATGTTGCCGCCCCACCGGCGTCCCACGTTGACGAAATTACCAACGCAACAGCCGCTACAACAGCGTTCATCAGCCGGGACTACAGCAATGACACGAACGCCTGCAGCGACACGGTAACGAACACGCCATTCTGCGGATTCGACGACATCGTCACCTGGATCTCCCCGTCCACACTGGCAGCCCGCATGGTGAGCGCTGGGAAGTTGCCGTAAAATGCCGGCGACCCGAATCGACCGGACACGCCAGCAGTCCCCACCGATGATGCATCCACACACGTTCCTCGCCCGCCTGCGCAATGCCGGCGTCGAGCCCGGCGACTCGAACGACCTGCGCATCAGAAAATCGATCATGGTGTTCGCCATGGGCCTGATGACAGCGGCACCGATGTTCTGGCTAGCGCTGTACTGGCTGCTCGGCCTGAAACTCTCGGCCACGCTGCCTGTCGCTTTGCAGTTGGTTTCGGTCGTGACGCTGGTTATTTACATCATGACCGGCGGTTTCCGCTTCTTCCAGTACGCGCAGCTGGGACTGTTCCTGTTCTTTCCGTTCATCGTGCAACTGTCCATGGGTAGCTTCGTCTCTGCGAGCGGCGCGGTGTTATGGGGGATACTTGCCCCCATCGTCGCCGTTCTGGTGCTCGGACCCCGCGAGTCGACCCCCTGGTTCGCGGCGCATGTGGTGATGCTGGCGATCTGCGGCTTCGTCGACTTCCAGCTTGTCGGCGCTGCTGCGACAATCCCCAGGGTGCCTCCGGGCGTGAGCGGGGTCTTCTTCGTTCTGAACTTCGCCACCATTTCCAGCATCGCGTATTTCCTGCTGCACTATGCCACGCGGCAGAAGCAACTCTATCAGACCGAGTTCGAGCAGACCCACCGTCTGCTGCAGATCGAGCAGGAGAAATCCGAGCGTCTGCTGCTCAATATCCTCCCAGGGCCAATAGCGAAGCGGCTCAAGCAGGAGGGCGATACGATCGTGGACGGGTTCGCCGATGTCACTGTGATGTTCGCAGACATCGTGAACTTCACCAGCATTGCCGAAGGCCTGTCACCGAAACAGGTCTTCTCCATGCTGAACAAAGTCTTCTCCGGCTTCGACGAACTCGCAGAGAAACACCAGCTAGAAAAAATTAAGACGATAGGTGATGCCTATATGGTCGCCGGCGGTCTCAACAGCGACGACGGGCCCGACTATACCGAGAAGATCGCCGACATGGCCGTCGACATGCGCGCCATGCTGGCGAACGACCCGGCTATCAACGACATGGGGCTGCAGATACGCGTGGGGATCGGCACCGGACCGATCGTGGCCGGCGTGGTCGGAAAGAAAAAATTCATCTATGACCTGTGGGGAGATACCGTGAATATCGCCAGCCGCATCACGGCCGAGGGGACTCCCGGCGTCATACAGGTCGACGCAACCACCTACCGCCGGCTGCGCGACCGCTACGACTTTGATCTGCCGCAGAACATACAGCTCAGGGGCAAGGGCGACACGGACGTATACCGGCTCATCGGCAGAAAGAGTACGGCGCCGGAAGCAACGGGCCCGTCGTCCGAGACAACGTAAGCGCCTCGCGGATAGCCGCCGGGATCAGGGCTGCGCGCTTGGTCGCCTGGCGTCGCCCTTGAGCGTGAAGCAGACATTGCCCGGCTCGTTCGCCGACAGCACGATCGAAAAGCCGAGGATTTCCGCCAGACGAGCGGTCTGGTAGAGGCCGATGCCGTAGCCCGCCTCCGAAGGCACGGGCCCGCGAAGCAGCCCCTGCAGCACCTCGGGGGCGACGGCCATCCCGCTGTCGCATACCGACAGTTCTATGGTGTCGCGGCAGCGGAAACCGACGCGCACCTTGATGCCGCCGTCGAGCTTGCGTTTGCGCAACGCGTTTTGCAGGAAATTGTCGCCGGCGCTGTCGAACAGTTCCTTGGGCACGAGCACCGTTTCGTCGATATCGCCGGTCTCGAATTCGACCTCCCGGTTCTGGAGGCCGCGCTGGAATGCTTCCCACCAGCTTTGCGCCGTGACGAACTGGCCGCTCTCATGCTCCGGCCGCTGCAGCTTATCCATCGTCTGCTGCAGCCGCTGCGTCACCGAAGGAAGCTGTCTGCGGATCAGCGCCGCGAGCTTCGCCGGATCCTCGTCGCCCTCGGCAGCGACGCACAGCACGTTGAGCGACTGCAGCAGGTTCTTGACGTCGTGGGTCATGCGCGCACCGGTTTCGTGGACCGCCTGCACGTAGGTCTGCTGTTGCAGTTTCTGCTCGCGCAGCTTGGCGATATAGAACTCTCCGAGCAATTGTCCGAGCAGTTGAAAATGCCACGCCAGCGACGGAGAAAGCGCCGGACCCGTGTACACCTTCAGTTGCATTGCGGGGTTGGTGTACTCGACGGAGTGTTTTGAGACGGCGCCAAAATCGCCCGACTCGCCGGCCGTGTGCCAAGAGCCCCCGGTAACCCAGGGCAGGCGGCGCAGCCCGGCACAGGCCTCCCTCAGGAAGCGCTCGGGCCGGCTTTCCATCTGCGACAATTCCGCAAGAAAATAAAGCCATTGCTCGAACGGCAGCCCGATCGACAGCAGGTAGCGCGAGAAATACATCGACAGGCCGGCGAAACCCCCGCGCGGGTTCCATGCGAGCGACAGCAGCAATAGCACGACCGCGAGGATGAGCAGACTGTAGGTAAGCGCCAGCCCATAGTCGATGGCCCCGACTCGCATGAATGCGAGTGCTCCCAACGCCAGCACCACGAGCAGCAGGAAGATCAACGTCGAGTAGAAAAAATCGATGATCTGCGGCGTTTCGGCGGAGTCGGGCTCGACCGGCATGAGGGCCATGACGACAAACAGTACCGGCAGCCCGTAGCGTGCCAGCACCTGCAACTCGCCCGGCGGCGCCGTCTGGAGCAGCGTGTTCGGCACCACCCATACGAGCAGCAGTGCGACCAGATAGAAAAGGACGAGGAGGTAGAACCGGCGCAGCCAGCGCGCCCGAAACAGGAACACCTTCCCGCCGACGATACCGGCGAACAGGCTGACCCACAGCGCAATCAGCCACCAGTTGAGGAAAAACAGCATGGCCGCGGCAACCGCCAGCATTCCCACGGTCTGAGGCGGGGTCAGCCTGCTCTCGCCGCGCATGAACGGCTGCCACACGATGAACAGCCCAAAATGCGCAATCATGAGCGCGCGTGCCCACAGGTCCTCGGCACCGCGCAATGCGGCAAGATGCAGGAGCACCAGCATCGAAAGAAACAATACGCGCCAGAAGCGCGCCAGCATCAACTGAGACATACTGAGCCTGTTGCCGATCGCCATTGGTTTGCCTTCCTGTGTCGCGCCGATTCACCCGATCCCAGCGTGCATCGAAATGCACTGGATGACGGATGCAGGCATGATTTGTGCCACTTCCATGACCGTGTGCTGGCGATCTTAACCGTTTGGGACCATCCGTTGCATTCAACCTTCGTACTGACCGTCGCCGCAACCACGCTGCTCGAGGCGGTCCGCAACCGCCTGCTGTGGCTCGCGGGCGCCGTAGTGATCGTTGCGCTCGGGCTCGCGCAGTTCCTCAACCAGGTCGCAATCACCGAGTCGTTGCAGATACAGATCGCGCTGCTCGCCGCGATGCTGCGCGTGGCCGCCGTGTTCATCGTTGCCACCTTCATCATCACCAGCATGGTACGCGATGCGAACGACAAGGTGATGGAGCTGCTGCTCTCCCACCCGGTGCCGAGATGGGCTTATTTCCTGGGGAAGTTCGCAGGCTATGCCCTGGTTGCGGCAGTCGTGGCGCTGGTGTTCGCTCTTCCGCTCGCGCTGTTTGCGCCGACAGCGGGCGTGCTGGTCTGGGCGGCATCGCTCCTGTTCGAACTGCTGATCGTCGCCTCGATGAGCCTGTTCTGCGTGCTGACGCTTACCCAGGTGCTCTCGGCGTTCGCCGCGACCGCCGGTTTCTATCTGCTGTCGCGTTCGATGGCGGCGATGCAGCTCATCGCCGGTGCATCGCTGACCCACGAGCACACGACCGCCGACATCATCGTCAACGGGATCGTGAACACGATCGCGCTGCTGCTGCCCGGCCTCGATCGCATGACTCGGACCGACTGGCTGGTGGACGCGGTGCCCGGCGCAGGGGAAGTATTCGGGTTTATCGTGCCGAGCACGGTCTATGTCGTTATGATCGCAAGCGCTGCCCTGTTCGACCTTCATCGCAAGAACTTCTAGGTAAGGGCTAAAAAAAACCATGAGTTGTGTCGCGAGGCAGGCGCCCGCGGAGGGCGAAGCAGGTTCCGCGAGCGAAGCGAGTGGATGCGACCCCGCAGCGGGATGCGGGGCGTCGGAATCCGCGGTCTTCACGGGCGCCTTTGCGGTCGCATCCCCGCAAGCAGGACCCCTGCTCCGCGCTCCGGCGCCCAGCTGGACGAGCGAGGGAAAGCAGGATCAAGGACTTGTGATGCTCGCGTCCTGCGATGACGTCCGCGGTTTGAGTACACTCGAGCTTCTCTAGACGATGGCAGAGCGCCCGGTCAGCCATGTTCCCAAGCTGGTCCTCGCGATCCTGGTCGGCGCGCTGGCATTACAGGCGTCGCTGAAGCTCACCCAACCCGGGTCACCGGCCGCCGCCGAGGATCTTCCTTTGCCACCGAGCATGGCGAGCTTGCGGCTGGCTGCCTTCGGGGATCCGATTCCGCTCGCTAAAGTGCTGATGCTTTATCTCCAGGCTTTCGACTACGGGGCAGACAATCGCATGCCTTATCAGGCATTGAATTACGACAACGTGCGAGAGTGGCTGCTGCGCAGTCTGCTGCTCGATCCAAAAAGTCAGTACCCGCTTCTCGCTGCAAGCCGTGTTTACGCCGAGGTAACCGACGAGGCCAAGACGCGCCTGATGCTCGAGTTCGTCTATCAGCAGTTCCTGCTCGATCCGCGACGGCGCTGGCCGTGGCTTGCCCACGCAGCCGCCGTCGCCAAACACCGGCTGAAAGACCTGGAACTCGCGAAGCGCTATGCCACAGCAATCCAGCAGCGGGCGACCGGCCCGAACGTGCCCATGTGGGCGAAGCAGATGGAGATCTTCATTCTCGAGGACATGAACGAGTTGGAAACCGCCCGGATCATGATCGGCGGCTTTCTTGCAAGCGGCACGCTGACCGATCCGGCCGAGGCTCGCTTTCTGGAGCAGCGGCTGCATGATATTGAGGCGCGGTTGAGGTTTCCGCCGCATCCCACTGGAAAATAAAGGAATTGTCGAATTTTCGTCTAAACCGTCAGAACTTCGACATTGAAGATGTGAAATATGCCACAAAAGCGCGTTTTCCCGCCTTTGGCCCGGGCATCCTTCTTGCGTGAGGTACCGCATCTATTCCCTTATCGAGCCGGGAGGCTGAGATGATGCAACGCAATAATCGGCAAGCGGGTTTCACGCTGGTTGAGATCGCGATCGTGCTCGTGATCATCGGCCTCCTTCTGGGCGGCATCCTGAAAGGCCAGGAAATGATCACCCAGGCCAAGATCAAGAACCTCGTCGCCGACTTGAACGGCATAACCGCAGCCATGAACAGCTACCAGGACCGGTACAAGGCGCTGCCCGGCGACGACAAGGGCGCCGCAGCCCGCTGGGCGACCACCAGTTCCGGCAACGGCGATGGCGTCGTCCAGGGCGCATACAATGCGGTCGTCCCGGGGACCCTGACCGGACAGACCAGCCCCGAATCCGTTTTCTTCTGGCACCACCTGCGTCTGGCTGGTTTTCTCTCAGGCACCGGCGCGGACCAGCCCTTCAATGCAGTGAGCGGAAAAATGGGCGTCCAGACAGGGGACGGTGCCGCTACGCCAGGCCAAGTATTGGCATCGACGACGCCGGTTATTGCGGGCTTCACTTCGCTGATCGTGTGCTCGGCCAATCTTCCCGACAAGATCGCGGGTTCGGCAGATGCGCAGATGGACGATGGCATCGGCACCACCGGGAGTGTGCGCGGCATGTTGCAGACCGCACCCGACCCCGCCATTGCCGGAACCGCCAGTGCTTATGCGGAGACCGGCACCAGCCAGTACGTGATCTGCAAGCAGCTGTAAGCAGCCGTATTTCGAAAAAAGGCCCGCATGAAGCGGGCCTTTTTCTTTTCGATCGCCTGATTATTCGGCATACCTCGGCGGCACGCCTCAGCCGCGCAACAAGCGTATTTCCGCCGCCTCGACCTGCTCCCGGGTGCCCAGCAGCACGACGACGTCGGCATCTTCGAACCTAGTCTCGGGCGACGGGGAACTGACGCGCGACTCGCGCCGCCGCAACACCGTCACGCTCGCGCCGATGGCATCCAGACCCAAGTCACTCAGGACCCTGTCGATCGCATAACTCCCGGAGGCGAGACGCACCGAATGCAGGCGCAGTTCGCGCGCATCGTCGCCGGTTTCCGGCTCGTCGGTCTCGCCGTGAAAGAAGCCGCGCAGCAGGTCGTAGCGCTGGCTGCGCACCTCGCGGACATGACGCACCACGCGCTTGAGCGGAACGCCGACCAGCACCAGCGCGTGTGAAGCGAGCATCAGGCTCGACTCGAAGGTCTCGGGCACGACTTCCGTGGCCCCGGCCGCAATAAGCCGATCGAGGTCGGTGTCGTCGCGGGTGCGCACCACCACCGGCAGACCGGGATTGAGTTCGCGCGCGTGATGCAGTGCCCGCAGCGCCGCCGGCGTATCGGCGAAGGAGATCACCATCGCGCTCGCTCGCCCGATCCCGGCGGCAATCAGCGCTTCGCGCCGCGTCGCGTCGCCGTAGACCACCGGCTCGCCGGCCGCAGCCGCCTCGCTGACATGCTGCGGATCGAGATCGAGCGCGACATAGCGGATGCCTTCGCGCTCGAACAGGTGCGCCAAGCTCTGGCCCGTGCGCCCGTAGCCGCCCATGATCACGTGCCGCTCGGTGGCGAGGCTCTGCACCGCGATGCGATGCAGTTCGAGCGAACGCAGCATCCATTCGCTGCGTGTCAGCCGCAGCACGAGAGCGTCGCTGTATTGGATGAAAAATGGTGCTGCGAGCATCGACAGCAGCATCGCCGCGGAAACCATCTGCGTCAGCTCCGGATCGAGCACGCCGAGGCTGAGCGCGAGGGCGACGATCACCAGGCCGAACTCGCCGGCCGGCGCCAGCGCCAGCCCCGCGCGGAGCGCCGTCCCGGGTGTGCCGCCGAAGGCCCGCGACAATCCCGCCACCAGCGCGAGCTTGAACAACACCGGCACCACGAACAGGAAAGCGGCGAGCGCGGCGTTGTCGCGAACGATGCGCAGATCGAGCTGCATGCCGACCGTGACGAAGAACAGGCCGAGCAGCACCTCGCGAAACGGCCGGATATCCTCCTCGACCTGATGCCGGAACTCCGTCTCGGCGATCAGCATCCCGGCGAGAAACGCCCCGAGCGCGAGCGACAGCCCGGCGAGTTCGGTGAGCCAGGCAAGCCCCAGCGTGATCAGCAGCACGTTGAGAATGAAAAGTTCGTGCGAGCGCCGGCGGGCGACGATGTGGAACCATCCCCGCATCAGTTTCTGTCCAAAGAACAGCAGCACGATCAGAACGACGGCCGCTTTCCCGAGCGCGAAGGCGAGCCTTTCGGCAAGACCCGCTTCGCCCTGAGCGAGCGCCGGAATCAGGATCAGGAACGGCACCACCGCAAGATCCTGGAACAGCAGCACGCCCAACACCTGCCGCCCGTGCGGGGCTTCCAACTGCATGCGCTCGGCGAACATCCTCACCACGATCGCCGTCGAGGACATGGCGAGCGCGCCGCCGAGGACGAGGCCCGGCTTCCAGCCGATGCCCGCGGCGACGCAGGCGGCGAGTCCGGCCGCCACGGTCAGCGCGACCTGGATCAGCCCGAAGCCGAACACGATGCGCCGCATCTGGAACAGCTTCGGCAGGCTGAACTCCAAGCCGATCGAAAACATCAGGAACACGACCCCGAACTCGGCGAGGTAACGCCCTTGCACCGAATCCGGAATCCAGCCGAACGCATGCGGTCCGATGGCGATGCCGGCCAGCAGATAGCCGAGCAGCGGCGGCAGGTGCAGCATGCGAAACACCGCCACCACGAGCACCGCGCTGGCGAGGAAAATCAGCACCAGTTCAAGCGTGCTTGTCATTGCTAAGCCTCTGTCGCATGCGGAAAATCGGACCTGCCCCTCTGATATACTGGCTCCTATGATAATGGCTGCTCCCCGCGACAACCACCCCGGTCTTTCGGACAGTGCGCTGGAACTCGCCCGCAAGGTGCTGGCGATCGAGGCCGAGGCCATTTCAGCCCTGATACCGCGACTCGACCGACAGTTTCTCGATGCGGTCGAACTGATACTCGGCTGCCATGGCCGCGTCGTCGTCTCCGGGATCGGCAAGTCCGGCCATATCGCCCGCAAGATCGCCTCCACCATGGCAAGCACCGGGACCCCGGCCTTTTTCGTGCATCCCGCCGAGGCAAGCCACGGGGACCTCGGCATGATCCAGCGCGACGATATCCTGGTCGCGCTTTCCCATTCGGGCGAATCGGCGGAACTGCTCACCATCATCCCCGTCATCAAGCGCGAGGGTGCAAAGCTGATCGCCATCACCGGGGACGCGAATTCCACGCTCGCGCGCCAGGCCGACGTGCACCTCGACGCCGCGGTTGCGCAGGAGGCCTGCCCGCTCAACCTGGCGCCGACCGCGAGCACCACGGCCGCCCTCGCGCTCGGCGACGCGCTCGCCATCGCATTGCTCGATGCGCGCGGATTCAGCGAGAAAGACTTCGCACGCAAGCACCCGGGAGGAGCGCTTGGACGCAGGCTGCTCACCCATGTTTCGGACGTCATGCGCACCGGTGCCGACGTGCCGCAGGTTCCGGACACGACGACGTTCTCGGAGGCACTGCTGGAGATGTCGCGCAAGGGAATGGGCATGACTGCGATTCTAGACAGCGAGAAGCGCGTCGCCGGCATATTCACCGACGGCGATCTGCGACGGGTGCTGGAGCGCGTGGGCGACGCCCGCGCCGTGAAGATCGCCGATCTGATGACCGGCAAGCCGCGCACCATCGCACCGGACAAGCTCGCCGCCGAAGCCGTGCAACTCATGGAGCGCTACAAGATCAGCCAACTCCTCGTCGTGACCGAGGAGAACAGGCTTTTGGGCGCGCTCAACATGCACGATCTGTTCCGGGCGAAAGTCATTTGAGCATGGACGCGAGCGAACGCGCACGGGGCCTGAAGCTCATGCTCTTCGATGTCGACGGCGTGCTCACCGACGGCACGCTTTATCTCTCCAACAACGGCGAGGAAATGAAGGCCTTCAACACGCTCGACGGGCACGGCATCAAGATGCTGCGCGAAAGCGGCGTCGCGGTAGGCTTGCTCACTGCACGCCGCTCGCGCGTGGTCGATCTGCGCGCCAAGGATCTCGGCATCGAACTCGTTCGTCAAGGCGCCACGGATAAGGCGCGTGCCTTTCAGGATCTGCTCATTGACCAGGGAATCGACGCCGGTGCCGCCGGCTACATGGGCGATGACCTCGTCGATCTGCCGGTGCTGATGCGCTGCGGCTTCGCAGCAACGGTGCCCGGCGCCCCGGAGGCCGTGCGCAGCCGCGCCCACTATGTGGCCCGCGCAGCCGCCGGCCGTGGGGCCGCGCGCGAGGTCTGCGAATTCATCATGCGCGCTCAAGCCACCCTTGAGCGCGCCATTGCAGGCTACCTCGCATGAAAATGCGCGCCGCCAACCTGCTGCCGCTGTTGCTCGTGCTGTTGCTGGCGGGTTTGACGCTTTGGCTGCGGATCGCGGTGGACACGCCGACAGGGGGCTCCGATCGCCACCGTCACGACCCCGACGCGATCGTCGAGGGCTTCACGGTGACGCGCCTGAACGAGCAAGGAACGGCGCAGTACTCGCTCGCCGCGAGCCGGATGATTCATTACGCCGACGACAATTCGACCGAACTCGCAGCCCCTCAGCTCGTCAGGCGTGGCGATGGACCAGCAATCACCATCACTTCTGAACGAGGAACCCTCACGCGCGACGGCGAGGAAGCATTTTTCCACGATAACGTGCTGGTGGTGCGCGAGGCGACCCCTGGGCACCATGAACTCCGCGTGCGCACCGATTACCTCCACTTGCTCGCCGAGGCAGGCGTCGCGCGCACCCATCTGCCGGTGACGATCACCGAAGGCCGATCGGTGCTTTCGGGTGTCGGCATGGAGTTCAACAAGGAGTCGCGCCGGTTCGCGCTCTTGTCGCAGGTGCGAGGCAACTATGCACAAACGAGCAAGTAGCGTCCTCCATGCGCTGGCGGCGCTGACGCTGACGCTCGCGTGCACGTTCTCCGCTCAGGCAGAGCGGGCCGATCGCGACAGGCCGGTCAACATCGAGGCCGACCGCATGGATGCAGACGATGCGCAGAAGACAGCCGTTTTCGAGGGCCATGTCGTGCTGACGCAGGGTACGCTTCGAATCCGTGCCGACCGCATCACGGTGCGCCAGGACAGCGACGGCCTCCAGTACGGTATCGCTCTTGGCAAGCCGGCCACCTTCCGCCAAAAGCGCGAAGGGGTAGACGACTACGTCGAAGCCGAGGCCGAACGCATCGAATACGACGGACGCGCCGATCGGGTGCAGCTTTTCAATCGCGCGCAGTTGCGCCGCGATGGCGGCGACGACATACGCGGCAATTACATATCGTATGACTCCAAGACCGAGCGTTTCACCGTACAGGCCGCCAAGGACGCCCCTGCGCAAAGCAGCGGGAACCGCGTACGGGCGGTGATCATGCCGAAAAAGAAGGCCGACAGCATGGCCGAGCCCGCGGCTCCGCTTAGCCTGAAGCCTGCGCCCGCCATCACCACCCCTCGCCAGGAATAGCTCTAGTGCCGAAGATCTGCGTGTTGTCCCCGGCTGGAACCCGTGCGCCATGAGTCAACTCAGAGTCGAGACGCTGAACAAACGGTTCAAGTCGCGCACGGTGGTGAAAGACGTATCGCTGCAGGTCGAAAGCGGAGAGGTTGTCGGGCTGCTGGGCCCCAACGGCGCCGGCAAGACCACGTGCTTCTACATGATCGTCGGACTGGTGGCGGTCGATGGCGGCAGGATTTTCCTCGAGGGCCGCGACATCAGCCGCATGCCGATGCACCGGCGCGCCAGAATGGGCCTGTCCTATCTGCCGCAGGAAGCCTCGGTATTCCGCAAGCTGACGGTCGAGGAAAACATCCGCGCAGTGCTTGAGCTGCAGCGTCTCACCGAGACCGAGATCGAGGAACGACTGCAAGGGCTGCTGCGTGACCTGACGATCGCCCATCTGGGCAAAGCGACCGCGATGTCGCTCTCGGGCGGGGAGCGGCGGCGGGTCGAAATCGCACGCGCCCTCGCAACCGAGCCGAATTTCATCCTGCTCGATGAGCCCTTCGCCGGCGTGGATCCGATCGCCGTGCTCGACATCCAGCGTATCATCCGCTTCCTCAAGGAACGCTCGATCGGCGTTTTGATCACAGACCACAACGTACGGG
>Ga0163199_1001960_pt1 | contig 12729 bp, 5 predicted proteins | sample PL_2010_150m_FD_113537 | JGI IMG/M metagenome (GOLD analysis project Ga0163199, IMG submission 113537) | Freshwater microbial communities from Powell Lake, British Columbia, Canada to study Microbial Dark Matter (Phase II) - PL_2010_150m | ecosystem: Environmental > Aquatic > Freshwater > Lake ... | reverse complement strand
TTGAGCGCTTGTACGGTCGGCAGCAAGGTTCCTTCGGTGAACACCTTGCGCTTTTGCACAAAGGTCTCCGCCAGCTGCTTTTCTTCCGCGGCCAGATAAGCTGCCGCACTGTATTTCTCCCAGATTTTGTCGATTTCGGCCTTGTTGGCCTCGATACGCTTGATATGTTCGGAAACCGGGTGGTCGTGCAGTTTGGCGACATCGTATTCGGGGTTATGCTGCAAGGCGCGCAGGACTTGATCGACGTTGGTAGTGATCAAGCGCTCCACCTTGTTGAGATTTGCCAGGGGAACGGTGCGTTCTTCATAAACCGCCTGCATTCCGCCGACCGCACCGGACATGCCGTGCAACCCGATCGTACCGGCCACGACCATAAAAACGGCCAAAACGGAAATCAAAACATAAAGCCTGGTGCCGATATTCAAATTATTCAACATGGTATTTTGTTCACTGGTTATCAGATTGTTCCAAGTATTTCTGCCAAAGATTCAATGGGAACCCGGCATCGAACTACGCGTCGCTTCCTCGGCATATTTTTCATTGATCATTTTTAGCTCGGGCAACATGGCCTTGAAGCTTGCCACCAGCTCTGGATCGAAATGCGAACCGGCACTGGCCTCGATCTGGCGTGCCGCCGCCTCGAAAGTCCAGGCTATTTTGTAAGGGCGCGACGAAGTCAAGGCATCGAAAACATCCGCGATCGCGACGATACGTCCGGCAAGCGGAATATCATGGCCTTTGAGTCCGCGCGGATAGCCGCTGCCATCCCATTTCTCATGGTGGGTCAGCGCGATCAGGCGGGCCGTTTTAAGCAGATCGTCATCGTGATGGTCTATGATCTCCGCCCCCATTTGCGGGTGTTTGCGGATGATTTCCCATTCCTTTTCATCCAGCGCGCCCGGCTTGAGCAGAACACTATCGGGGATACCGATCTTGCCGACATCGTGCATCGGCGCGGCGTTGAAAATGATCTCCACGGTCGCCTCGCCGAGGCCCGCAGCCTGAGCGATCAAGCGGGAATAGTGGCTCACCCGGATAACGTGGTTGCCGGTTTCGTTATCGCGGAACTCGGAGGCGTGTCCCAGCTGGCAAATGATTTTCCGGCGGGTGATTTCCAGCTCCGGGGTGCGCAACGCCACCATATCGTTGAGTTCGCGGGTCTGGTCGTAGAGGGCGAGGTGGGTTTTGACCCGCGCGCGCACAATCGGCGGGTTGATCGGCTTGGTAATGTAGTCGACCGCCCCCAACTCCAGCCCTGTCTGCTCATCCTTGGCCTCGCCCATGGCGGTGACGAAGATCACCGGAATGCCGCGCGTATCCGGGCTCGCCTTGAGCGCCCGGCAAACCTCGTAGCCGTTCATGCCGGGCATCATGATGTCGAGCAGGATGAGATCGGGTTTCTCGTCGGAAAAGGCGATCCTGAGCGCCTTTTCGCCGTTGACGGCGATCCGGGTACAGTAATCCGCTTCGAGCACGCCGCACAGCAATTCGATGTTTTCCGGCGTATCGTCCACGATCAGGATGGTTGGTCGCGAGTCGCCCATGAGCCTCTCCCGTTCATGCCAATTGGACGCCGAGCTTACTGGTGATATGGCGCAACGATTCGTGGGCGGCCTCGAAATCGAATTGCGCGACCAGGTTGCCCAGGCGCTGAAAGTCGCTTTCCACTGCGCTGCCTTTCAGCATCGCGGCGATCGGGTCGATTTGTTTGGCGGCCCGCGAATCATCGTAGGCCAGCAGCCGCGAAAGATTGTGCAGCAAGGGGGCGAGCAACGCCGAGTTTTGGCTGCAACTTCGTGGCAGCTCCGCCTTCTTCCCGGCATCGCGCGGTAGCACGCGGTCGATTTCCGCGAGCAGCGCATTCAAATCCCGCCCGACTGCCGCCGACAATCCTTCGACCCGGTCATGCTCCCCATTCTTGAGCGCCTGTTCGAGCTCGCCGGCAGCCTTGAACAGGCTGTCGGCTCCCACGTTGCCGGCCAGCCCTTTGAGCGTGTGCGCCAGCCGCACTGCCGTTTCCCGCTCGTCCGCCCCGCTTGCCGCGCGGATACGCGCGACGGCACCGGACTGTCCCTCGCGGAAGCGCGCCAGCAACTTGAGATATAGCCCTGCATTGCCGCCGACGCGCGCCAGCGCCGCATCCGTATCCACGCCAGTCAAACGGGGTATATCCATTTCCGCAGACGGCGCGCTTCCCGCCAGCGTTTCCGCCGGAGGGGTGCGAGGTTGCACCCAACGCGCCAAGGTCGAAAAAAGGTGATCGACGTCGATGGGTTTGGCGACGTGGTCGTTCATCCCGCATTCAAGGCATTTTTCGCGGTCGCCCACCATCGCGTTGGCGGTCATCGCGAGTATCGGCAGCCCGCTGAAGCGCCCGTCGGCGCGAATTTTCCGGGTGGCCTCGAAGCCGTCCATCACCGGCATCTGGCAATCCATCAGCACGCCATCGTAGTCGGCCAGACCGACCTTCTCCAGCGCCTCGGCACCATGGTTGGCGACATCGACGCGTATACCCGCTGCGCCAAGGATTTCCAGCGCTAATTCCTGATTGACCTCATTGTCTTCAGCCAACAGGAGATAGGCGCCGCGCAGCGATTTTGCAGCATCTTGATAGTTGGCCAGGCGTTGCTGCTTGCGAGGATGCGGCACGACCGACTTGCCGAACGCCGTCATGATGCTGTCGAACAGCGTCGAAGGGCTGATCGGCTTGACCAGCAGCCCGTCGATCCGCACATCCTGCAATTGCTGCAACAGCTCGTCGCGGTTGTAGGCGGTCACCATCATGCAGGCGGGCGTTTGGGCCAGGCGTTTATCCGCACGAATCCGGCGGATCGCCTCAACGCCGTCCATTTCCGGCATATGCCAGTCCATCAGCACCAGTCCATAGGGTAGCTTCGCCAGCTGCGCCTGCTCCAGCTCGTTGATCGCCTCAGCGCCGCTGGATACCACCGAGGCATCGAATCGGAGCGAGGCCAGGATGCTCAGGAAAATTTCGCGGGCGCTGGGATTATCGTCCACCACCAGCACGCGCAAGCCCTGGGTATCGAGGGAAGAGGTATCCAGCCGTCTTTGTTCGGCTTGCACCCCGAAGCGGGCCGTAAAGAAGAAGGTACTGCCGATACCGGGCTCGCTCTTCACCCCGATTTCTCCGCCCATCATTTCCACCAGGCGCTTGCTGATGGTCAGCCCCAGGCCGGTGCCGCCGTATTTACGGGTGGTCGAGCTATCCGCCTGGGAAAAAGCATTGAACAGACGATTGCGCTGTTCTTCGCTCAAACCGACGCCGCTATCGGTGACTTCGAAACCCAGTTGCACCTCATCCGGCCCGCCCGCGACCAGGTGCACCGCGACGATGATCTCGCCTTTTTCGGTAAACTTGATGGCGTTGTTCACCAGATTGATCAGCACCTGCCCCAGTCGCAAAGGGTCGCCAATCAGCGCAGTGGGAACGTCCAGGCAGAGATCGAACAACAACTCCAACCCCTTGTCCTGCGCCTTGATGACCGAAAGGTCGGCGAGATGTTCCATGACTTCCTCAAGATTGAAATCGACGTGTTCGAATTCCATCTTGCCGGCCTCGATCTTGGAAAAATCCAGGATGCCGTTGATGATGCCGAGCAATCCCGTGGCGGCGGCATCGACTTTTACCATGTAGTTGCGCTGTTTGGGGTTCAGTTCGGTTTGCAGCGCCAGATGCGTCATGCCGATGATCGCGTTCATCGGCGTACGGATTTCGTGGCTCATGTTGGCCAGAAAATCGCTCTTCATCTGGGTGGCTTCTTCCGCCGCCAGCCGGGCTGCCATAATCGCTTCTTCGGCCAGCTTGCGTTCGGTGATGTCGCGGAACACCACCACCGCGCCGACAATCTCGCCGTCCTTGTGGAGCGGCGAAGTCGAATATTCGACCGGGAAAGAACTGCCGTCCTTGCGCCAGAACACTTCATCCGAGATGTTGCGCGACTCGCCATCCTTGAAGGACAGGTGCATCGGGCAATGCTCCTGGTGATATTCCGAGCCGTCCTGATGGGCGTAGTGGACCAGCGGGTGCATCAGCGGGCCGGTCAATTCTTCCACGCTATAGCCGACCATGGCCGCGGCGGCCTGGTTAACGAAGGTGGTCCTGCCTTCGACGTCGAGCCCCCAAATGCCCTCATTGACGGAGCCCAGGATCAAGCGGCTGCGCTCTTCGATCTGCACCAGCGATTTCTGGCTGGCACCCAGCTCTGCCGCCAGCTTTTCGAGTACCCTGGTCAGGGTTTGACTCTCTTCCAGCGCCTGTTGCGTCTCGATACTGCCCGCCAGGATTTCCATGTTTATCGCTATCGCCGGCAGCAACATATCGAGCAAGGTCTTTTGCGCCTGGGCAAATGGCGTCATCGACCCCAGTTCGATGACGCCGAGCACCTCATCCTGATGCACCACCGGCACAATCAGCACCTGCTGAAGATTGAGGCTGCCCAGGGCGAGGCGGGTACCCAGCGCATTTTCAGCCGAAAGCGCTTGTTGTATCACCGTTTTATCGAGTGCGGCCTGTCCCACCAGCCCTTGTCCCCAGGCGATGCAGCCCGCATGGATGCTAGCGTCGCAAGCGTAGCCCCCGGATCGTTGCAGGATGGTGCGTGCGCTATCGCTGACATAAAAGGCGCCGTAGACCAATCCCATCAAAGTGGCCAATCTATGGGTCACGGCATTGCCGAGTTCGGTAAATGAGGCGCAGGTTTGCAGTTCGCGGGCAATTTCCGCCACGCTCGACTTGGTCTGGTTGTATTCGTCTTGCATCAGCACGCCAATGCGCAGGGTTTCGAGAGAACGGCTGATTTCGCCCAGCTCGTTGTGCAAGCTCAGGAACGGCACTTGCGCATTGAAATCGCCTTCGGCCACTCTCAGGATGCTCTCGCGAAAGCGCAACATGGAGTTGGTGATGGAACGGGCCAAAGCAAAGGAAATCGCCAGGAACAGGACGATGATCACACTGGCGATAATGACGGTTTCCACCAGGATATGCTGGTAAAAGGTTTGCGAGGCGGTATAGAAGTTGTCCGCATCGCTACGCGTGGATTCGGTGGCATTGCTCAACTGATTGAACAGAACGAACACCGGATTTTTCTGGCTGTCGTAGGTACGCGCCCAAGCCAGCTCGATTTGCAGGTCGCGCGCGACGCGATAGGTTTCGTCGTGATAGGCATGCCAGCGTTGATACTGCTCGTTCAATTGCTGGATCAGCCGCTTGTCGCCCATGAAGGATTGCTGGGCGGTATCAATGTGGCTCTGGAAACGGCTGTCGAGCGCATGCATTTCCTGATGCAGCGCGTCGATCCGTGCCTCGGCGCGTTCGATGCCGGCCGATGCGCCCGCCTTCTGCGCATCGCGCCGAACTTTCTCGCACTCCTGGATAATTTCCCTGAGAATCAGCAAGTTGTTATAAACGATCGTCTTGGCTTCAAGCAGGTTGTTGGAGGTGCGAAAGGGATGGTTGTAGAGGTTGCCCGTCATGTCGGCGAGATCGGTCATCTGCTTGAACGCAAAGCCCCCGAAACCGGTCATGATCAGAAAGAGCAGCAAAAAACTCATCAGCAGCCGATTGAAGATGCTCTGATCATTGAGTTTCTGGAGTATGGCTTGTGCTGCTTTCACGTTTTCTTCCTTAAAGTCGGGTGAGTTGCAAGTCCAGAGCGTGGCGCACGACGTCAGGGCTAAATTCTGTGACCGCGATTAAATTGCGGCTCGGGGATTTCTGCTTGCCGCGGCCAACACGTCGAGGTAAAAACCGCATTGACGGCAATCCCGCACATCCGGCATCGGCAAGCCCCCTGCAACCCCGCTGCCCCCCAAGTGGCATTTGGTCTGCCTGATGGCCGGACACGTCCGCCCATGATCGGGATACGCCGCGCACGTGCCGTGGCGAGCCGCATTGATCCCGCCTTCGTCAAAACCGCAGCCGGTATATTCCCAGCAGTTGACTTCATGCAGATTGAAAAGATCGCTCATGGGAGGCATCTATAATGATCTGCATCAACTATAAGCCTTAGACGCAGCCAAAACCTACATGGGAAATCCTGCTTCTGCATGAGCCAAAACCCTCAAAATGGGTTAGGAAATTCCCTTTTTCGCTCGAAAATCTCGCGCTTCTATTTACCGCACATTTCATAAAAGGTATTTTTGGGGAACTTTAATAATTAAACGCATCCTCCGCATCCCCCAAATAGGGTAAGGGTCATAAGGGGTGGAGGTGCGCAGCGGACGACTCTCCGGGCGTTGCGTGTCGAGGAGAAAAAAGGGGGGCTATGAGCATTTCAGAAGACACGGCATTGGGGCTGACGGGCATCATCCCCGCCTTGTCGCAAGACCGTGCGTGGGTAAAATCCCTGCTCGCTTTGGCCATGTCCATCGCCGCCGGCTCCGCTGGCGCGCAGCAGATAACCTCCGTGCCGAAATCGACCGGTAACGGGGAAGCTGCGCCGCTGGTGCTCGACACCGTCGTCGTGACCGCATCAAAACGTCCGCAGCCGGCCCAGGACGTGCCGATCTCGATAACCGTGCTCGGCCAGGGCGATCTCGAAAAGGCGCGGGGCGGCAGCCTGGAGGACATCCAGCAACTGGTGCCGAGCTTTTCCATGGAAACCCAGGCCGGCTTCAACGTGCTGACCCTACGCGGCGTGGGCGGCGGCGGCAGGAATATCGGCTTCGATCCGCGGGTGGGCGTCTATCTGGACGGCATCTACATGGGCCAGGCGCAATCGCTGCGCCAGCCCCTGTTCGACATCGAACAGGTGGAAGTGCTGCGCGGTCCGCAGGGACATCTGTTCGGGCGCAATAGCGTGGCGGGCGCGGTCAATCTCACCAGCCGCGCGCCGACCGGCGAGCTTGAGGGTTCCTTGCGCGGCGGGGTTGGCAGCAAGGGCACCCAGGAAGGCTACGCCACGCTTTCCGGGCCGCTTGCGGAAAAGGTACTGGGCAAGATTTCCGTCGCCGCGGAAACGCACGACGGCTACACCACCAACCTTTACGACGGACAGAAGCTCGACGATCTGAAACGTTCGACGGCGCGCGGCCAGATTCTCATCCTGCCCAGCGACAAACTGAAGATCAGCCTCTCCGCGGACACCTCGAATACCAAACAAAAGTTGATCCTCGGCGAACCCACCAGCGACCTGTTCGAACTGCCCTTGCCGGGGGGCGTCCTGGCGAAGCGCACGGTCAATTTCAGCACCACGCCGACGGAAACCGTGTATCTTTCCGGCGCCAACCTGACGGCCAACTACACCATGGACAGCGGCCATATCTTGACCGCCATCGCCGGCTACCGGGATACCCATCAGGAAAAGCAGACCGACAACGACTACGGGCCGAAAGACCTGCTGCGGACCTTTTACGTGGATGATTTCAAGCTGTCCTCCGAGGAATTCCGCATCGCCTCGCCGAACCAGCGCGGTGTGCGCTATGTAGCGGGCCTGTACCACCTAAGCGAGAGCGCCAGAACCGACCGCAAGGCCACGATCGGCCTGGATGCTGGGACGGCCATGGTGCAGTTTCCCGGCGCGCCGATGTTGCTGCCTTTCGGCCCGGTGTTGGGCGTTTTGCCTGGCGCGCTGATCTCCAACGACGGCGAGGTGAAAACCGACAGCTATGCCTGGTTCGGGTCTGTGGATTACGAGCTCACCGCATCGCTGACGCTCAACCTGGGCGCCCGCTACACCCATGAAACCAAGGAGGTACTGTTCAATCTGGACGGCGCGGCCAGCGGCAATTTCGGCATCGGCAGTCTAGCGGGTTACCGGGATTCCCGCGCGGAAAGCCAGCTGTCGCCGAGCGTCGGCGCGACCTACGCGCTAAGCCAGAATCACAACGTTTATGCGAAATACTCGCAGGGATTCAAGAGCGGCGGCTGGAATACCGAGTTCTTGAGCAGCAACGGGATCAAGAAACCGGCTTTCGATACCGAGACCGTGGACAGCTACGAGGTGGGAAGCAAAGGCAAGCTGCTCGGCGGCAGCCTGCGCTACGACCTGGCCGCCTACGCCAGCCGCTACAAGAACTTTCAGGTGTTCCAGTTCGTCGACCTGGGCGGCGGCGCGACCTCGATAGAACTCCGCAATGCCGCCGAAGCGGAATCGCGCGGCCTCGATGCCAGCCTGACCCTGCGGGCAGCCCGGCAACTCGACATCGGCGTCAATTTCGGCCTGGTCAAAGCCGACTTCAAGAGCTTCAACACCTGTTCGCCCAGCGTGGATTGCAGCGGCCACCGGCTGCCCTATGCGCCGAGTTTCACTTCGGCCGTGACGGTGAATTACGCCATGTTCCTGCCCAGCCTCGGCGGGAAACTGGATGTCTACGGCGAGTACAGCTATCACGGAAAATCCTTCATGGACCCGGTCAACGACCCGCTTACCCAGAACATTCCCAGCCGCGAACTGGTCAACCTCCGCCTGGGCTATCTCCCCGACCATTCGCGTTGGGATTTCAGCCTGTGGGTCCGCAACCTGTTCGACAAGGACACCGTGGCGATGCGGGTGCGGGACTTCCTGGGCAATCTGCTCGATCGGCGCATCGACCCGCGTAGGGTAGGCATCGAGGCCAAATACAACTTCTATTGAGAAAGCGCGACAGCATGGGTTCAAGTCTTGAATTATCCCTGCCACACTTGCGTACCCAGAAGAAAACCGGGACGGCGATCAGCGTTTCGGAAGACAGCGTGCTTGGTCTGGTCGGCATGGTCTACGATGCGGCGCTGGACGAGCGTAAATGGCCGCTGTTTCTGGAAACATTTGCACGCGCCGTGGGTGGTGATTCGTCCCTACTGCTCTCGACTGACGACGAAGCCGGCGCGGCGGATTTTGTCGCCAGTGTCGGCTTCGACCCCGCTTGGCAATCCGCCTACCGCCAGCACTTCGTCAAACTGGACTACCTGACCCCCTCCCTGTATCAATTCAAGGTGGGCGAAGTCAGGTCTAGCGATCAGGTCTTCAGCCTGTCCGAACAGCGCAAGACCGAGTTCTTCAACGATTTCACCATTCCCCAGGACAAGGTACATGCGCTGGGAGCTCTGCTGATCAAGGATGGCAATCACTCTCTGCTCTTTGCGGCACAGCGCGGCAAGCGCGCCGGTGAATTCGGCGAGGAAGAAGCGCGGTTGTTGGGCATCCTTGCGCCGCATGTCGCCCGTGCAGTGCAAGTGCATCGCAAAATCAGCAGCGTCACCGCCGCAAAGGAATTGGCGTTCGGCGCGCTGGACCATTTGCGGGTGGGGGTAGTAGTGACGAACAGCCTGGGGGCGCCGCTGTTTTTTAATCGCGCAGCGGAGGGGATGCTGTCCCCGGGCAATGGCATCAGCATCCGCCATGACAGGCTGGCCTTGTCTACTCCAGAGAAAACCGCCCAGTTGCAAAAACTCATCGCCGGCGCGGCACAAGGCATACATGGCGTGGCTTGCGGCGGTGACTTACGCATAGCCCTGCCCCATAGCGGGGGATTTTTACACTGCCTGGTTACGCCGGTTTCGTTGGAATTTTCCGCGCGTTGGGACGTTGCGCTGCCATCCGGCTGTGTTGCGGTCTTCCTCTCCAAGCCTAGCGGCTTGCAACTGTCGCCGGAACGACTGGCTGTGCTATACGAGATCACTCCCGCGGAAGCGCGGCTAGCCGCAATGCTCGCCGCCTGTCAGAGTGTGGAACAGGCGGCGGAAAGTCTGGGGATTACCGTCCAAACCGCGCGCAGCCAACTCAAAGCAGTTTTTGCCAAAACCGGCGTGCACAGCCAGTCCGAATTGCTGATGCTGCTGGCGACCGGCACGCTGGCCCACTGCCGGAACCAAATATAATTACCCATCAAATCAAACGGGTTGATCAATCCCCCGCCAACCCGCTAAAAACCACTTCCCACAACTGCCGCACCGCCGCCGCATGGCCTGCCACGCTTTCCGTCTCGACGCGGGCGTAGTCGCTGGCCTGCAAGCGCAACTGGTGTTGCAGCTGGCGAAAATTGCGGTAGGCGCTACGGCAACGTTCCGCCAGTTCCTCGGGGATCAGCCCGGCTTGCGCCGCGGCTTTGAGCAGCGCCAGGTTGCCGCTGTTGCGGGTGAGTTCGGGATAAGCGGCGGCGTGGGCCAGGATCAGGTATTGCACGATGAATTCGACGTCGATGATGCCGCCCCGGTCGTGCTTGAGATCGAACAGGCCGCTGGGATTGGGGTGGCTGTCGAGCATTTTCTGGCGCATTTCGACGACTTCGGTTTTCAGCGCCGCCGGGTCGCGCAGCTGTTGCAGCACGGCGCAGCGGATGCGTTCGAAAGCGGCGCCCACCTGCGCATCGCCGGCGCAGTAGCGGGCGCGCGTCAGCGCCTGGTGCTCCCACACCCACGCCTGGTTTTGCTGGTATTCCTCGAACGCTTCGACCGAGCTGACCAGCAGGCCGCTGGCGCCGTTCGGGCGCAGGCGCAGGTCGGTATCGTAGAGCGTGCCGGCGGCGGTGAAGCTGGTCAGCCAGGTGCTGATGCGCTGGCCGAGGCGCGCGTAGATTTCCGGCGCTTCCTGGGCCTCGTCGTCGTAGAGGAAGATGATGTCGAGATCGGAGGCGTAACCGAGCTCCTTGCCGCCCAGTTTGCCGTAACCGACGATGGCGAAGCGCGGGGTTTCCCGGTGTTTGGTGCGCAGCCCTTGCCAGGCCAGGCGGAGGATTTCGGCGAGGATCAGGTCGGCCAGCGCGGACAGGTGGTCGGAAAGGATTTCCAGCGCCAGCGCGCCGTTCAGATCCTGCGCCACCAGGCGGAACACCTGGGTCTGCTTGAAATGGCGGAGAAGGTCCATTTGCCGTTCGGTGTCGCCATCCGACTGATCCAACAGGGTTTTCAGTTCGATCTTCAGCTTGCCCCAGTCGGGCGCGGCCCGGAGTTCGCGGACATCCAGCAGTTCGTCGAGCAGGATCGGGTGTAGCGTGAGGTATTCCGACACCCACGGGCTGGCGCTGGCAAGGCGCGCCACCTGGTTGAGGGTTTGCGGGTATTCGAGCAGCAGCGCGAGGTAGGCGCCGCGCCGGCTGATCGCTTCGAGCAGCTTGAGGATGCGTTCCAGCGTGTCGTCGGGGTTGGCGAACTGGGCGGCGACCTCGATCAGCGGCGGCAGCAGCGCATCGAAACGGGCGCGGCTGGCTTCCGGCAACTGGGTGTAGCGCCCGCTTTGCTTGATCTGCGAGAGGCGCTCCCAGGCCTGCTGCGGCTGGCGGTAGCCTTGTTCGCCGAGCAGTTCGACCGCTTCGGCGTTGTCCGGCGTACCTTGCCATAGCCCCGCCAGCGGGTGACTTTGCTGGCTGCTTTGCGGCGCCGCGAAAACCTGTTCGAAATGGCGCGTCACTCTGCCGCGCTGGCTGTCCAGCGCGCTGATGAAGGCGGCGTAATCGGGGTAGCCCATCGCTTCGGCGATCAGCTGCCGGTCGGCGTCGTTATCCGGCAGGGTCTGGGTTTGAGCATCGTTGAGGTATTGCAGGCGATGCTCGAGGTTGCGCAGGAAGAAATAAGCGTCGCGCAATTCAGTGACGGCTTGCCCCGGCAACAATTGGCGGGTTTCCAGAATATCCAGCGCGACCAGGGTGGAACGGGTTTGCAGCGCCGCTTCCTTGCCGCCGCGGATCAACTGGAACACCTGGGTGATGAACTCGATTTCGCGGATGCCGCCTGGCCCCAGCTTGATGTTATCGCTCATGTCGCGTCGCGCCACCTCGCGGCGGATCTGGCCGTGCAACTCGCGCATCGAGGCGAAGGCGCCGAAATCCAGGTATTTGCGGAACACGAACGGGCGCAGCAAGGCCGCCAGTTCGTTGTAATGGCTGCCCACCAGCGGCCGCCCCTTGATCCAGGCGTAGCGCTCCCATTCGCGCCCCTGGGTCAGGTAATACTCTTCCAGCATCCCAAAACTGCCCACCAGCGGCCCGCTGTCGCCGTAAGGGCGCAAACGCATGTCGACGCGAAAGACGAAGCCGTCCTCGGTGTTGTCGTTGAGCGCGGCGATCAGCTTGCGTCCCAGCCGGGTGAAATACTCGTGGTTGCTGATGGCGCGCGAGCCGTCGCTCTCGCCTTCCTCGGGATAGGCGAAAATCAGGTCGATGTCCGAGGAGACATTGAGCTCGCCGCCGCCCAACTTGCCCATCCCGACCACCACCAAGTCCTGGGCCGCCTGGCTTTCCTCGCCGAGCGGCACGCCGTATTGCAGGCGCTGCCAGGCGTCGAGTTGTTGCAGCGCGAAAGCCAGCGTGACTTCGGCCAGTACGCTGGCGGTGCTCATCACCTCGCGCAGATCGCCCAGTCCGCTCAGATCGCGCACGATCAGGCGCAGCATCACGCGCTTGCGCAGGGTGCGCAGGGCTTTTTTCAACGCGCCTTCCTCCTGCGGCGCGGCAGCGGACAGGCTCGCCAGCATCTCCTCCCCAGTCCAGGCGGTTTCCAGATTGGCGACCAGATCGGCCATCAGAGCGGCATCGCTTTCCGCCAGGCGGCGGGCAAAATGGCTGAAACGCAGGGCTTTTTCGATGGTATGCTGGTTTGAAGCGGAAGGCATGAGCGGCCCCGGACTTGTAAGGAAGGTGTAAGACATATCTTATATAAGATTAACGACAGTATGGAAAGCGGCGGGCAAAAGATTTATTATCCGCCATTGTCTTGTTTCAACCGTATCGTAGCAAATACCACTGAGGAGGAAAAATGGCAGATATCGAATCGGTAATGAATGAAACCCGGGTTTT
>Ga0163199_1001959_pt1 | contig 12733 bp, 11 predicted proteins | sample PL_2010_150m_FD_113537 | JGI IMG/M metagenome (GOLD analysis project Ga0163199, IMG submission 113537) | Freshwater microbial communities from Powell Lake, British Columbia, Canada to study Microbial Dark Matter (Phase II) - PL_2010_150m | ecosystem: Environmental > Aquatic > Freshwater > Lake ... | reverse complement strand
GGGTTCACGTAGATGAGGCCCATCTGCACCGCAGCGAGTGGACTCTCGAGCTTGCGATCGCCGCTGTAGCGGCTGTTCCCTTTGTCGCTGGTGGCAAGCCAGGCCTTTTCAGCGCCCCAGTAAATATCCTGTTCGGGTTCCCAGATGTCTTCACGGCCACCGGCGAAGCCGAAGGTCTTGAAGCCCATGGATTCGAGCGCCACGTTGCCGGCCAGAATGAATAGATCGGCCCAGGATATCTTGCGACCGTATTTCTGCTTGATGGGCCAGAGCAGGCGGCGTGCTTTGTCCAGGTTGCCGTTGTCCGGCCAGCTGTTCAAAGGAGCAAAGCGCTGGTTGCCGGTGCCGGCGCCACCACGGCCGTCGGTGATACGGTAGGTGCCGGCGCTATGCCAGGCCATGCGGATCATCAAGCCGCCGTAGTGGCCCCAGTCGGCGGGCCACCAGTCCTGGGAATCTGTCATCAGTGCGTGCAGGTCTTCGACGATTGCGTCCAGATTGAGCGACTTGAACTCGTCCGCGTAGTTGAAGTCTCTCCCCATGGGGTTGGACTCTGCGGAGTGCTGGTGCAGGATCCCCAGCTTGAGTTGATCGGGCCACCAGTCTGCGTTCGACGGGGCGGCAGCGGTCGTGCTTTTACATGCTGCGTGGGGGAGCGGACACTTGGCTTCTATTGACATACCTATTTCCTTGCTTCTGGTTCATTTGACTGGGCACAATGCACCAAACGACTGCTATTGTCAGTTTCGGAGCCAAGCCGCCGCGCTACCCAGCAGGCTGACTGCGCCTACCGCAGCTAGCAATTTTGCATCGCGTCGTTTCTTTGCCGCGAATTCTTGCCATGAGGCATGGAGCACGGCGACAGCCAACGCGAGTCCGCCAATAGCCACGTCCGCAGCGATGAAATCATTCATTGGATCCACCAAGACCCAACAGGCTCATCAGACTGGTGAACAAATTGAATACCGACACATACAGACTCACGGTCGCCATCACATAGTTGGTCTCACCCCCGTTCACGATGCGGCTGGTTTCAAACAGGATCAGCCCTGCCGACAATAAGGCCACCATGGCGGACACGGCCAGACCCAGGGCTGGTATTTGCAGGAACACTGCCGCAAGGCCTGCAATCAGCGCGATCACCAGGCCGATAAACAGAAAGCCACCCATGAAGCTGAAGTCGCGCCGGGTCAGCAACACGTAGCTCGATAGCGCCAGAAAGGTGGCGCCGGTGGCGGCCAAGGCCAGCGTGATGGTTTGTGCGCCGCCAGGCAAGGCCAGGGAATGCGTCAACAGCGGCCCCAGCGTGTAACCCATGAAGCCCGTCAAAGCGAATACCGCGGGCAGGGCCCAGGCGCTGTTTTGCAGCTTGTGTACGGCGTACAGCAAGCCAAAGTAGCCCACCAGCGTGATGACCAGCCCGGGGGCCGGCAGTTGCAGCGTCAGTGTGGCCACGGCCACCCCGGCGCTGAAAAGCAGGGTCATTGCCAGAAGCGCGTAGGTGTTGCGCAGGACCCGTTTGACATCGGCCGAATGCAAGTCCCCAGACGAGGCCGCGCCGACGGAGAAGTCGGCCGGGTAATGACCAGGGTTGCCAGTGGGCCGTGGGGAGTTCGTGTTGCTCATGATGATTCTTCCTTTTTTGGTTGCAAGTGTTAACTTTCGAGGGCTGGCTTTGCGGTGCGCCAGTCACGTGCCAGCGAGGCGATAAATGATTTGCACTGACTTGTCTCCAGTGGGTTAAAGAAGGCTCAAGCGTAAGGAAATATTTGATTCGTAAAAAGCAGACAATTTCTTATCAAAACTCCTAAAAAACCGGTTATTAACACTCCATTCAACTGCAAGCCTCTGACTTGCTCGTGGGTGGTTGCAAAAAGACGGGGCTACTAGCCCGCCAACAATTGCCGCAGCACAAACGGCAGAATGCCACCGGCGCGGTAATAGTCCACCTCGATCGGAGTGTCCACGCGCAGCGTCAGCGTGACCTCTTGGGTGCTGCCATCGGCGCGCGTAATGCGCAGCGCAGCGTCGCTTTGCGGCCTCAAGTTGACGTCGGGAATCACGTCAATATGTTCATTGCCCTGCAGGCCCAGCGACTGCCAGGAGTCGTTACCCTTGAACTGCAGTGGCAGCACGCCCATGCCAACCAAATTGGAGCGGTGGATGCGCTCGAAGCTCCTGGCCACCACGGCCTTGATACCCAGGAGCTGCGTGCCCTTGGCAGCCCAGTCGCGACTCGACCCCGTGCCGTATTCCTTGCCCGCAAACACCACGGTGGGTACGCCATCGGCCAGGTATTGCATGGCCGCGTCGTAGATGAACATCTTGTTGCCTTGGTCCGGGCCGTCGTGCTGGTAGATGGTTACGCCGCCCTCCTCGCGCGAGCCAGCCGCATCGGGCGGGATCATCAGGTTCTTGATACGCACATTGGCAAAGGTGCCGCGGATCATCACGTCGTGGTTGCCACGGCGGGCGCCATAGCTGTTGAAGTCGGCTTTGAGCACACCGTGCGCGCGCAGCCACTGGCCAGCCGGGGAACTCTCGCCAATGGAACCCGCGGGCGAGATGTGGTCGGTGGTGATGGAATCCCCGAACAGCGCCATGATGCGGGCGCCCAGCACCGGGCGTGCAGCCCCGGTATTGCGCAAATTTTCAGCGATTGAATCCATAGCAAAATCGGCAAAGAACGGCGGCTCGGCAATGTAGGTGCTGGTGGGCCAGGTGTAGGCTTGGCCAGCCACGCCATTGATCTTGTCCCATAGCTTGCCGGGCTCTGTCTTGACCTTGGCGTAGTTCTCGCGGAAGGTCTTGCCCTTCATTGCGAACTTGAGCAATTTGTGGATCTCCTCGCTGGTCGGCCAGACGTCACCCAGGTACACATCTTTGCCACCCTTGCCGCGGCCCAATGGCTCGGTCATCAGCTTGCAATTCACCGTTCCGGCAATTGCGTAGGCAACGACCAGCGGCGGGCTGGCCAAAAAGTTGGCTTTCAGATTAGGGTGGATGCGCGCCTCGAAGTTGCGGTTGCCTGACAGCACGGCGGCACAAATCAAATCGTTTTTGGTGATGACTTCGTTTAGCGCCGGCGTCAGGTCGCCCGCGTTGCCGATGCAGGTGGTACAGCCGTAGCCCGCCAGTGCAAAGCCCAGCTTCTCCAGGTACGCCAACAGCCCGGTCTCGGTCAGGTATTCGGTGACGATGCGTGAGCCGGGCGCCAGCGAGGTCTTGATGTGCGGCTGGACCCTGAGCCCTGCCGCTACCGCCTTCTTGGCCAGCAGGCCTGCGGCCAGCATCACGCCGGGATTGGAGGTGTTGGTGCAACTGGTGATGGCGGCGATCAGCACGTCGCCATTGCCAACTGTCATCTCGGCCCCCCGAACAGACACCTTGGCACCCCGTTGGATGCCGGACGCACGCACTGGGTGCCGGGTGTGGAACACGGCTGCACTTTGGTTGAAGCCGTTTTCTGAATCGGACTTGCAGAACAAGGACGCAAACTGGCTGGCCACATTGGCCAGCTCAATGCGGTCTTGCGGGCGCTTGGGGCCGGCCAGGCTGGGCGTGACCTTGCCCAGATCCAGTTTCACCACCTGCGAGTAGTCAATGTCGCCGGACTTGGGTACCCCAAACAGGCCCTGCGCCTTGAAGTAGGCCTCAAAGGCCTCGATTTCGGCCTTGGTACGGCCGGTGCCCGCAAAGTAGTCCATGGTCTTTTCGTCCACCGGGAAGAAGCCCATGGTGGCACCATATTCAGGTGCCATATTGGCAATGGTTGCGCGATCGGGCACTGCCAGTGTGCGCGTGCCCTCGCCGTAGAACTCCACAAACTTGCCCACCACTTTGTGCTTGCGCAGGGTCTCGGTCACGCTCAGCACCAGGTCGGTGGCGGTGACGCCTTCGCGCAGGCGCCCGGTCAGCTCAAAGCCGACCACATCGGGTGTCAAGAAATACACGGGCTGGCCCAGCATGGCGGCCTCGGCCTCAATGCCTCCGCAGCCCCAGCCCACCACGCCAATGCCGTTGATCATCGTCGTGTGGCTGTCGGTGCCCACCAGCGTGTCGGGGTAGTAGACGTTGGCCTTGTTTTTGTGCACGCCGCGCGCCAGATACTCCAGGTTCACCTGGTGCACGATGCCAAAGCCCGGTGGCACAACGCGGAAAGTGTCAAAGGCCTGCATGCCCCATTTCATAAATTCGTAGCGCTCGCGGTTGCGCTGAAATTCCAGCTTCATGTTCAGGTCCAGTGAAGTCTTTTTGCCGTAGTGGTCCACCATCACTGAGTGATCTACCACCAGGTCAACCGGCACCAGCGGTTCAATCCGCTTGGGGTTCTTGCCCAGCTTGACAGCCACGCTGCGCATCGCCGCCAGGTCGGCCAGCAGTGGCACGCCGGTAAAGTCCTGCAGCACCACGCGCGACACCACAAACGGAATCTCGCTGGTGCGCTGGCCCATCGGGCTCCAGTTGGCGACCTCGGCCACGTGCTCTGCGGTGACCTTCTTGCCATCGCAGTTGCGCAGCACACTCTCCAGTACGATGCGGATGGATACCGGCAGGCGCTTGATGTTGCGGAATTTCCTGGACAGTGCGGGCAGCGAGTAAAAGCTGCCGGTCTTGCCGGAGGCGGTCTCGAACGTCTGCAGGGTGAAAGCGAAAGCGTGGGGCATGGCGGTCTCCAAGGGAACGGTGAGGTCTGTGACTCTTCAGGCGATTATTTTGTCCCACAACCCGTAGCGCTCATGTATCGGACCGCGACGGATGGACAGACCCATCAGCACCGCGCCAGCGAGCACGCTGACCAACAGCGCCACAGCGTCAGCCGCGAAGACAAAGGGTGAAGCCATCAAGCAGGCCCCCAGTGGCAGGTTCAGCCAGCGCGCAGGGCGTGCGACTTCGGCCGCAGCGACTGACACTACGGTGAGCACCAGTGACCCAATCACATGGTGGGCGTGCGCCAGGTTGCCCTCTACGCCCGGCCACAGACGGGTGAATAGCAGCGCCAGCCCAATCAGCGCGGCCAGCCCGAGGTTCCATGGCAGATTGACACCACCGCCCAACATGTTTCTCAGCACCGCCCCGGGCCGCTGGCTGAATTCGTCCACGGCGCGGTCGCTACCGCCAGAGCCGACCGGCAGCTCATCGGTGTCGCCACGAAAGAACACCGCAAACCCGTTGCGACCGGCCAGCACTCGACGGCGCATGAACTGCAGCGTGGCGATCAGTTCGTCCAGCGAGTAGGGAATCTGGACCAGGATGGCCGCCGCGCCAATCAGTGCCACGGTGCTCAGGGTGCCAATCACGATAGGTTGGATGATGACAAAGGCGATCGACGTGATGCCCAGCGGGGCAATCATCAGCCCGAACAGCACCACCAGCCAGGGCATGGTGCGCCAACGGGCTTTGGCGCCGACCAGTCCGGTCAGAATCTCCAACAGGTAGGTGTAGCCGCCAAGGGCCGCATCCGACACCGGAAACGCCTTGGACAGCGCCGAGGTGATGACCTCCTCCGTGCCATTTTGCGGATCGCTTACCGAGCCTGCAAAGAACGGGTCCCATACTTGGGGGATGTGACCCAGTTGATAGCCAGCGAGGTAACGCGCCACAAACAGGCCTATCAGCGCGGTGGCAATGATCGGCAGGCGCTGCGTCCATGCTGACGGGTTGTAGCTCCAGCCCGGTGGAATGTCCGGGCCGGTCAGCGCGGCCAGTGCCGATGGTCCGGGCTCGGGCTTGGTGCAAACCGCAAAGCCGAAAATCAGCGCGCCGACCAGCGTGTCCGACAGGTAGGCCGCAGCGTTGCCAGTGTGGAAAAGAAACGGAATCGCCATCACCACCGCGCCAATGCCGGCGCAGACCCAGCGCGCTGCGGTGCCGCGCTGCGATAAGGCCACCGTGGCAAACACCATCAGCAAAGCACCCAGCGCCATCTCGCTCCAGCGCAGCAGGGGTTCCTGCACGGCAATCAGCAGCGGCTGGGTGAACAGCCAACTGCCCAGGGCGATGTTGACGAAGTGCGGCCAGCGGTTGTCGCTTAGCTCTGCGGCAAACTGCATTTGATGCCGCTGGCGCAGGCTATCCGGGTCAACGCCTGCCTCGCTGGCAGCCGTCACCCAGTGCGGTGGTGTAACACCGTTGCGGCGGTACCAGCCGGTCGGGTCGTCCTTCAGGGATTGCACCAGGCGCGGCAACTCGTCCTTGAAACGGTGCTGCGGCTCCCAGCCCAGCAAGTCGCGGGCGCGGCGGGTATCGAGTGCATAGTGGTCGTCGGCCATTTCGGCCATGAAGGGTCGCACGAACGGGGCCTCGCCCTTGTCGATGGCGTCGGGAATGACCGGTTCAAGCCGCGCCTGTGCCCACAGCCCGGCAGCGGCGAGAGATTTGGGCACCTGCAGCGTGGTCCAGTCATCGACCCCGTGCATCAGCGCACCCAGGCGGTCTTGCAGCGCGTCGTAGCCGATGGCATCGGCTTCGCCGACAAGGATGCTTGTTTCGCTCGGCAGCGCGCGACGGCGGTCGATCGTGCGCCGGAACGCATCAATCATGTCGTCCCGGTGCAGCATCGCCTGGCCGACCAGCGTGCTGCCAGAGTAAAAGTAGCTTTGCAGGTCGCGCTCGTAGATGCGCGCGAACTGCTGGGCCATCGTCGGCACCAGCGACTGCTCGTCATAGACACCGGCCAAGCGCAGGTTGACGCAGGCAATGGAGCCGTGCTCCTGCAGCACCACCTCTTCGGTCGCCGCCTTGGACCTGGGATAGGCCCAGCGCGGACCAATCGGGTGGCTTTCGTCGATGCGTTCACCCGGCCGGCATGGCGCATGGACCAGCATCGTGCTGGCATAAACGAACTGCTCGACATCGAATGCCTGCAGTGAGCGCAACAGGTGCTGTGTGCCCTCCACGTTGACGCTTCGGTAGCGCGGGTCGTCGGCATTGCTGAAATCGAAGTAAGCCACCAAGTGCACCACGCTGGCGATTTGGGCGCCGAAACATTCGCGCAGCTGGTGCAGCGCCAGTTCGATGGACGCCGCCGACGCAAAATCTGCCTGCAGGATCGGGAAAGGGTTTGTCCTTGCCTGACGATCGAGTCCGACCACGCAGTAGCGGTCGCCCAGTGAGCGGGCGAGCGACTCTCCGAGGTTGCCGGCGGCACCGGTGATGAGGACCAGCGGGCGCTGGTTTGGGGTGGTCATTGAATTGGCTTGCGGACGAGTGAATGTGTTACCGTTCGCGCGACTGGCGCTGCTGTTACGGGCCAGTTGCTCACATACAACTTCAAGCACACATTTATGTCCGTCACAAAGATCTCCGAACGGTTCTTCGGATTGGGTTTTGCCGCCATCATCATCATGTTTGCCTGCTGCGCCTTCACCTTGATCGCCTTTTCTGGCATGGAGCTTTGGCGCGCCGTGCAGCCCAGCGAGCTGTTGACATTGACCAAACGCTTTGATGTGATCCTCGACTGCGTAGCCATGTTGACCATCGCCATGGCAGCCATGGAACTGGCCCATACGATCGTCGAAGAGGAGTTTGCGCAAGAACCGCGTCTGAGCGCTGGGGCGCGCACTCGTCGCGTCCTTTCGCGCTTTCTGGTCGTGGTTGTGGTTGCACTCGCGATTGAGTCACTGGTGGCGATCTTCAAGCTGGTGCATGAAGATCCTTCAATGATTTCGGACGCCGCATACATTGCTTTCGCTGCAGCAGCCTTGCTGGCTGCCTGGGGTATCTTCATCAAGTTGAGCCAGCACGGGCAAGCCCGCGGCGATTGATTTCCGCCCCGGTTGCGCCGGCAGTGAACGGACTGGTTTGCCAGATGCGACTGATCGCATCGAGCATCGCGGTCTCGCCGTCGGACAGGTGCTTGTCAGCGCGGACAACCGATGCGGCAAGGCGTAACACCTGACGTTGCAGCTCTGGCTCGTCCACCTCAGCCAGCATGGAGAGCAGCGAACGGTCATCCAGATAAGCCAGCATGGCGCGGCCATTAAAGCCCTCCATCAGCAGGTCCTCACACAGCGTCTGCACGATGCCGGGCATGTCGTTTGGCTCCAGCCCCAAATTACGCACGCCGTCGAGCTGATTGAGGGATTCGAACTCCGAACTGCTGACATGGCCGTCGGAGATGAGGACGAGCGCAACGACGCGTGCGGCGGCATCAGGGCTGTTACGGGGGTATGAACGCATGGTGGAGTCTTTTCCTGGGTTGGTGAGAGAAGCCGCAACGATAAGACTTGGATCAGTTCTTAAAAAGCAGATGATTGCTTAGAATTAATCCTAAAAAACCTGACTTGCGAGCACTTTTCGCGATTGGCACCAAAAAACGAAGTGCTCGATCCGTTGGCGCGGCGCTTGCTGCAAGCGGCGCTTTTGCGCCACCAACTCAAAGGCGAATCCGGATGTCCGATTGCTTGAATTCACGACCACACTGCTGTCGTTAGGCCACTGCAAGCAAGGCCGGCACCAGACTGGGCTCCCCGTCCGTGCCACTCGATCAGCTTTGAGTGCCTTTCAGGCTGCTGCGGCAATCCGGAACTTGATGGATCGCCATGGCGGTGTCAGTCGCGTGGCTGACACCGAGGGCCTACGGCGTCGCTCACGTCGATCTGCTGCAGCGCTCCGCTGAGTGTTGACAAAATCTCAAATGAGATACATAATTCGAGAAACTTAGGAACAATCACCGTGACTGCACAAACCTCCATGCTTCACATTCGGGTGGACGATGACATCAAAGAGCAAGCGACACAGGCGCTGACTGCGATGGGCATGTCTGTATCGGATGCGGTGCGCCTGTTCTTGCGCCGCGTCGTTATTGACCAGGCCTTCCCGCTTGAACTCAAGGTGCCAAACGCCGAGACCCTCGCCGCAATGGAAGAGTCGCGTGCCATGATGACCAAACGTCGCGCCCGCTTTGCCTCTGCTGACGAACTGTTTGCCGATCTTGAGAAAAACAGCAGCAAGTAAACGCGCAACGCTGCCACGGGCCGCCGACTACTCAAAGGCGTTCCTGAAGGATTGGCAACGGCTGTCACACTCCGGCCGTTTTGATCTGGTGCGGCTCAAAGAGGCAATGATGTTGCTGATCGCCAACGACGCACCCCTTGGCCCTGAATGGCTGGATCACCCGTTGAAAGGTGCATGGGCCGATCAGAGGGAATGCCACATCGGTGGCGACTTCTTGTTGATTTACCAGGTCGAAGCCAACGCTATCAACTTTGTGCGCTCGGGCACTCACTCCGAACTCTTCAGCAACTGACGATCTGTTAAGGCCACTCGATCAGCTTTGAGTACCTTTCAGGCTGCTGCGGCAATCCGGAACTTGATGGATCGCCATGTCGGTGTCAATCGCGTGGCTGACACCGAGGGCCTCGTCCTGTCCAGCGCCACGATCACCACCACGTTTGGCTACAATCCACATACAGCACATACATATGGAGGTGCTCATGACTCAACTACATTGCTATGTCCCTGAAGAAGTTGCCCAGCAAGCACAACGTCGTGCCGCCCAATCCGGCTTGAGCCTTTCGCGCTATCTGGCCGATCTGGTCAAGCGTGATGCGCTGGCCGGTGCGCCTTGGCCTGAAGGCTATTTCAACCTGTTCGGCAAATGGGGCGGTGCGCCGCTCGAACGCGTGCCCCAGCTACCCCAGGAAGAGCGGCTTCAATTCAAATGATTTATCTGCTCGACACCAATGTCTGCATTCATCTTCTGAACGAACGCCACGCCGCCATCCTGCAGCACTTTCGCCAGCACAGTCCCGCCGACATTGCTCTGTGCAGCGTGGTCAAGGCCGAATTGCTCTACGGTGCACGGCGCAGCCAGCGCGTTGAAGCGAATCTGCAACTACTCAAGGCTTTTTTTGCGCCGCTGCAAAGCCTGCCTTTTGATGATGATTGCGCTGAACACTACGGAAAGATTCATGCCGACTTATTAACCCAAGGCAAGCCCATCGGCCCCAACGACACCCTGATCGCCGCCGTCGCGCGCGCCCACAAGGCCACCTTGATTACTCACAACACTGGCGAATTCAGCCGTGTGGTCGGACTGCAAATTGAAGATTGGGAAATCGCTTGAGGATGCGTCTGGCCCGTCAGCCCAGGCGCAGCGGACAGCACAGTTGGTAGATGTCGGCAGCCCGGGCCTGGTGCCCGGCATCGTTGCGGATCGCCACCGTGACCGCACGCAGCGAGTCGTGCGCTTGAATAGAGCGTGCTGATGCGCTTGCCAAAGACCAGGTCCAGCTGGCGCAGGCGGTCGACATTTCTATCCAGCACCGTCACCTTGGCGCCCATGCCGCCCTTGGACTTTTCCAGGTGCGAAGCGGCAGGCTGCCACCGGGGCCGGTGATGGTTTCATAGGCAATACACACCGCCCCCGACTTGACCAGCCCCGCTGTCTGCGCCGGCGCCGGTTTGCACCAGCACCTGGTGGCCATGGTGGGTCAACTCGCGCACACTGGCCGGCGTCAAACCACCTGACAATGGCGAACTGTTTGTTCAAACCACTTCAAATATTGTCGACCACCCTGCCACCTGTTGCGCCACCGCCGCCATCGCGCCCCCGCTGGGTGCGCTGGTTCTGGCTGATTTGCGGCATGCTTTGCCTGCTCCTGGGTGTCATCGGCATCGTGCTGCCGCTGCTGCCCACCACCCCCTTTGTGCTTCTGGCGGCTTATTGCTTTTCGCTGGGCAGTGCGCGCTACGAACAGTGGCTGCTGAATCACCCCCACTTTGGCCCGATGGTGCGCGATTGGCGCAGCCAGCGCGCCGTGCCGCTGCGCGCCAAACAGATCGCCTGGGCAACCATGACGATCAGCTCTGCCATCGCCTGGTGGTTCATGCCGGCCAACATCGGCTGGGTTCCCGGCGCCTGCTGCGCGCTGGTGGCGCTCTGGATGTGGCGCCTGCCCACTTCGGGCTGGCGCTGATCACCCGCTTGGCGGCTGCTCGGAAAGCTGAACACCGCGCCTTCGCGCACGCCCGCTGGCGGCCAGCGCTGGCTGATGGTCTTGCGCTTGGTATAAAAACGCACGGCATCCGGGCCGTAGGCGTGCAGGTGCCGTTGCCGTACCCACCCAAGGTCTCAGTGTCGGCACTGGTGAACAGTTTGAAGGGCGTGTCCAGTCGAATGATTCGGCAAAAAAACCACCCAAGCATCCGCAAAAAGCTCTGGGGTGCTGCCCTTTGGTCTCCCAGCTACTTCGCTGGAAGCTGTGGGGGCGCACCTATCGCTGTCATACGCCAGTACATAGAACAACAGCAGACACCACATTAGCCACGGTAGAGGACACCTTGGGTGTCCGCGCTATCCTTCCCCGCCGTGAAGGGCGAGGTTTGACGCGCATTCCGATCAAGTCCCTAAAGTAAATCGACGATGCAGTCGTTAAAGGGTTATCCCGGCATCACATTGGATGTCAGGGTGTTGCCGAGTGTCCCTATCCGGATTGATGTGCAAACAATGCGGTCGCCGAAAGCACCGTACTTTTAGAAAGAGTTGAACCATGAAGAAGCTGCTCGCCCTCCTGTCCACTGCCTTCATCACCCTGTCTGCTTCGCAGTGGGCCTTGGCCAATGAATTTACTGATTTGCGCTCCCAGCTGAGCGCAGCAAGAGAGTCCTTGGTCACTTTGATGGTCAACAAGGATAAGCGCGGCGCTGATCAGCAAAAGCTTGTCAAGAGCACCGCCGATGCAGTGAGTGCCGCACTGGCAAAGGCCAAGGCTCCGGCCGGCAAGGAAGCCCAGTTCAAGGAACTGGTAGAAACCTGGAATGCTTTCAAGAAGACAAGGGAAGTCGAGCTTGTCCCTGCCATCCTGGCAGGCAAAGACGATGAGGCAAAGAAGCTGGCTGGCGGCATCCAGAAGGAGCGCATTACCAAGTGCCAGCAACTCGTAGGTGAGCTTGGCGGATAGGGGTTGCAATGAGCCGGCTGCTGGACATGAAAATTGGCCCACGTGTGGGTCTGGCATTTGGGTTGGTGGTGCTTACCATTGCACTGCTGGTGGCTGTGGTTCAGCGCCGCCTTTCGCATAGTGCTGTCAATTCGACCTCGATGGCGAATGGGGTCCAGCTGCAGGCGCAGGCCTCGGAAATTCACCTGCTGGCCAAGGACAACGCGATTGCCAGCATGGTAATTCTGGTGTCGAGTAGCCCAGACCAGCAAGCCCGACTCGCCAAAGAAATTGTTGAACGCGACAAGCGCATTACCGACGGTCTGTCGGCACTCGAACAGCGTCTGGCCGACGCACCTGACGACGCTGCCTTGGTTGGGGAGGTGCGCAAGCGCCACGCGGGCTACGTGTCGGGTGTACGACGCATAGTTGGCATGGTGTTGGCCGGGAAACAAGCCGAGGCGACCTACGCCGCCGATGAGGAAATGATCCCCATGCTGGCGCCGTTTCTCGCGGCGCTAGGCAAACTTGATGCCCGCCAGGTGTCCACTGTCAAAGTGACGGGCGCTGCCAACGGCGAACTGATTGCTGCAACACGGGATACCCTGGCAGGCGGTGGTTTGGTCGCAGCCTTGCTGGCCATAGGCGCAGGTTTCTGGATCGTGCGCAGCGTCACCCGCCCATTGGCCGAAGCCGTGGCGTTTGCCGAGCGCGTCGCCGCTGGGGACCTGAGTGCCCGCATCCGCGCGAAGGGCAAGGATGAAGTGGGGCAACTGCTGAGTTCACTCAACCGGATGAGCGAGAGCCTGTCGGCCATGGTGTCGCAAGTGCGAGCTGCGGCCGATGAT
>Ga0163199_1001957_pt1 | contig 12735 bp, 7 predicted proteins | sample PL_2010_150m_FD_113537 | JGI IMG/M metagenome (GOLD analysis project Ga0163199, IMG submission 113537) | Freshwater microbial communities from Powell Lake, British Columbia, Canada to study Microbial Dark Matter (Phase II) - PL_2010_150m | ecosystem: Environmental > Aquatic > Freshwater > Lake ... | reverse complement strand
GTGCGCGGCGCGATTCGCGAGGATCGCGGCGACGGTATCCGGCGGCAAGGCGTGTTTCAACGTGACGCCGGATAATCCGTAGCGGTTGGCCAGTGCCAGCGTGAGCGTGAGCGCGGCCTCGGCGGGAGTGAGCGACGCGAATTCACCGGCCTGGGCGCGGGCGACGGCGCCGGCCCATTTGGGGGGCGGCGGTTTCCACGGCTTGTCCGGCGCGGCGCGGGTTTCGACAAACAGTCCGCCATCGGGGCCGAGGCGCGCACGCACGCCGACAATGCCGTCGAGCAACGCGCCCGTAGGCACGGCCTGACCGGGCGCCGCGCCCGCGACGGATCCGGCCAGCGCGGTGCGCCACGCGTGCAGTTGTTGTTGGGTGAGCAACGTGTCGAGCGCGGCGTGCACGCGCGCCGTGTCGGTGAGTGGGCGGAAGACCTCCGGGATCGCGAGGCCGCGCTGTTCAAGGCTGTAGGCGATGTATTGCCAGAGTGCCCACGGGTCGGCGGGCGGCGCATCGAAATTCCACCAGCCGCGAAAGAGCGGGGTCCACGGGGCAGCGCCAGGTGGGAGTGCGTAGGCGAAACCGTGGTGGCGCAGGGCCTCGTCATAGAGCTGATAATGGGACTGCGCGAATTGGGTGAAGAGCGTGGAGAGCTGCCCGAGTTGGCGGCCCTCAGCTTCGGTGAGCGGGCGGCCGAGTTTGGCGGCAAGCACGGGCGACCACTGCTCGCGGAAGGGAATTTTTTTCGCCGCGGGTGGTTTCGCCGCGGGGAGATTTGGCCAGCGAAACGGAATTACGGGCGGCGGCGGGATGTCGTCCTCAGGGACGTCAAGGATGCTCTCGTCCTCCGTCTCGAAATCGGCCCCTTGGTTCGCAATCCACGCGGTGCCAGCGGCGACGACGTGTTTGCAGTCGATAGCCATCGGGCAGGTGCAGCGCGAGGTCCACCGGCCGCGCGTGAGGAAGAGCGTGACGGCGTAGATATCCTGCCCCTCGACCTCGGCCTCGACGTAGTGGTCCGCCTCGGACCACGCAGCCAGGACATTGCCGCCCTCGTAATAAGACGTGCCGCGGTGGCGCGTCGCGGAGTCGAAGGTGGCGAGCCAACGTTCGAGCGCCTGCAGTGCCTCAGGGGCGCGAACCGCGCGGCCGACGGGAGGCTTGGATTTGGCGCACATGGGAGCGCGGGCGTCTCGCCCGTTTCGTGAGAAGAGGATGCGGGCCGGAGCCCGCGTTCCCAATCAGTAAACCTTTTCTTCTAGCAAAGCGAATAGCTCGGCCTCGGTGATGCGCTTCTGCTGCATCGAGTCGCGCTCGCGCAGCGTGAACGTGTCGCCGGGCTTCTCGATCGTTTCGAAGTCGATCGTCACGCACCACGGGGTGCCGATTTCGTCCTGGCGGCGGTAGCGGCGGCCGATGGCGCCGCCATCGTCGTAGAACACCGCGTAGCGGCGCTGGAGTTTCTGGTAGAGCGCGCGGGCGCGGCCCACGAGCTGCTCCTTGTTCTTCAGGAGCGGGAGCACGGCGACCTTGACCGGCGCGATGCGCGGCGAGAGGCGGAGCACGGTGCGTTTCTCGACGTTGCCCTTGTCGTCCTTCACGTCCTCCTCCGCGTAGCCGGCGCAGAGCACGGCGAGCAGGATGCGATCGACGCCCACGGCGGGCTCGATCACGTGCGGCACGAATTTCTTCTTCGTGGCCTCATCAAAGATTTCCTGCGGCTTGCCGCTGGCCTGCGCGTGCTGGCCGAGGTCATAGTTGCCGCGCGCGGCGATGCCCCACAGCTCCTGCACGCCGAAGGGATACTTGAACATGATGTCCACGGTGCCCTTCGAGTAAAACGCGAGCTTCTCCTTCGGGTGCGCGTAGAGCGAAAGGTGCGACTCCGGCAGCCCGACCGACAGCAGCCACTGGCGGCACCACTCGATCCACTCCTGGTGGCACTTCGCCCAGTCGGCGTCCTCGTGGATGAAGTATTCCATCTCCATCTGCTCGAACTCGCGTGAGCGGAAGATGAAGTTGCGCGGCGTGATTTCGTTGCGGAACGACTTGCCGATTTGCGCGATGCCGAACGGCAGCTTCACGCGACCGGTGTCGACCACGTTCTTGAAGTCGACGAACATGCCCTGCGCCGTCTCGGGGCGGAGGTAGGCAACCGACGAACCGTCGGTCATCGCACCGACGTTTGTCTGAAACATCATGTTGAACGAGCGCGGCGGGGTGAGGCTGCCAGCCTCGCCGGTGGCGGGGGAGGGGATGAGCGCAACCTCGTCTTCGCGGGCTTCGGTCATGTCCTTCGCGACGATGGGGGCGAGCGTGCCTTGGATGGCTTTCTTGCGCTTGAAACTCTCGGCGGCGGTCTGGAGTTCGCCGGCGGTGTTTTCGCTTTCGAGGGCGGAGACATAGCCGACGGTCTTCCCATCGACGACGACGGCGGCGAAGAAAAGCTGGTCCGCGCGGTAGCGCTGCTTGCTCACCTTGCAGTCCACGAGGGGGTCAGTGAAGCCGGCGACGTGGCCTGAAGCTTCCCACACCTTCGGGTGCATGATGATCGACGACTCGAGGCCGACGATGTCGTCGCGGCGACGCACCATGTCGTTCCACCAGCAGTCGCGGATGTTCTTCTTGAGTTCGGAGCCGAGCGGGCCGTAGTCGAAGAAGCCGTTGAAGCCGCCGTAGATTTCGGAGGACTGGAAGATGAAACCGCGGCGCTTCGCGAGCGCGACGATGTTCTCCATGGAGACGGCGGGAGCAGTGGATTCAGCGGACATAAGGCGCGAGAGTTAGCCCGGATTTTTCCAACAATGAAGAACTAATTTTCAGGGAAGATCCGTCCAGCCTTCGGCTGGAGCGACTTTGTCGCGGCTAACCCCGACTCGGTCGGCCCGAAGGGCGGGCTTCGCCCGGGTTAGCCGGGCACGGTGCCCGCGGTCAATTCCCGCCTACACTCCGGCTAAATGCCCGCCGGTTCCCTTTTCAGGCTAGGCGGCCGGTTTCTCGCGCACGGGCACGTGGACCTCGTAGCGGCGCAGGAACCCGGGCGTGAACGGACCATTCCAATAAACCGCGTAGGCCTCGCCAGTAATCTCGAGCTGGCCTTGCTGGCGGACCCAGCCGAGCAGCCGCTCGCGTGCGGAGTCGAAATTAGCCCGTGAATAGGAACCGCGGGCGCCGAGACTCGCCACGCGCCGCTCGGGGAGGCGTTCGACCACCACACCGTCCTCGTTGCCGGCGACCTTGGCCACTTCCTTCTGGGCGACCCAGAAATACATTTCGGCGTTCTCAATCCGCGCCTCCACGGGCACGGTCATGGAAATATTGTGGCGCTGGATGTAGCGGAAAAGAGGCATGAAAAGCCGGTTCGACTGCTCGAAGTAGTTTCCAGGGCCGGCTCGCTTGAGCAGCACGCCAGCCGGCAGGGTCTTGAGCTCGGTGCGTCCGGATTCGGTGGGAGGAAAGGCTTGTTCGTCGGCCATGGCGGGAAGCGCGAAGGTGCTCAAGGAAACGAGAAAACAGATCAGGGTCTTCATCAGGTGGCTCTAATACGGGCAGCTTGGCGCGATGGATGCCGCCGCATCGGTTTTCGTTCCGAGGCAGCCGGGAGCCGGGCCGCTGGAACCGGATTGCGAAATGGAAATCTGCGCGGCACGGTCCCGCTGCAACCCAACCACACCGCTGTCGCGCCGAAGCCCGGCTTCGCCGCCCCCCACGCCATGCCTCAATCCACCCGCCGCGATTTTCTCAAGGTCACCGCGGTCGCCGGGGCGGCGGTCACGCTCGGCGAGTTTTCGCCAGGGGCCGCCTGCGCCGCGGAGGCGACGCCACTTTCACACTCACCTTCACCCTCCTGGGTCGATCGGCCGATGCGCTGGGCGCAGCTGACGCTCGTCGAGGATGACCCGCAGCCGGGCAAGTTCGACCTGAACTTCTGGCTCGAATATTTTGCGCGCACGAAATCCGACGCAGTCTGCCTCAGCGGCGGCGGGTGTGTGGCCTATTATCCGACGCAGATTCCGCTGCACCACCGCAGCGCGTGGCTCGGCGAGCGCGATGTGCTCGGCGAACTCGTCGCCGGCTGCCGCCAGCTCGGCATGGTCGTCATCGTGCGCACCGATCCGCACGCGACCTACGACGACACGGAGGCGTCTCATCCCGACTGGATTCACGTGACAGCCGACGGTCAGCGCCGCCGGCACTGGGCTTCGCCCGAGATGTGGGTTACCTGCGGGCTCGGGCCCTATAACTTCGACTTCATGACCGAGGTGAAGCGCGAGATCGCGATGCGCTACAAGCCCGACGGCATCTTCATCAACCGCTGGGATGGCTCGGGGCAGTGCTACTGCGAACATTGCAGAAAGAATTTCCGTGAAGCCAGCGGCCACGAGCTGCCGCGCAGCAACAATCCCCAAGACCCCGCGCGCCGCGCCTACATCCTGTGGCGGCAGGAGCGGCTCTTCGCGCTCTGGCGCAAGTGGGACGACGCCGTGCGCGCGATCCATCCCGACTCGTGCGTGATTCCCAATACCGGTGGCGGCGCCGGCAGCGGCCTCGACATGGTGCGCATCGGCCAACTTGCGCCCACGCTCATGGCCGACCATCAGGCGCGGCGCGGCGTGATGCCACCGTGGGGCAACGGCAAACGCGGCAAGGAATTCCGCGCCACGATGGGCCGCAAACCGATCGTCGGCATCTTCAGCGTGGGGCTTGAGGAACCGTATCGTTGGAAAGACTCGGTGCAAAACGCCGCCGAGATCCGCCTCTGGGCGCTCAACGGGCTCGCGAACGGCTTGCGCCCGTGGTTCACAAAATTCGCCGGCGCGATCCACGACCCGCGCTGGCTCCAGCCCGTCGAGGAACTCTACACGTGGTGCGCCGCGAACGAAAAATATCTCCGCCACGAGCGCCCGCTCGCCCGCGTGGCGATCGTGTATTCGCAGCAGACGGCGTGGTTCGTCCCCGGTGAGCGCGGCAGCCGCGAGGATGCGACCGACGGCTGGTATCACGCGCTCGTCGAGGCGCGCGTGCCATTCGAGATGGTGCACGACCGCCTCCTCGACGCGGAACACCTCGCGGCATTCAAGACGCTCATTCTTCCCGCCATCGCCGCGCTCTCCGACGCGCAGTGCGAACAGCTCCGCGCTTTCGTGCGGCGCGGCGGTGGCATCGTCGCCACCACGACCACCTCGCTCCACGACGAGTGGGGCGTGAAACGAAAGGACTTCGGCCTCGCCGATTTATTTGGCGTGAGTTTCGCCGGAAAAACCGAGGGCCCGATGCGCAACGCCTACCTGCGGCTCGAGCACGACGCGGTGAAAAGCCACCCTTTGCTCGCCGGCCTCGAAGATGCGCCGCGCATCGTCCACGGCGTGAACCGGCTCGAGGTCGTCACGAAGGAAAAGTTTCCCCATCCGCCGCTCACGCTCATTCCGTCGTATCCCGATTTGCCAATGGAGAAGGTGTTCATGAAGACGCCGCGCACGGATATTCCGCAGGTGTTTCTGCGCGAGGTTGGCGCGGGGCGCGTCGTTTATTTCCCGTGGGACATCGACCGGACGTTTTGGGAAGTCCTCGACCCCGATCACGGCAAACTCCTGCGCAACGCCGTCACGTGGGCGACGAACGAGCCGGCGCCCGTTGAGGTGCGCGGCCCAGGTGTGGTCGAGGTGGTGCCGTGGCGGCAGAAGAATTCGCTCACCGTCCACCTCGTGAATCTCACGAATCCGATGATGATGAAGGGTCCGATCCGCGAGTTCTTCGCCGTGGGCGAGCAGCGCGTGCGCGTGCGGTTACCGGCCGGGGTAACGCCGCGCGCGACGAAGCTGCTTGTGGCCAACCGCGTTGTCGATTCGCGCCGCGACGGCGCGTGGCTCGAAGTCACCGTGCCCTCGATCCTCGATCATGAGGTGGTGGCGGTGGATTTGGGATAATGTAGGGCGGGGTCGCCGAACCCCGCCGTTTACCGCTGCCGCCTCGGAGCGGCGGGGTTCGGCGACCCCGCCCTACAACGCTACAGTTTCTCCGGCGCCGGGCACGCTGCGACCAACTTCAGCGCCTCGTCGACCAGAATGGTGCCGGTGCGCTCGCCGAGGCTGGTGCGCGAGATGTAGTCGTAGCGCTTGAAACTGCCGAAATCCTCCTTCGTGAGGATGTAGCCAAATGCGTCGTTGGTGAGGCCGAAGAGCAGGTTGTGCTGCCCGCGCATCTTTCGTTTCAGGTAGTAGCCGACGTTCGGCAGCGCCTCGCCGGGGATGGTGAGGATCTGGGCATTGCCGACGTTGACGAGGTTGAGCTGCGTCTTGACTGACACGCCGTCAGCCGAGACGGCGGCTCCGCCGGGCACGGTCTTGAGCAATTGCTGCATCAGCGGCGAGTCCACGGGCAGCGTGAGCACGCGCGCAGCGCAGAAAAGTTTGGGCGCGGGCTGCGCGGGCGCTCCGCGGACGATGCGCAGCGCCTCATCGGCGAGCAGTTCGCCGATGCGCACGCATTCCTCCCACTTGCGCGTCTCCTCCTTGCCGTTACCCAGACGGTTATCGGCGGTGACCATGCCACCCTGGGCGCTGTTCATGAAAATGGCCGTCCCGCCGCCAGCTGAAGCGATCCGGTCGTAAAGTGGTCCGATGAGATCCGGGCTGAGGATGCCGGCCTCACTGCCGATCACCTCGGGGTGAATCGCGTAGTTCACGAGCGTCGCGAACGGCTTCCCATCGTCGCCGATGGCCTGAATCACATGGCAGCGCGGATCGTAGAGCTGCTCGGCGTAGTAGTTGTAGGCGATTTTGCCCTTCGCCTCGCCGGTCGCGATCTTCAGCCGGGCGGGGCGCAGGTGGTCCGCGGCCTCGGTGATCGCCTCGGCCATGCGTGCACAGACACTGGCGAGATATTTTGGGTCGGCGGCGGAGCCGCCCTTGCCGTCGGGAAAACCGTAGCAATCCGGCGCGCTGTGCGTGTGGGTGACGCCGATGAGGATGTTCGCGGCCGGGATGTTTTTCACGGCGGCGCGCACCTGGTGGCCGAGCGCGGACGGAAACCCGAGAAAATCGCCACTGACAAAGGCGACCCGCGTCGTGCCGTCGTCGAGCACCAGCGCGCGGACGGTGAGTTCGCCCCGCTTCTCGTGCGTGGCGTGCGATGGCCCCACGCCACCCGACACCGGCAGCAGTGGATCGGGGGTGACAGTGCGCGTGGCGATGCCGGCGCGGAAATCCGCCCGCGCGGCGGTCAGGCCGGCGAGCAGGATCGCGAGTGCGAGAAAAGGGCGGGGCAGCATGGCGGCGAGGCGTAGCTCACGCGCCGCGGGTTGCCAACGGACAAAATATCCTGGCCAGCTCAGTGCTGGCAGACCTTCTCCGGGTTGATCTGGAAACCCGCGCCCGCCGGCATGAATTTTCCGCGCGACTCGAGAAAAGCGACGAGTTCGGCGGCGGTCATGCCCTCAGCGGAGCAGGTATGGAACCGGGTGTCGGCGCCGAAGCGCGCAAGGATGGCGGCAGTGAGCGACTCGCGGGTGTAGGGCTGCGGCGCGGCCATCATCATGTCGATGACGTCGTGACCGTGGACTTGGGTCTGCATAGTGGTGGGAACGGAGCGTTGAGAACGAAACGTGACGAGAGTAGTTCACCACAACCGCAGCGGCATAGCACGGCGATTCTTGTCCGTTGCTAGGAGAATCTTGCGGCGTGATCAGGGGGCGGGCCGGGCGCTCCGCGCACGGCAGGCGTTGGGTGGGGCGAACTGGCCGTGCACGAGGCGCCCGGCCCACCTTCGTGCACGGCGCGTTAGGGATTACGCGCCCTATCTTGAGAGGTGCACGATCACATAGGGCGGCTCCTTCGCAAAGTCGGGCCACATCGTGCCGTGACCGGCTCCGTCGATTGCCCCGATGAAATACATGAAATGCCACTGCTGCACGAGGAAGTCGCCGGGGACGGTGGCGGTGAATTCGCCGGGTGCACCGGTCGGCGTCATGTCGAGCGAGGCGTAGTCCTCGAATTGCGTGAGGTGCCGGTAGCGGAGCTTCACGGAGGCGATGCCGGAGGGTGATGAAATTCTTGCCGTGATGCGCAGCGGCGCACCGGTCTTCGCGCTCGCGACGCGCGCGCCTTCGATGCGGGGACCCTGGGAGATGCTCGCGGTGGTGGGCGACCAGACTTTCTCCTTCAAAACGGCTTCGTCGGGCGGGCAGCACTGGGCCTCGAGATCCTTCAGGTCCTGTTCGAGCTTCACGAGTTCGTCACGCCAATGGCCGCAGAGCGAGTAGTTGCGCGCGCCCATCGCGAGGTCGAAGGCGTAGCGATCGCCGGCGATGGCGACGAGTTCGCGCCACGCGGCGACGACTTCGCGTGACTTGTAGGTGGCGGCAACCAGCTCCGAGAGTTTCAAGCCGCGCTTGAAGAGATTGTAGTGCACGGCGGCGATGGAGCGAAGGGCGTGGAAGCGGGCGAGCTGCGCGAGGATTTTGAGATCGGTGATCGTCGAGTCGAACTCGTTGCCGCGTTGCGCGCTGATGGCTTTTTCGGCGGCGGCGACAGACGCGAGAATGGCGTCGGCGGTTTCGTGGAGCCAGCGGGCGGTCTGGTCGGGCGTGCGTTTGGCGGTGGTGCCGCCGGCGAGGATGCGGCGCGAAGCCTCCTCGAAACTCTCGAAGAGCTGCACGTCGGTGCCGGTATTTTTCGAATAGGCTTCGAGCGAGGCGCCGAGGCTCTGACGCTCGGCCCAGCCGCGGGTGGTGGGAAAACCGCCGTAGGGATAACACGACGAGGCGACGAGCATCGGGAGCACTTGCGAGGCACGCGCAAGGCCGGCCTCGACGTGCGGCGCGGCGGCGGCGCCGAAGCGGCGTTGGAATTCGTGCTGCCACACGTCGGGTGGCGTGGCGGGGTTGTAGCCGAGGCGGCCCCACATCCGAAAAAACGCCCAGTAGCGCTCGAACTCGTAGTCGTAGTAGCGGTATTTCGCCGGCATCAGGTCGAAGACCGGCATGTCGGGGCGCTGCGCTTCCATCTTGGTGGCGAGCGGTTCCTGGACGTCCCAGTTGGGGCTGGCGTAGAGTTGCGCGCTGGCGGAGTAGCGGCGCACGTAGTCGGGATCACCCCAGAGGAGGATGCGCGTGGTGCCGCCGTTCCAGAGGCGCCAGTCCATCTGGTAGCGCTGCGGGTAGCGGAGAAAATCGGCGTAGCCGTGGCGTCGGTCGCGCTGGTTCTGCGGGTTGATGTGCGTCGGGTGGAATGGCAGGCCCATCTGCTCCATCCAGAATTTCGTCTCGATGCGGAGGTTCACGCCCTGCGCGAGCGCGGTGGCGATCACGCTGTCGGGCGTGCCCTTGCCGCGCGCCTCAAGGAGCATGCCGGGTTTTTCCTTTTGCACGTGCTGGAAAACCACGCGCCAGAAGTCGTCCATCTCCTCGCGCTTGAGCCCGGATTCCTCGTGGACGCGGAACTGCAGCGCGTCGAGCGCCGGAACGCGCGCGAGCAGCTCCTTCAGCGAAGCGAGCGTGTAGGCGCTAAGGTTTTCGGTGGTGACGCCTTCGACGGTATTGGGAATGGAGCGGCCCTTGTAGTCACCGAGCCACTCGGCACCGCCGGTCTGCACGGCACCGCGGTAAATATGATCCCAGATGCCGAGCGAGACGGCGATGCCGCGCGCGTGAGCGAGTTCGATGAGACGGTTGAGTGCAGCGAGGTTCTTTTGCTGCTGCGCCGGCGTGAGCTCGACCATGCGCACCCCGGGGAAGCCGGGCGTGTCGAAAAAATACGGGTAGGGTGGGGCGAGGAAGCCGCCGTTCTCGTAGCCGAAGATGATGAGAAAGCGGTTGAATCGGCTGGCCGCGAGCGTGTCGAAGTAGCGCGTCCAGTAGCGCTCGTCGTAGAACCGGCTTTCCCAGTGCGCGCGGTTCATGGTGTAAACGGAGAGCGAGCGGTCACGGATGGAGGGCTGCTCGGTGACGTCATGCACCTCGCTGAACGGATTCGTGGCGTCTTTTGCCCAGCCCACGCGTTCGGCGGTGTCGAGCAACGCATACATGAGCCCGCGGTCGTCGGCGCCGGTGAGGAGGAGTGCCGGTTGGCCGCGCGCGGTGGACTTTCTGATGGTCAGTGACTCCACACCGCCGGTGGGTTCGATGCGCGCGGTGACCACGACAGTGGCGTTGGACGAGGCCGAACGATCGATGGTCCAGCCTTGTGCGCGAAGGGAAGCCTGGAGTTTCGCGAGGCCGTGCTGGACTGGCGCGGCAGCTGCGGCCTTCGCATCGATCTCGAGCCAGACCGTTGGCGGCACTTCGGCGCCCCGAACGACAGAGAGCACCAACGCGAGTGCGGGCAGAACGAAGCGGAAAGTTTTTGGGGTCATATCCACAGAATTCTTAACCACGGATTACATGGATAAACACGGATAAACACGGATAAAGGCAGGCTGCGTGGGATTGAATCCGTGTTCATCCGTGTAATCCGTGGTTAAATGGTTTGGTGGATTGAGCTGCGCTCACTTCGCGGCCTTCATATGGGCGTCCATGAAATCGAGGAATACCGGCCAGTCGGCGGGCAGCACACCGTGCGGGCCGTCGTGCATAAGATAGCCGAGCGTGTTCATGAGCGGTTTGCCAAGCGCGGGCTGCGAGTATTGCTCGATGCCTTTCTTGCCGAGCAAAGCGAAGACGGGCGTCGCGGCCTTCGCGGCGAGAAATTCGCCGTAGGGGTCGGACCATTTGTCGGTGCTGCCGGTTTGGAGGAGGATCGGACGCGGGGCGACGAGGGCGATGATCGTGTGGGCGTCCCAGGGCATCTCGTTGGTTTTGTTCGCCCACTTTTGGTAGTTACCGGCGAACTGATAAGGGAAGCGCGTGGGTGCAACAAGGTGCGCGACAGTTTCGCCGTAGTCGCGGCGGCTGAGCGCGGCGCCACCTTCGCCCGACACGCTCGCGATCACGCAGGCGAGGCGCTCGTCGCGCGCGGCGGCCCAGAGGACGGTTTTGCCGAGGCGCGAGGCGCCGGTGATGGCGATGCGCTTCGCGTCGATGGCCGGATCGGTTTCGAAGTAGTCGATGATGCGGCTCGCGCCCCAGCCCCACGCGGCGATGGCGCCCCACTCGTCGGGCGCGGGTTCAATCTGGCCGGGCTTGAGATAGGCGGCGCGGATGCCGTGCGCGGTGGCGTTGAGCGCGTCGGGGTCGATGTCGGTGTAGTTGAAGACGGCGAAACCGTAGCCACGCTCGAGAACGGAGAGGATGGTGGCGCCGATATTTCGGCCGGGGCCGCCTTTCTTCTCCGGGCCGGCGGTGGGCGTGGCGGGCACGCGGTTTTTTTGCTGCGAGTCCCAACGGCGGCCAACTTTCACGCCGGGGTCGGCGGCGGCGACGGCGAGGTTATTGGCGGCCCAGCCGAAGTTGAGCAACACAGGCACGGGACCGGTGGCTTTGGCGGGGAGATAGAAGAGGAGGTCGACGTAGTGCTCGGTCTTGCTTGCGGTGAAATAAATCGTGACCTGCTTGCGCAGCGCCTTGCCGTCGAAGGCGGGCGTGCCCTGATCGAAAACGTCGAACGCAAGCGCCGGTGGTCGCGGCGGCACGCGGCCATATTCGTTTTCCTCGACGAGCTTGAAGAGCTCGGGGCGGCGCCGCTCGAACCAGGCCTTCGCGTCGACCACACGCGAGCCGTCGCCGAACTTGAGCGGGTCGGGCAACGCGTAGCTGCCGGTCTTGGCCTCGGTGTAGTTGACGGGGATGCCGGCGACGGCGCCGGGTTCGGTGTCGGTGATTTGGGCGCGGGCAACAAGCGCAGCGAGGGAAACAAAGACTAACGAGGCGGCGTGGGTCTTCATGGCATGCGGGATTGAATGAGAATGGTAACAGGGCCGATGAGGCCGGATTCCGGGAGCGCGGCGGGGCCGCCGCCGAAACCACCGCCACCGCGGCCGGGTGGCGCAGCGTCCTGCACGAGAACTTTCTTGTCGGCCGGCGCGGCGCGGTCGCCAGCGATGCGGTTGGTCCACTGGTTGGTGACTTTGATCTCGAGGCGGTTCTCGCCGGGCCGGAGTGCGGAGGTGACGTCGATTTGGTAGGGCGGCTTCCAGAGCTGGCCGAGGGCGCGGCCGTTGAGGGAGACTTCCGCGATGTCGCCGACGCGGCCGAGATCGAGGAGCGTCGCGGCGCCGGGGCGGAACCATTCGCGGGGTGCGGTGATGGACTTGGTGTAGGTCGCGGTGCCGGAGAAAAACTTCACGCCAGCGTCTTCGCTGGCGGTGAGTGGAGCGAGTTTCGCGAGTTGGAGTGCGGCGGGCGCGCCGAGTTTTTCGGGGAAGCTGACATCCCAGCCACCGGCAATGGTTGCGACGGTCGTGGCGGTCGAAGCTGGCTTGGTGCGCGAAAGGGCGGAGGCGGTGCGTCGGAAAACGACGAAAACAGATTCGCGCTCAGCGAGGTGCAGCGGGACGACGGTGCGGTTGCTGGTGATGGTGTAGTCGGCGGGCTCGATCGCGCCGGTGTCGGGATGGAAAAGTTCGGCTTCACGGCCGGCGACGCGGAAGCGAGCCTCGAAATCGCGGGCGCGGTCAGTGGTGTTGGCGACGTAGTAGATGTCGGCGTCCTTGGTGCGGCGGTGGAGCCACGCGACATCGGCGTCGAGGCCGCGGGCGTATTCGAAATCCTTCGGGATTTTCGCGGCGGCGAGCGCTTCGGCGGGTGACCAGCCCCACACGACGCGGCCTTTGCCGAGATAACGGACCGTGCGGCTCGCGCCATCGAG
>Ga0163199_1001955_pt1 | contig 12739 bp, 10 predicted proteins | sample PL_2010_150m_FD_113537 | JGI IMG/M metagenome (GOLD analysis project Ga0163199, IMG submission 113537) | Freshwater microbial communities from Powell Lake, British Columbia, Canada to study Microbial Dark Matter (Phase II) - PL_2010_150m | ecosystem: Environmental > Aquatic > Freshwater > Lake ... | reverse complement strand
TGTGGATCAATCCGCCGAAGAAAGATGACTCGGCGGTGGAAGCAGTAAAAAACCTAGCTGTAGACACGGAGAATCTACAGTAAATTACCCAGACGAGTTGTCTCAAAGGGTTGACACATTCCGAGCTCACCTTGCTCAAAGGGTTAGCCGACCAAGCGGCGCAAGCGATCTCCAATGCCCAACTCTACGAAGCCGAAGGACGCCGCACCATCCGCCTGATGAAAATTCTGCAGCTCAGCATTGACTTGGCGATCCTCCACGACGAAAACGCGCTGTTGAATACACTGGTCACACGGGCGGCGACCATCGCCGAAAGCCCGGCTTGCACCGTGCTGCTTATAGATGAAGAGACAAATGAAGCGGTGCTGATCGCCCAAAGCGGTTTGCCCGAAGGCACGCCGCCTCAACTACGTATACCGTTGACCTTACCCATCATTCGCCGATCCATCGAAAGCGGCGAACCGATCATCATCACCCACATTGATCGAGACGCGCCACAGATGCGCCGCGTATTGGTCAAGCCGGAGATCACCTCGTTCTTCGCTTATCCGATGACGCGGGAAAAACAAACCATTGGATTCATTACGTTGAGTAGCCTTGCGCCACACACGCCATCCGATTCGGAGATCACTGCCTACCGGTTATTAGCCGATCGCGCGGCGGCGGCGCTGGAAAACACGCGGCTGTTGGAACAAACCGAACACCATCTGAAACAAGTCCAATCTTTGCACACCATAGATACGGCGATCACCGCTAGCATGGATTTGCGACTGACTCTTAAAATCTTGCTAGATGAAGCCCTGGCCCAACTGCGCGTGGACGCCGCCACCGTGCTGACCCTCAACCCCCACACCCAAACACTCGACTATGTCAGCGGAAGCGGTTTCCGCACGACGAGCATCGAGCGTTCTCATTTGCGTCTCGGACAGGGAATCGCCGGACGCGCCGCACTGGAACGCCGCCGCATCAGCTCGGCCGAACTCTCCGAAACAAACGAAACGCCGCACAACTCGTTGTTGCCGGACGAGGGCTTTGTCGCCTCTTACGCCGTGCCGCTGATCGCCAAGGGGCAAATCAAAGGTGTGCTGGAAATCTTTAATCGCACCCCTCTCCACCCCAATGACGAGTGGCTGGAATTTTTGGAGACACTTGCCGGACAAGCAGCGATTGCGATTGACAACGCGACTCTGTTTGAAGGGCTGCAACGCTCGAATACCGATCTGCATCAGGCGTACGATGCAACGATTGAAGGTTGGTCGCGCGCCCTCGACCTGCGCGACAAAGAAACCGAAGGGCATACTCTGCGCGTCACCGAGATGACCTTGCGTCTGGCAGAAAGGATGGGACAGAATGATGAAGAGTTAATTCATATCCGTCGCGGCGGGCTGCTGCACGACATTGGCAAGCTCGGTGTGCCAGATGGCATTTTGCTCAAGCCGGAGCCGCTGACCGACGAAGAATGGGTGGCGATGAAGAAGCATCCACAATTTGCCTACGATATGCTCTCGCCTGTTGACTACTTGCGCCCCGCGCTCGACATCCCCTATTGTCATCATGAAAAATGGGATGGCAGCGGCTACCCGCGCGGCTTGAAAGGCGAAGAGATTCCGTTGGCGGCGCGCATCTTCGCCGTGGTGGATGTGTGGGATGCGTTGCGATCGGATCGCCCCTATCGCGCCGGTTGGAGCGAGGAAAAAGTGCGCCAACACGTCCGCCAACAAAGCGGCATACATTTTGATCCGCAGGTGGTGGAGGTGTTCTTGAAGTTAGGTGCGTAATTAAAACCTTGTGTTCTCACCGCAGTTGAACTGCGGTGAGAACACAAGATGGGGGTGTAATTAACTACAAATGTTCCTTAATCGTCCTCGCCACCGCCTCATTAATCCCCCTCACCTTCATCAACTCCTCAATACTCGCATTGCGTATCGTATCCACGTCGCCGAATTTTAAGCGCAACGCCTTCTTGCGCGACGGACCGATGCCGGGAATAGCATCCAACGCAGAAACCAACCCGCGCTTATCACGCCGATCACGGTGATGCGTGATGGCGAAACGATGCGCCTCATCGCGCACACGCTGAACTAAAAATAATCCTTGCGAGTTGCGCGGCAAAAGAATCGAATTCGGCTGACTCGGCACAAAAATTTCTTCCTGCTGTTTCGCCAACGACGCCACGGGGACGCGGTCACTCAACCCGAACTCACTCAACACTTGCACCGCCTCGCTCAACTGCCCCTTGCCGCCGTCAATCAACAACAAATCCGGCAACATCGCAAACGACTCATCCACCTTCTGCCCCACCAACCTTGCGTATCGCGTATCGCCTATCGCATATCGCGTATCGCGTGCAAACGACTCATCCACCTTCTGCCCTACCAGCCTCTCCACCTGTTTACTTGTTTCCTTGTCTACCTCTTTCCCTGTTTCCCTTATTTCCTGTTCGTCCTTCCCTGTTTCCCTGTCTACCTCTCTCCCTGTTTCCCTTATCTCCTGCCCTTCCTTCCATCTCCTAAACCTCCTCCTCAACGCCTCCCTCATACTCGCAAAATCATCCACACCTTGAACCGTTCGAATGTTGAACGAACGATAATGTTTTTTATTCGGCGCACCTTGCGTAAAGACCACCATGCTGGCAACGGCGGCAATGCCTTGCGTGTGCGAAATATCAAAACACTCGATGCGCGTCGGTGGATTGGGCAACTTCAATGTGGTTTGCAATTCACTCATCGCCTCAACGTGTTTGCTGTGGTCGGCTTCACGTTGGGCGCGGATGCGGTTCAAGGCTTCGGTCGCGTTCTCGGTCGCCATCTCGATCAAGCCGCGCTTCTCGCCGCGATGCGGCACGGTCAGCGTCACCTTGTCGCCGCCGCGTTTATCGCGCAGCCACTGGCTGATAATTTCTACTTCGGGCAGATCGTCGGGCAGCACCACTTCGGGCGGCACGTAAGCCGCTTCGTCGTAAAACTGTTTGATGAACTGCGCGACGATCTCATTGCTCTCCTCGTCTTCACCGCCCTCGAGCATAAACGATTCGCGCCCGATGAGCTTACCGGCGCGGATGAAAAAAATCTGGGCGCAGGTGTCGCCGTGATCGCGCGCGATGGCGATCACGTCCGAGTCAATTTGTTCCGTTGAAATCACTTTCTGCTTTTCAACGACTCTCTCAATCGCCACCAACTGATCGCGGATGGATGCCGCCTTCTCGTAGTGCAGTTCGTCACTGGCCTTCATCATCTCGGCTTTGAGCCGCTTCACCACCGATTCGGTTTTGCCCTGCAAGAAGCGGCACAGGTCATCCATCACCGCGCGGTATTCATCCTTCTTCACCACGCCAATGCACGGCGCGTTGCATAGTTTGATGTCATAATATAAACAGGCGCGTGGATCATTCCCGGTGATCTCCCGATCACAAGTGAGATACGGAAAAATTTTTCGCAGCACATCCAGCGTTTGCTGCACCGCCCAGACACTGGTATAGGGACCAAAATAACGCGAGCCATCTTGATCCATTCGCCGCGTCACCGTCACCTTCGGGAAAGATTCGTGCCAATGCACTTTGATGTAGGGGTAACGCTTATCATCTTTGAGGCGGACGTTGTACTTGGGGCGATGCTTCTTGATCAACGTCATCTCAAGAATCAACGCTTCTAGCTCCGAAGCGACGATGATCGTTTCGATATCAGCAATGTTCTTGACGAGTTGAACGGTCTTCGTCGAATCTACTTGCGAATGAAAATACGAGCGCACGCGGCTGCGAAGGTTGACCGCCTTGCCGACGTAAATAATTTTGCCCGCCGCGTCCTTCATCAAATAACAGCCGGGTTTAGCGGGGAGCGAATCGAGGATACTTTGCAGATGATCAGAGGGAGTCATTGAAGAAAATTCAATCACGCAGTTGGAAGTTCGAACTGGACTTACGCAAAATACGTCAGCGTCATTGCGAGGAGCGTTCTTCGCGACGAAGCAATCTCCAAACGCGACCAAGATTGCTTCGCAAAGTGCGCTCGCAATGACGTTAGCGACTCAATGTGCAGTAAGCCCAGTCGAAGTTAGAAGTTGGAGGTTGGAAGTCTGTCATCGTTCATTGTTCATTGTTCATTCTTCATTGTTTCATTGTTCATTTCTCCCCTCGTCACCATCACATTCCCCCAACCGCGCACGGCGATGCCGCCGGCAATGTTGGCGAGTCGCGCCGCTTCAACAAAATCCGCGCCACTGGCTAAGGCTAAGGTGGCAACAGCGATGACCGTATCACCCGCGCCGGTGACATCGTAGACTTCAGCAATGTTGGTGGCGGGCAAATGAGTGTAGCCTTTATCTTTCACATTAATGGACAGACCTTGCGCGCCGCGCGTGACGAGGATTGCCTGCGCCTCAAGACGTTTAAGCAAAACGTCTAAGGCGGATACAAAATCTTTTTCGTCTGACAGTTTTGTGTTTAAATAAGATTCGGCTTCGGCGCGGTTGCATTTGATCAAGTTGAAGCCGCGATACTTGTCGAGGTCGCCCTGCGCGTCGGCGGTGAGGAGGAGAGGATGTTCCCGCGCCAGAGTCCGCGCCACGTCGGTTAATGAATCGTCAATGAGTCCGGCGCGATAATCCGAAAATAAAATCGCCGAAGCGTTGGCGGCGAGTCGCCGCAGTTCCTCTTTCGCTTGGGCGCAGATCGAATCGCTCAAGGGGAGATCGCTTTGCGTGTCAATGCGAGCCAGTTGTTGAGGAAAGCGCAGTTCACTTTCGGCGACGATGCGAGTTTTGGTGATGGTCGGGCGCGATTCGTCGGTGATGAGGCCGCTCACATCTACGCCTGACTCAGCGAGAAGTTTTTTGAGGGTCTCACCGTTAGAGTCGGCGCCAATGATTCCGATCTGCGCCGCGCGCGCGCCGAGGGCGACGATGTTCATGGCGGGGTTGGCGCCACCGCCCGGAAGATTCCGCCGCGATTTAAAGTTCAACACCGGGATGGGCGCTTCACGCGAGAGGCGGTGCGCCCGTCCGATGAGGTAGTCATCCAAAAACACGTCGCCTATGACGACAAGAGTGTGGTGTGTAAACAAATCAATCAAGGGAGTCAAAGATGGCATTAACGTGTCCTAGCCTGTTACATTTTATTTACAAATATCATTATACTCATGAGGAGGGACATTCACGTCATCTTTGTGAATACAACTGGATAGTCTGTTTGCAATGAACACGTTCGGATAAAGGACAACAAGCATGAAGAAGGCAGAAGAGAAAATCGTAAACAAGTTCCCGGATTTAGAAAACAGTAATTTTTGTCGTCACCCGAAGCGCACGGAAATTATCAAACAGACCATTGGCATTGAGCCGTGAAACTGCGTTGGCGTTCTGCCATTCTACTTTTATATACGGTAAGTCTCACCGCGTGTCAAACCACACTCGCGCCTACACCCACACCTGCACCCGCGCCGATGATACCCCCCACGCTCAACATCAGTCTTTGGATAGATTATCCTGTTGTCTCTATCGCCCTCTTCACTGCTAAGAAGTACACTCAATACGCCAATGTCATTGTGTCCGATGCCAATGGAAAATTTGTGGCGGGCGCAACGGTGAGGGGGCAGTGTGTGTCTACCAAAGGCATGATCGCGGTTATATTTCCGGTGACAGACGCCAATGGGCAGGCACGCGCGCCGATAGACATTACATCAATGACCCTTACTTCGACGCACACCCTCAGCGTGACCGCCCTGCACAATGCGGATTGGAGCATCACAGCAATTACGTCTTTCGATGTGATTCCGTGATCGTTTACAGTCTTTCCACTTCAATCCCAATCACAACGCTTGAGCGCGGGGTGTAATACAAACGATACACCCGCCCTTCGATCACACTGTTGTATTGCGGGATGCCCACCGAAAATTTTTTGTTCCCAATGGCAATATAGTACGTGGACGATTTGTTGCCGCGCACCATGTACTTACGCATCACTCCATTAAGCATCTCCACGCGGCGATCCGAAAGATCACTCCACACGCGCCACGCCAGAAAAGCGAAGACGATGACGACGAACACATCAACGCTAAAGAAAATCAACGTTGGAATCCAAGCCGAGCTTTGAGTGCGTGAGGAGAACATCACGGCGAGCGGCACGATGGTGAAAGCAGAGACCAGGACGATGCCGATGATGGCGTAGGTCCACATTTCTTTTTGCAAGCGCGAGACTTGACTCTCGCCTAACTGCCCCTGCAGATTCAATGCCAGATCATTCGGATCGAATCGAAAGACTGTGTTCAATACAGATTGCAATGATTGATTCGGATCGGCTTGACCGAGCGACTCGGCAGAGAGGATGTAACCGCTGCGCGGCAGGAAATAGAAATGATAATTTCCCGGTGACAGCGCCACCACGCCGGACATCATTTTCAACTGGCGGCCTTCTGCCACCACGCGATAATTCGAGCGGTACCATTCTACTGAACCCGGCGCTTGTGAGACCGCGCCATCCGTCAGGTCTTGTTTGACTCGCCCCCAATCCCAGACCCACTTCAAGACAAACCCGAACAGCAAGACGCCAATGCCGCCGATGAGACTATAAGGAAACCACGCTGGCACATCTGAAGAACGGGCAGAGGCGCGTGGAGACAGAAAGGACATGAAGAAAGCGAATCCCAAGAAAACAAAAGCGACGATGACGACCACCGCACCGTTCTTAAAGAGTTGGCGCAGGACAACATCGTTAATACGCGCCTCTTGTGACGGCGCGATTTTCCCATTGCGGTTGAGGGCGAGATCATCTTGAGTGAACATAATTTGATTATAGCAAGACAACGGGTGTATGATTAACGCAGAGTTGGAGACAAACATGACTATTGTAGATAAGCCTCGCCCAACAAACTCCGATCCATCCTTGAGCTATACAAAACGCCCGCCGACACTGCAAACAGGTGATCGTTTGACGCGCGCCGAATTTGAACGGCGCTACAAATCTTTGCCAAAAATCAAGAACGCAGAATTGATAGAGGGAGTCGTTTTCATGCCGTCACCCGTTCATTTTCACGCTCACAGTCAGCCACACGGACAAATTATGGGTTGGTTATTTCCTTACTCGGCGTCAACGCCCAAAGTTCTTATCGGCGACAACGCCACGCTGCGCTTGGACACCGAGAACGAAGTTCAACCCGATGCGGCTCTTTTTATAAAGGGCGGCAAATGCAAGATCAGCGACGACGATTATTTAGAGGGCGCACCGGAATTGATCGTAGAGATCGCCGCCTCCAGCGTGTCATATGATCTTTACGACAAACTAAAAATCTACCGCCGCAACGGCGTGCAGGAATACATGGTGTGGCAAGTGAACGACAAGCGCGTGGATTGGTTTGAGTTGAACGAGGGACAGTACTTGTCCTTAACCCCCGACGCGAATCGGATCATCAAAAGCAAAATTTTTCCGGGCTTGAATCTCGCCGTAAATGATCTGCTGGAGGGCAACATGGCAAAGGTGTTAGCCGAACTGCAAAAAGGGTTGGCGAGTGAGGAGCATGTAAAGTTTGTGGAGAGGGTGAAGAGTAATTAATTTTCTTGGATTTGAAAGCGGATGAGTCGAAAACTCGTCCGCTTTTTTGTTGCAGAGGCAGAAGTCGGTGCTATACTCATCGGCGCAATGAACAAAGATACTCAACGTGGGCAAGCCTACCCTCTCGGCGCGACGGTGCAAGATGGCGGCGTGAACTTTTGCGTGTTCTCCAAAAATTCTAACACGCTCGAATTGCTTTTATTTGATCGTGTAGATGATGCAAAACCGTCGCGCGTGATCAAACTTGATCCCGAACAAAACAAAACGTATTACTACTGGCACGTCTTTGTGCCGAACATCGGTGTCGGGCAGTTGTATGGCTATCGAGTCTATGGACAGTTCGCGCCGCATATCGGTTATCGCTTTGACGGCGAAAAAGTTTTGATCGATCCTTACGCCCGCGCGGTGATGGATGAAAGTTATTCGCGGCAAGCGGCGAAAGAGCGCGGCGATAATTGCGCGCAGGCGATGAAGAGCGTGGTGGTGGATACACGCACCTACGATTGGGAAGGTGATGCGCCGTTGCAAAAGCCGATTGCCGGATCGGTCATCTACGAGATGCACGTCGGCGGCTTCACGCGCGATGCAAGTTCGGGCGTAGAGAAAAGCAAACGCGGCACGTATCATGGCGTCATCGAAAAGATTCCTTATCTGCAAGAACTCGGCATCACCACTATTGAACTTCTCCCACTTCAACAATTCGACGAACAAATTAAAGCCGCGCCGCTAAAAAATTATTGGGGTTACGATCCGCTGGCATTCTTCGCGCCGCATCGCGGTTACAGCTCACGGCGGCATCCGCTCAGCGCAGTGGATGAATTCCGCGACATGGTGAAAGCGTTGCACCGCGCCAATATCGAAGTGATCCTCGACATCGTTTTCAATCACACTGCCGAGAGCGACGAGGCGGGTCCCGCGCTTTCACTGCGCGGATTTGAAAATCTCGCTTACTACTTGCTCGACGACCAACACGATTATCTTAACTACACCGGCTGCGGCAACACTCTCAACTGCAATCACTCCATCGTGCGCCGCATGATCGTGGATTGCTTGCGTTACTGGGTGCGCGAGATGCATGTAGACGGTTTTCGATTCGATCTGGCGTCGGTGATGTCGCGCGATGAAAAAGGGAGACCGTTAGAGAACCCGCCGATCTTGTGGGAGATCGAATCCGATCCTGTGTTATCAGGAACAAAAATTATCGCCGAAGCGTGGGACGCTGCCGGACTGTATCAAGTGGGGACGTTCATCGGGCATCGTTGGGCAGAATGGAACGGACATTTCCGCGATGACGTGCGGCGATTCGTGAGGGGTGACGACGGCATGGTCAGCCGTCTCGCGGCGCGACTCACCGCCAGCCCCGACATTTATCCGCAACCGAACCGCGAACCGAATCGCAGCATCAACTTCGTCACGGCGCACGACGGATTCACTTTAAATGATCTGGTTTCATTTAACGTAAAGCATAATGAAGCCAACGCTCAAAATAATTCGGATGGTTTGGATCAAAACGATAGCTGGAATTGTGGAGTGGAGGGCGCAAGTGAAGACGCGGCAATAGAGGCTGTGCGCCTGCGGCAGATCAAAAATTTCTTGACGATCCTTTTCGTATCGCAAGGCACGCCGATGCTGCTGATGGGCGACGAAGCGCGGCGCACGCAAGGCGGCAACAATAACGCTTACTGTCAGGATAATGAGATCAGTTGGTTTGATTGGAATCAGTTGAAGGTTAATGATGATCTACTTCGCTTCACGAAAGGTCTCATTCGATTCAACCGCGAGTACACATTATTTCAAGAAGAACGCTTTTGGGTCACGCCACATACTGAATCGCACTTAACGTGGCACGGGGTCAAACTCAACTCACCCGATTTTGGACATTACTCGCACTCGCTCGCCTTTGAACTACACAAGAACAACAACGGCGAACATTTTTACATCGCGCTCAACGCCTATTGGGAATCTTTAACTTTTGATCTCCCTTCTCTCCCCGCCGACCAACACTGGCATCGCCTAGTAGATACCGCCCTGCCCTCGCCCGATGATTTTTGTGAGAACGGAAAACAACCCGCGATGAATGAGGGTGTTTATAAAGTTGAGGCGAGGGCGTCTGTGATTCTGGTTGCAAAATAAACTCTATCACTCGTATTGCGTAAAACAGATCGCATGAATCCAAAAAGACTTATCCACGCCATCGTCGCTCAATTCCCTGTTACGCTCGACATCAAACACAACCTCAATGTTATTCTCTCCATCGTCGAACAAGCGAAAGAGAGTTCTCTGATCCTCCTACCCGAAGGCGCATTGTCGGGTTACGATGAGGACGCGCGATTTTTGGAGAGCATTGATCTATCGCTCTTAACGGATTCACTCCAAACACTGCGCCGCGCCGTCGAGAGGCAAAACGTTCATCTCATCTTCGGTTCGTGTTTGAATGAGAACGGCAAATGGTTCAACGCTGGAATTTATTACAGCCCGCGCAAAGAATTTATTTATCGCAAAGTGAATTTGGCGACTAACGAGCGGGGATGCTTCACGGCAGGATCGAATCTCTCAATCATTGAAATTCTCGTCAATGATCAACCCGTCAAATTAGGGATTCAACTTTGCCGTGAGATTCGTTTCCCGGAGCAGTGGCAACTCTTGGCGCGACAAGGCGCAGAAGTTTTTTGTTATCTCACCAATGCCGTTGGCTATTCATCGCAAGCGCAAGTGTGGCGCAGTCACCTCATCAGCCGCGCCGCCGAAAATCAGCGGTTTGTGTTGTGCGCCAACAACGCCCATCCCGCGCAGAAATGTCCGAGCATGATCATTGCGCCATCGGGTGAAGTCGTGTGGGAAAAACTTTCAGCCAATGTTGAGATCGGACGATACACACTTGATCTCTCACAAGTGTCGAATTGGTATCTCGATCAGTCACGGCGCGACTTGTTAAACCTTGCCAGCAACCTACACACATAGAGATACGAAATACGCAATACGCAATACGCGATACGCCTCGACTCGATGACCGCCCCTATGACCTTCAACCCCATCACCGCCCTCTACTACACCGCCTGCCTCTCGCGCCCGCGCATGGTGGGAAGTGAAGAGGAACAAAAGGTAGCAAAGGAAATAAAAGAACTGCTGGAATACTTCGGCTATCAAGTGGAGGAACATCACTTCACTTTTGCCAACGCGATCAACACTTTTGTTTCGATACTGCTCATCGTCAACATGATCCTGATCGTCCTAGTGTTGGTATTCAAAGATTATGCGTGGGTCGTCGGCGTGTTGATGCTCGGGTTGTTTCTCTCGTTCAACCACATTCTCAACGCAGCGGAGTATGGTTCCATCGTTCCGCAAACGGGGGAGTTGTCGGCGTGGTCGAAGATTTGCATGAGACTCGGCAAGCAATACACGACGACGAATCTGGTTGCCAAAACCCTAAGGGTCTCGCCCACTCCGCTTCGCTACGGGGTGCTTCGCAAGACCCTTAGGGTTTCAAGACCGCACATTTATCTCGTCGCCCACTACGACTCCAAGAGTCAGATCATGCCGATCTTGATTCGCATCTGCCTCTTTGCCTTCGTCATCGGCGGCGGCTTAACCTTTTCCATTCTTTCCCTATTTTCCATACTCCAATCTCTAATCTCCATTCTCGGCATCATCTTATTATTCGCTTCCCTCCCTCTCGTTTTTCTGGATGTCGGGAACAAATCTCCGGGCGCGATTGATAACGCTTCCGGCGTTGGCACGGTGCTGCATCTCGCCGAGTGCCTTGCCTTGCGCGAAGAGTTGCGCGAGAAAATTGATGTCACTGTTTTGATTCCGAGCGCGGAAGAGATGGGGCTGATGGGCGCGGCGGCTTATGTCAAACATCATTTAGAGTCACTGCGCGATGAAAAAGAGTTATACGTTCTCAACTTCGACAGCGTGGGCGTAGATGGAAATTTGTATTACGTGGATGCGCGTAATCCGAGTCGGCAGCACCGTTTGCCGACGCTCATCAAAGAGTCGTGCCGAGAGTTGGGGCTCAAAGTGAATCGTTTCGCCCTCATCAGTGCATTGGTCGATCACATCCCATTTGCCGAAGCAGGACTCGACGCCATCTCATTGATCACGATAGGTAAAGCGATGTGGTGGCTTCATACCCCTTACGACTCCATTGAGCAATTACACCTCAGGGGGTTTGATCAAGCGGGAAATGCAGCGTTGAGAGTCATTGAAAAGATCGCCTTTCAGCGCCCCTAACGTAGGCATCGCGTCTCACGCATTCTCCCGCCCACATTTTCAGACACCCAAGAAAATCAACCGGCGCAACTTGAAACTCGGTTAGAAGCGTTGATCGATGCGCGACGGCGATTGACAGACCCAGACAATATTCGTTTTGCTAAACGACTGCGGAAACATCGCCCGCCTCCTGCAAAAACGAGTGGACAATCTCTGTTCAAGTTGCCTCTGTTCAAAATCGCTCAACGGCTGATGCTTCACCCCTGAGACGTGGGAGAGATTTATTCATCAACCTCGTGTCGGATGCTCGAATGAATTCCGTGGTAACCGATGGCGACCAGGCTTATTGGCAGTTGCTTGGGAGAGTGATAATGATATTCTGGTTGATGTCAGTCACTTGGATGTTAAATTCTGAGTGCATCGTTTTCGTATTGGCACTCCCCGCTGGCCCGTTGCGCGTCTCAAGCACAGCCGAATATTTGACAATGTATTGACCATCCTGCGCCAACCAGTATTCTCCATCTGAAGTAACCACCTCAGCGCCCGAGTCAACGCCCAATCCCTTGACCTTGAATTTGAAATGGTTCGTCTTGACGCCGTTGACATCTTCTTTACCAATGAAGACAGGATCATTCACCATGGGAACCAGATCAATCAATCTGTACCAGGTATTCAATACCTCCTTCACCATCGGATCTGTATCGGATTTGGTAGCCTTACTGTCATCGCTGGAGAAGTTGCACTGAGAATTTCCAAGTAGGTACCGGTCAGTGGTACTGCTCTTACTCTTGGGGCTCTTCGCGGAGCTGGTTATGGATTTAAAATTGAGATGTGAACTTTTGCCATCCGTTCCAACTTCTTCCTTGATAGTGGCCTGACTTTTGTCCTGACTGGTTGGTCCATTGTTTATGATATTGATCGTCAGGCGATAGCTGTTCAGGCTGGCTAAGCCTTGACGCAGACCAATCGGCATGGAGGGGACGGGTGGGG
>Ga0163199_1001954_pt1 | contig 12739 bp, 5 predicted proteins | sample PL_2010_150m_FD_113537 | JGI IMG/M metagenome (GOLD analysis project Ga0163199, IMG submission 113537) | Freshwater microbial communities from Powell Lake, British Columbia, Canada to study Microbial Dark Matter (Phase II) - PL_2010_150m | ecosystem: Environmental > Aquatic > Freshwater > Lake ... | reverse complement strand
CATGAGATGCGCTGATCGAGAATAGAGTTCTTTGTAGCGAGTGTTACACACCACCAGCCGCTCGTCGGCACCGTACATTACGATACCGGCATCGAGACTCTCGATGGCGTCCAATAAGCGGGCATTGGCGCCCTCCACAGACAATTGATGTTGTTCCTGATCCCTCCGTAACATTTCTTCAGCGCGTTTCTGATATGTGATGTCGCGCAAAATCACGATGTTGCCCACAGTTTTTCCGGAGGGATCTTTGATGAGCGAAGCACTTAACTGGACGTTCAAAACCTGCCCATTTTTTGTGAGGCGTTTTGTTTCGGCGTCTTTCACCAGTTCGTTGCGGAGGACACGCTCAATAAAACCGCGTGTTTCAGCGCGACTTTCTTCCGGCACAAAATCAATGCGCTTGCCAAGCAGTTCTTCTCTCTGCCAGCCAAACGTTTTCGTGAAAGCCGGATTGATGTCTATCACATTGCCACTGATGTCGTAAATGGCGATGGGGTCCGGCGATGAATCGAGAATCAGGTGATAGCGTTCCTCGCTTGCGCGCCGCGACTCTTCGGTGCGGCGATGCTCGGCGATGTCGCGCAGAATACCGCTATAAAATGTTTCGCCGCGCGCCTGCCAAGTGCTGAGCGAAAGCTCCAACGGAAACTCCTCACCATTTTTCCGCACGCCATACAACTCCACCGTGCGCCCGATCACATGCCTCTCCCCGCCCGAATTGAGTCGCGTTATTCCCGTCTCATGCAAACCGCGAAACCGCTCCGGCATCAACAGTGTCAACGGCTGATTTAGCACTTCTTCTTCAGTGTAGCCAAAGATAGCGGTTGCCGCCTTATTCCAATTCACGATCTGCCCCTGGCTGTTAGCGGTGATAATCGCCTCACGGGTTGATTCGGTTAACGCCTGATACCACTCTTCGCTAAAATGCGAAACCTCCGGCTCGTTTGCTCTTTGGAGTTTTTTCTTTTGCGTTTTCGTAGTAGATTTAGCTTTGGACATACTTAAGTAATTCCTCAGGTTAATTGCCGGTAGTGCTGGGCGGCGCGGCTGTGTCTGGCGATTAGTTGCCATGTCCTTGCTTGGGTGTGATCTTGACCATCGTGCGTTTTGCTTTCAGAGCGCGCCCCAGTTCTTCAATTGCCGTTTGGATCGCGTTTTGCACAGACGTGGTGCCTTGAATCTTTTGGGCAATAACATTGATGGTGGACTCGCGTTCAGCCCGTCGCTGAGTTTCTTTGAAGCCGCGCGCGTTTTCAACGGCAATCGCTGCCTGACTGGCAACTGCCATCAACGTCTCCCGTTCCAATTCTTTATACAAACCCGGTGTGGTGATACTCTGCACCACGATCCCGCCCAGCACCTGATTGCCATAGAGGATCGGCACGCCGAGCCATGATTGAATCTCTTTCCCGCCTCTGAACGCCATAGGTTTAATCCCTTTCTCTTCCATTTGGGCTTGGGCATTCTGGCTTAACAGTAAAGGTTCGCCATTGCGGATCACGTAATCGGTCTGACCCGACCCCAATGGACGCGAGGGGAGATCAAGCCGTTGTTGTTCACTGTAGGCGAGCGGGAATCTGAGCGTGCCAGTTGTAGAGTTGTAAAGCGTGATAAAGAAATGAGTGGTATCCAGCAAACGCGAGACGTATATATACAGCGATTCGTAGATCGCGCTTTCGTCACGCAAATTAGTTAAGGCACGCCCCATTTCGTTCAACACCGCCAACTGTTCGGCGCGCCGCCGTGACTCGAACAAAGCGATCTGTGTTTGTTCTGCCAAACGCAAATTTTCAATGTGGAGGCTGAGTTGATCGGCAACGGTGGCAAGCAATTCGTGAGCCGACTCATCCGGCGCAGACTGAAGGGCTAACTCGCCAATGGTCTCGTAGCCGATCTTCAGCGGGTGAGTGATAGCCTTCGCCTCGCGGTTGAGCAAGATAGCATCTTGCTCTATGTTGAGCAAGATGGCATCTTGCTCTACGTTGAATGGCGTCACTTGATTCAGATCGTAGTTATATCCCGCTGAAATATTTTTACTTCTCATATAGTCTTGCCAGCCTTCGCGCGTGAGTCGGCGCGTTGCCAGTTCTGCTTCAGCCCGCGATTGCTCGGCTTGAGTCAACAGACGAAGGTTTTCGATCTGTCGAGCGATCTGCATGGCGACCGCGTGCATCAAGTCTGTCTCCTCCCTCGTCCATTGCCGTTCACCTTCGGCTTCAACTTGTATCGCGCCCACTTTCTCGCCGGTGATGAGGATCGGGGTGGAGAGTGCCGGGTGAGGCGAGGCGGCAGAAGCGGCGGTGATCGGGGCAAGTGATTGAGAGGATGAATCGTAGCGGTATTCGATTCGTTCACTGCGATCTACCGCATTAAGGAATCGCTCCCAACCGTCTTGAGTCAAACGTCTTGCCCGCGTTTCTGTGTCTTGACGCGCCTCTTCGGCTTGAGCAAATAAAATTACGTTCTCGATAGCGATGGCGATCTGCGCGGCGAGAGTATTAAACACGGATGCGTTTTCTTTGTTGAGGGCATTCGCGGTATTGCTTTGTAAGTCGAGCACGCCCAACACGCGCTCGCCGATCATCATTGGCACCGACATTTCAGATCGGGTCTCGGGCAATAACGGGTTGGGGCGGTAGATGGAACTGGTGGATGTGTCTGATACGATGACTGCTTGGCGCGAGGCGGCGGCTGACCCGTTGATGCCGCTGCCAACGGTGAGGCGGTGCGCCCGTCCTAACAATTGCTTGCCCGCTTCACCGCTGCCGGAACGCAGCACCAATATCTTGCCTGTAGCATCTGTCAAATAAATTTGAACATAATAGAGATCAAAGCGAGCGCGGATCAACTCCACTGAATCGGAGAGAAGCGTTTCTAGATCGCGCATGAGCGAGGCGCGCTGACCGACTTCGGCGGCGATAGCCAGATCGCGCGTGCGCTCAGACACACGTTGCTCTAACCCGCTCAACGTTTGTTTGAGTTGCGCCGTCATGGTATTGAAGGTGCGGGCTAAGATGTCAATTTCATCTTCGGTGTGTGTGGTTTCGATCTGCTCGCCTGCTATTTCTTGATAGAAGCGATTCGTCCGTCTCGCGTCGTGGGCGCGCGTGTGGGCGCGCACGTTCAAATCGCCGGCGCCAATTTTTTGAGCTACTTGAGTGAGATCAACCAAAGGCGCGATAAGAATTTGACTTCCAATGGCAGTGATGATTCCGGCGACGATCAAGGTGAAGGTGAGCAGCAACAGACCATTGCGCTGGGCGTTGTTGACAGGCGCTAAGGCAAGTTCTGTCGAGAGCGAGCTGACCAGAAACCAGCGGGGTTTACTTTCGTTTTGAAGTTTGATCGGCGTGAAGGCGAAGAGTTCGTCGCTTGATTCGTAAGTGTCGCTGATGCCTGAGGTGGCGGTCGCCGCCAGTTGCCGGTTATCTTGCAGCAGGCTGTTATTGGTTTGGAGGTCGCGCCCCCAGCGTTTGCTAGTAACGGGGTGGTAGATGTAGTAGCCATCGGCGTCTACCAAGAATGCCGAGCTGGTGCCGCCGCCAAGCGGTGAGAGAAACGTTTCGGCAAGAGCGCTGAGGATTACGACGCCGTACATTCTGCCGTTAAGATAGATCGGCACACCATAATGTATAACAGGCTTGTGCGGAATTTCGATCTGTCCGTTTTCAGTGTTCAAGCTAATGTCGGAGATGTAAATTTTGCCTTCCGGTAGGTTAATGCTGTTTTTAAAGTAGTCGTCATCCGATTCATCTTGTAAATTTTTGAGCGGCACAACCACGATTCCGCCGGATGTGTTGTTGATGCGCACGGTTTCTTGCCCGACAGGATTGATCAAGCGCACTTGATCGTATTGAGGATGCTGCGAGGCAAAGTTGGCGAATTCCACTTCTACTCCGCGTTGGGCAAAGGTCAGGTCGCTCGCGCTGCCGCGATTTTCAACGATGCGCATGTAGTTCTCTACTTCGGAGAGCTTACTCAGAAGGGCGATGTCGTTTCGTACGCCGTTGAGAAACGCTTCTATCCTGATGGTTTTGATTTGCGTCTCGGAGACGAGGTGGGCTTCGGTTTGTTGGCGCAGGGCGTTGTTAAGGGTTGAAAGTAATACCCCGCCGATACTCAGCGCGGTGATGGACGTCAGGCTGACTGAGATGATAATGAGTTTGGCGCGGAGCGAGAATGAATTGAATTGAAAGAAGAGGAAGATAATGAAGAGACCGACCACGCTTGTGGTCAAGAGGGGTGTCAACACCGACGGCGGCGCCGAGCGTGTGATGGGCAGATAAATGTCGGCAAGAACGTCGCCCACCGCGCTGACGACGCTGACGATGACGGCGCGCGACGAGAGCCTCGCCGGGAGGGTGAGGGAGGCGAGCATCGAAACCAACATCACGCCTATCACGCCCAATATCAGACCCATATCGCGCAGCAAGAAGTTGAGGCTGAAGTGACTCAAGATCAATGAGACGATCAATAAGATCATGCCCGGCGTGACGCGCCGCCGCAGGGTGAGCCACAGCGCGACCCCGGCTAATAGGCTGACGACGCCCATGAGGATGGAACCTACCTGCGCCTGAAAGAATGAGAAGGTAAGGGTGTAGCCGAATAAACTAACGTCGGCAATGAACAATACGCTAGCGAAGAAGAGCGCGTTGCGCCGCTGTTGTAGTCCTTGCGGCGTAGCGGGCGAGAAGGGAGAGGGTGTAGGTTTCATGGCAAGTATGAAATTTCTTGTTGTTAAAGTTCAGCCTCGGATTTTTTGACGTTGAGTTTCACCGTGGTGTGCGCCGCCAATGTTGCCCGACCCAGTTCGCGGATGGCGACTTGCATCGCGCTTTCAACCGATGTCGTAGCGCGAATCTTTTGAGTGATGGCGTTGATCAAGTTTTCGTAATCGGCTTGGCGTTGGGCTTGGGTTAACGCCCGTGTGTTTTGCAAGGCGATAGCGGCTTGGTTGGCGATAGAGAGAAGCAAGTCCACGTCGTCCTGCTTGAGTCCGTTGCGGATGTTGTGTTGAATGTCGAGGACGCCCAGCACACGATCGGCGATGGCAATGGGCACAGCCGCTTCGGCTTTTGTGTCGGGCAGCAGTGGATTGGGCAGCCATTGTGATTCTCTAGAAACGTCTGGCACCAAAACCGGGATATTGAATTCGGCGGCGCGCCCGACCAGACCACGCCCGCGCGCAATTTTGTGACCGCTGTTCAACATCTTTTCACCTGCTTCGCCTGTGCCGCCGACCAGAATCAAGTTTTCACGCGCGTCATCATAGAGATAAATGTGAGCGTGGTAATAGTTGAAGGCCGATCGCACTTGCTGGACGACTTGAGTGACCAGTTCGTATTGATCGAGAATGGTAGACAAACGCCGACTGACTTCGGCGCTGGCGGCGAGGGCTTTGGTGCGGTCGGCAACGCGCTGCTCCAATGTGTCGCGGGCTGTCTGGAGTTCTTGCGCCATGTTGTTGAAGGCGATGCCTACTTGTCCCACTTCATCTTCGCCGGTTTTGACGCGCGTCGTCATGTCGCCTCGTGCCAAGCGTTGAGTGGCTTCGGTCAGCGCGCTCAACGGACGACTGATGGTGAGCATTAGGAAGAATCCAAATACAAAAGCAACACTGACGCCCGCAACCGCCGACACGATGGCGGTGGTGACTTGCAGCACTAATAAGTTACGGCGGGCTGTGACGCTGACTTCCAAAGCGCGCGAGGCTGATTCATAAAATGCGATGTGGGCTTGGGTGGCGTTTTCGGAAAAGGTATTGACGACAGACGGTTCAAGGCGGATCGTCTGCGTATTGATAAGAAAACTTTCAATCGTGTTGACGAAATTTCTGGCGATCTTAATGTAAACCCCGATCTCGCCTCCTACAGAAGCTCGCATAGCGCCTGAGGCATTATTGCGGACAGCCGTTTGGACATTCAATTCCATTTGATTCAAATTAGACTTCAATAGACCGTTGAGCGTTAATAGTTGGGCACGTTCTTCAACGCTCATTGTTTTGCTTTTGGCAACCTTCTTGGACAGGATGGCGATTTCGGCTAAATAGGTTTGGCTTTCAGGAAGTTTGAACAACACCGTGTCCATCATGTAGTAGGTGTCCAAATCTGGATCGAGGATGAGGAAGGATGTTTCGCCGACGAGTTTGATGAGGGTGCGAATCCGCTGAATGAAATTTGAATGGTCCTCGGCGATCTCTGCTTGGGTTGCCGTCGCTGTTAACGCCCGAACCCGCTGCCACCATACCTTAGCGTCTTTGAACTGTGCCGCTGTTTGAAGCGCGGTGCCATACTTGAGGTCTGTCTCTTCAAGTTTCTGAAAGTCCTTATCAATTTGGGATCGAAGTTGCTCAATTTGATCGAGCGACGCTTCTCCATCCACAAAGTCGCTCATAGTCAAGTCATGCCGATAGGCGTTATAGAGTATGCTCTGCAGATCGCGTAGATAGAGAGTTCCTTCCAGCTCGCGCGACCCATAGTGATCAGCGCGGACGAACATATCTGCCACCGGCGCGTAAAAAGAAAACAAGGGCAGTATGAAGAGCAGACTGATGATCGCAAATTTCTGCGGGTACTTTAACGCGTTTAATAAAGTGAGGGGATAACGCAGGTATTTCATCGCCGGGTCTCCATCGGGTTACTTGGGGTCATGGGTTCTGCCAATTTGCACAGACGTCCGTAATGCGCCTAAGGCTTGCCCCAGTTCACGCGCGGCAATTTGTGCCACATCGTCTAGGGTCGTTGCGGTTTGAATCTTTTCGTTGATGGCGTTGAGCCGCGATTCAAATTCGGCTTGGCGTTGGGCTTGGGCGTAGGAGCGGGCGTTTTGCAAGCCGATGGCGGTTTGGTTGGCTATTGCTTGCAATAAGGCGACATCGTCGGGTTTGAGTCCATTGACCACGTTGTGTTGGACATCCAGCACTCCCAAAACTTTGTTGCCCAGCACAATGGGCACGGCGGCTTCGGCGCGGGTGTCGGGCAGCAATGTGTTGGGCAGCCACTGCGGGTCTTGCGAAACATCCGCCACCAGCACAGATTCATTTTTACTGGCAGTGCGTCCCACCAGACCGCGCCCCATGGGGATGCGATGTCCACGCATCAACATCAACCGCCCGACGTCGCCGGTGCCGCCCATCATGATCAAATTTTCGCCCGCCGCGTCCAACAGGTAAATATGGGCGTGATAATAGTGGAATGCCGATTGCACTTCGTCCACGACCGCGCTGACCAAACTTTGTTCGTCGAGAATGGTGGAGAGGCGGCGGCTGACTTCGATGCTGGCGGCGAGGGCTGTGGTGCGGTCGGCAACGCGCGTTTCCAACGAGCCAATGAGTCCGCGCAAACGGGTGATCATGTTGTTGAAGGCAGTTGCTAGTGTGCCAATTTCGTCGTCGCGGCGGATGTTCACCGTGCGATCAAGATTGCCGGCTTCGATCTGTTCGGCGACCTGCGCCATCTCGACGATGGGGTTGGCGATACTGCGGGTGATGAAGAAAGCGGCGATCATGGCGAGGGCGATCAAAAACGCCGAGATGGTGCTGCCCACCAGTAAGAGAAAACGAGAATTTTCGAACGCTTCAGATTGTTCTTGTTCGGCGATCAGACCTAGTTGTAAATCTGGCAGCCAACGATAATGCCCAACGACTATAGTGTTGCGGTAGCTGCTGTAAATCGCCGCGCTCTTCGCATGTTCATTGATCGTGGCGTTGGTCGCTCGGGTGCGGATGAGTGTTGAACCGGGAGTGCCGAAGTTTGTTTCGGTCAGCAAAACAAAATTGGGGTTGACCAAATAGATCTCGCCGGTTCTGCCCAAACCGTTGCGATCCGACACGAAGCCGTCTAACACGGCTAAGCTGGCGCGACCTAATAAGGTACCCAAAGGTTTTCCCTGTTCGGTGATCGGGCGAGTGGCAAGAACGGAGAAATGACCGATGGGCTCTGAAAATGCCGGCGGCTGCAGGCTGACCTCTTGCAAGATCTGTTGGAAGAAAGGTTCGTTCCGCAGCGTCTTACCCTCTTGAAAAACATTCGTAGACAGAATGACGATGCCCTTCGAGTCGATCACAAACAGTTCTTCGTAAAGTCCGCGCAAGAGGATCGTCTGCCGCAGGCGTCTGCTCACCGTGCTGTAAGCCGATTTGAACTCGGCGCTATTGGGCGAAGATTTGACCAATGTCAGAAGACTTCCCTCCTCATCCAATTTCATTTCAATATCTAAATTGGATTTTAATTCACTGACCCAAACATTGATCTGGCTCTCTTTGATCGCCGCCACAGCTTGCAGGCGGTTGACAGTTTCATTCTCGGCATTGCTATTGCCGATAAGGGCGTCACTGGAGGCGGTGACAATCGCCGGCAGCAACACGGCGGCAGCAAATGCGGCAAGCAGCCGCACCCGGATTGAACTGGTGCGAAGCACGCGGATGAGCAATATAAAATTTGCCGCGCCTCCGGCAAAAGCGCCGGAGGGCAGAACAACACTTAAAAGAATGGATTGGGTAATGTCGTAGCGGGGAAAGAATGGCACCTCGTCTATGAAGCGAATGCCGACGAAGAGGATCGCCAGAAGCAGCCAGAGGTACCAGCGGTTCGGCAGCGTTAGACTGCCCAAGAATATGACAAGTAAAACGCCACCGATGATCAAATACAAGGTGGCGTTAGCTAAAAACATTTGAGCCGTGACATAGTTGACGATCACGACTCCCAGAAGGGTATAGCCGGTCAGACTGATGTTGCCTCGGTGCACAAAATAATAGGCAAAGGGAAAGGCGAGTCCGACGGCTAAATAGGTTAACGCTACAGCCAATACTTGCCACGCGCCTATTTGTATATAGGCCACGAGGAAAACGACGACAAGAACAACGGTCAGCCCCGCGCCGAAGAGAGTAATGCGTTCCGTAGAAATCTGGCGTTCCCTCGTTTGCCGATCTGCCAATGGAGTCGTGAGTGGAGTCATAGAAACCTTTTATATTGGCAGCGCTACGCTGAAGCAGCTGCCTTCGTTTAGCGCGCTCTCAACGCTGATCTTGCCGCTGTGTTGTTCAACCACCGCCTTCACAATTGCCAACCCCAAGCCGTTGCCTTCAATGTCTTTGGTCTCATCATTGCGCGCCCGATAGAACTTATCGAAGATGTAAGGCAGATCGTTAGCGGCGATGCCGATGCCGGTGTCTTTGATATGGATAGTCACTGTGTTCCTCTCGATCTCAGTGGATACCGTCACCTGCCCCCCATCGGGTGTGTACTTCACCGCATTGCCGATTAAATTCCGGAGAACCTGTCTTAAGCGCAGCGGGTCCACCTTGAGCAATGGGCGTTCGTCTGTTGGAATGATGGTCAACGTTTGGCTCTTCGCCGCTGCCTGCATCTTAAATTCATCCGCCACTCCGGCGACCAGTTCCACCAAATTGCACTTTTCATGTTTAGACTCAATGCCCAGATCGATTCGCGCCAACTCGATCAAGTTTTGGATCAACTCATTCATATGGTTCGCCGCCAACTGAATGCGCTTGATGAATTCTGCTTGTTGCGGCGTGAGCGATCCGGCTCTCTCCATCAATTGCGTATACCCCAGCACAGAGGTCAACGGGTTTTTTAGATCGTGCGTCGCCGTTGCAATGAATTCATTCTTCACCCGATCCAAATCTTTAAAGTGCGAGACGTCATGCAGCACGGCAACTTGCCCGCCTTCTTCAATGGGCGTGACCAGCGTGGAGAAGGTGCGCTTGTCGGGCCAACTGATCTCATTCTGTACGGCACTTCCCGATTGTATGGATTGTTCCAGCAAGCGGATCAGTTCGTCGTAGCCGCGATTTGGTGGCAGCATCTGACCCAATTTGGTTTCGATGTCTGTGAATAATTGCTCTCCGGCGGGGTTGACCAACTGCAAACGGCCGCTCGAGTCGGTTACCAAGATGGCGTCTGCGGCACTGTTCAATACGGCTTTAAGACGGCGCTGTTCTTTTTCGACTGATTCAAAGAGGCGGATGCGTTCGAGCGCTCCGGCAATTTGCGCGGCGAGCGTTTCTAATAATACCCGATCACTTTCTTGAAATGCGCCGGGGCGCGCGTGGTGAATGGCAAGGACGCCGCTCATCTTCGCTTCCCAAAAGAGAGGGACGGCAACTGCCGATTGCACGATGTAGTGTGAGGCGTCGCCTTCCATCGTTCCTGAGGTCTGTGCCGGTTGCCCGGTCTTGGCAACTTGCTGCGGCGTGAGCATGAGCATCAACTGCGGCAAATCTTTGTTGGCATCGGCGCAACTTCGCAGAGTCAACGTGTCACCGGCGGTGAGCCATAATGAAACGACAGGATAATCCAGCAGCGATTGAATCAGTTGGGGCGTGCGTTCAAACAGTTCAGCCGAACTGGTGAAGAGACTGATATCGCGTGTGATCTGGTTGATGGCGACCAGTTCTTTCACGCGTTTGTGTTCTATGTAATAGAGCTGCGCGTTCTCAATGGCGATGGACGCTTGGCTGGCAATCGCCTGCACCAAAGCGATGTGGTCTTGGTTGAAGTAACCGACGCTATTGTGGGTCAGCATGAGCGCGCCTAATACTCCGCGTCGGCTGAGGAGTGGAACGGCGATAGCGGATCGTGTGTCGCCGCTGTTTAGATCGATCCAGCGCGAATCTTTTTTCGTATCTTCAAGGGTGATGGTTTGGCGATGGGCAACCACATGGGCAACGATCCCCTCGGAGACAATGCGTTTCTTGGCTTCCTCGATCTTCTCCGATTCGGCGCGGGGCGTGTAAAACTCATAATGGATGCGCCCATCGGGTTCAAAAATAATTAAATAACCATCGCTGGCGCTCAGCGCTTGCACCGTGCGTTGTAGCGTAATGCCTGCCAGTTCTTCTACATCAAGCCGCGCGCTTAAGTCTTGACCAATATCCGGCAACAAGCCTAGTTCACGATTGCGGCGGCGCAGAGCGTCTTCGGCGCGCTTCACGCGCAATTTGGCGCGCACCCGCGCCGCCAACTCGCGCCAATCGAAGGGCTTGGTGATGTAATCATCGGCGCCCAAGCCCAAACCGAAGCGCACATCTTTAGGTTCGATGCGTGCCGCCGTGATGACGATGACCGGAATATGAGCGATGAGAGGATCGGCGCGCATCTCCTTCAACACTTCAAAGCCATCTTTCTTTGGCATGTTCACATCGAGCAGAACCAGATCGGGCATCGCGCTGCGGAGTTTCTGTAGTGTTTCCTCACCATCGGCGGCGGTGATGAAGGCATACCCTTCGTTAGATAAACGTGTCGCCAGCAGATGTAAGTTATCGGGTCGGTCATCGGCGATCAAGATATTGAACTGTTCGTGAGCGATGGCGGTAGGTTGACCGGTGGTTGTTGTCTGAGTTGGATGGAGCCCGTCGAGTACACGCCCTACGATGGCGAGGATTTTTTCGGGTTGAACGGGCTTCACCAGATAGTCGTTTACTTTAAGGCGGCGCGCGGTGGCGGCAAGACCCGGGCTGTCGTAGGCCGTGATCAGAATCGTGTGCGCCGGTTCACGTTCTCCTTGAAGTTTCTCAACCAGCTCCAAGCCATTCATGCCGGGCATGATGAAATCGGTGATCAACACATCTACCGGGTTGTTGCCGATCATCTCCAACGCTTCTTGACCGGTGCGGGCGGTCATAATTTGTGTGGGGTTTTTCAGTTGACCCAAAGCACGCGCTAGCATCGAGGCGGTGTTGGGGTGATCATCTACGATCAGGATTCGTGCTTTTGGCAAAGTTGAAGAATCGGTCATGACAAAATAGTACTATATTTTTCGGAATGCTTTGTTAGTGTTAGTGAGAAACGGTTAGGGAAAGTTAGTAATTCTGGAAGTTGGAGGTTGGAAGTTGGAGGGTAGATTGTCAGTTAGAATTTTCGCCAGTTCTGGATCAATTTGTTGAGTTGCTTTCCAACGATTGTGTACTCATCAATATGAGGTTGAATTTCTTCTTTGGGCGCGTACCCAAGAAGGATCATTTGCTCAAAATGCTCAACCATCTCGTTTGCTGATCCCATTGAATTACGCCAAAACAATTTTAGTTTCGTTGGAGTATCTTTATGGCTATAGCCTTCAACAAAGTTTGCTGTCACTGACTTACACGCCCGGCGCATCTGATCGCGCAGATCATATTTTTCATCAGCTGGCAATTTGTCCGCAATTTTATAAACGATAGGAATCAATTTCTGGGCGCGTTGATAAACTTCAAAATCACGATAACTCTTGATTGCCATATAACCTCCAACCTCTAACCTCTAACTTCCAACCTCTAACTTCCATCGTCTAATCTATCACCAGACGATACCCAATGCCTCGCATATTAACGATATATTTTGGTTCATCGGGGTTGGGTTCAAGCGCTTCGCGCAGTTGATGAATGTGCCACTTGGCAAGGTCTTTCGCCTGAAAGGATTCGGTCTGATAGCCTTGGGCTTCGCTGACGAGTGTTGGGTAATCTACGGTGTTAGGCGCGTGACGTGCCAAGACGGCTAAGTAATCGAAAGCGGCAGGAGGTAGTGCGAGAACTTTATCGTTCAACGTGCCGCGCCGCGCCTGAAGATCGAGGATGAGCGAATGATGTTTAAGGAAGCGTTCGCCGCTTGTCGCGGGCGTAGGTGAAACCGCATTAGACGAGGCGATCTGTTTATCCAATTGATTCAGTTCGGTTTGCAAGGAGTGAATTTGCGTTTGAATCTCGCGCCGCCGTTTTTCAATGGCGCGCTCGGCGATGACGATG
>Ga0163199_1001953_pt1 | contig 12740 bp, 10 predicted proteins | sample PL_2010_150m_FD_113537 | JGI IMG/M metagenome (GOLD analysis project Ga0163199, IMG submission 113537) | Freshwater microbial communities from Powell Lake, British Columbia, Canada to study Microbial Dark Matter (Phase II) - PL_2010_150m | ecosystem: Environmental > Aquatic > Freshwater > Lake ... | reverse complement strand
GGCAGCGCAACCGGAACAGCTGTGGGCGACGGAATCGCAATTTGCTCAACCGGCACTTCGACCGGCGCCACAGGTAGCGGGACCGGTCTGGGAACGACCTGCACAGGCACGGGTGGCGGCATCGGCGCGGGCGCTGCTACGGGAGCGGGTGGCTCCGGCAGCACACGTTCCACCCTGGGTGGCGTTGGCGTCGGCGTCGGCGTCGGCGTTGGCGGCGGCAATACCGGCTGCAACTTCAACTCCACCGGCTTCTCGGCAGGCAACTCGATCGCCTTGGGCTGAATCACGGGCGGTGCTGGCGGCGCAATCTGCGTCACCGTTTTGAGTTTCGGTTCAGGCAAGGGTAGCGGCACGCTGATGGGTTTGTTCGGCTGTTCGGGTCGAACGGTGATGGGTGCCAGATACTGGACCACCGAACGCACCGACTGCACCATGGGCGCGGACTGCCACGCCAGCCAGAGCAAAGCCAGGTGCATGACCCCGGTGGTCAGCAGGGCCGTTCTGGAAACAGGTGCTGCCGGACTCATGCAGCGAGCAACTCTCCAAAACGCCGCAAATCCACATTGCCGCCGCTGAGAATGACCCCGACGCGTTTTCCCGCCAGCGGCAAACCAGCGTGGCAGGCGGCGGCATAACCGAGACAACCGGTCGGCTCGACCAGCATCTTCATGCGCTCGGCAAAAAAGCGCATGGCTTCGACGAGTTGGGCATCACTGGCGGTCAGCACATCGCGGACGTCGCGCCGGATGATGCCAAAGGTGTACTGGCCCAGATGCTGTGTCTGCGCGCCGTCCGCAATCGTCTTGGGGGTCTCGATGTGCACGATGGCACCCGATCGAAACGACTGCTGACCATCGTTGCCGGCCAGCGGTTCGACACCGTAAACCTGGCATTCGGCTGCCAGCGCACGCGCCGACAGGGCGGAGCCCGCCAGCAGCCCGCCGCCGCCCAGCGGCACCAGCAGAAAGTCGAGTGCGCCAACTTCTTCGAACAGCTCTTTGGCGGCCGTCCCCTGCCCGGCAATCACGTCGGCGTGGTCATAGGGCGGGATCAGCGTCAGGCCGCGTTGCGCTGCGAGCTCTGTTGTCAGCGCTTCGCGGTCGCACTGGTAGCGATCAAACAGAATCACTTCGGCGCCGTAGCCTTTGGTGGCCTCGATCTTGCTCGGCGGCGCGTCCAGCGGCATCAGAATGGTCGCGGGGATGCCGAGCAGGCGCGCCGACAGGGCAATCGCCTGCGCGTGATTGCCCGACGAAAACGTGATGACGCCGGCCTGCCGCTGCGCGGCGCTGAATCTGGACAGCGCATTGAAGGCACCGCGAAACTTGAAAGCACCCATGCGCTGAAAGTTTTCGCACTTGAAAAAGACACTGGCTCCGAGCCGCTGGTCCGCCGTGCGCGAGCGCATGACCGGTGTCCGATGGGCCTGCCCCTGCAGTCGCGCCGCGGCAGCAGTCACGTCTTCATAGCTTGGCAATGTCAACATGGCGAACCTTCCCTTGGAGCTAGCTGCGCTGCATGGTGGCGCGCAAGGATTCGGTCAGGATGCCCAGACTCTCGGCCAGGTGGGCGCGCGTCTCCACACTGCGGCCACCCCGGGCCAGGGCGCTGCGCAGCGATTGTTGCAAGCGTGTGGCATGCAATCGCGCCAGACTGAGCGCGTCGCTTGGCAGTGCAGACGAGCCCTTGGTCAGAACGGTCTGCAATCGCTTCAGATGCTCGCGTTGCAAACCGCGCCGCAAGACATCAATCTCGGCAGCACCGGAGAGCTCACTCCAGATGCTGTTCTGCAGTGTCTGGTAGACCTCGCTCAGCGAGATCATCGAGCCGCGCTGCGCCGGTGCCAGGTAGCTGGGAAGATCAAGCAGACGCTGCGCCGTGTTACCCGAGAGCAAGCGGTCCATGGCCGCCGTTTGCGCACGCAGGACCACCGCCCTGAGATTCACCGGGCCACCGCGATCCCACTCGTTGTAATCAACCGTCAGGCCCGACAGAAACTCCGGCCGGAACCTGAAGGACGTCGCGCTGAACAATCCGGACGCCAGGAACTGCAATGCCTCTCTTTGCTTGACAGGGTCCACCGGCGTGAAACTGGCACGGCCGGTGCTGCCCGGCAGGTCGCGCAGCGCATGCATGCCACCGACATACTTGCTCACCAGGTCAGCCGCACGCTGCAACTGGTTGAAGCCCGACAGCAGGACGCGACGCTGGCGCAGCGGGTCTTCCCCAGGCTGGGGCTTGCGGTCCTGCAGACGCGCCCACAGTTCCTGCGAGAGCTTCAGGCGTTTCTTGTAATAGGCCAACGGGTCGTCGCCCAGATCGAAACGGTTTACCAGAGGATCCATGCCATCGTTGTTGGCTCCGCCACCGGCATCGCTGTCATCGCCATAGGCCAGCGCGCTCTCCGTGCTGCGTGCCGCGATCCGTCCCAGTTCGGCAACTTCGCTTGCCGGGTCCAGTGGCTTGTAGGCGTACTCGATGGCCCAGTAGTCGTAGGCGCCCAGCGTCGTATTGTTGTAGCTACCCTGGCGCTCGCCCTTGAGAGCCACGTTGTAGGCGTTGTAATCCATCACCGAGCCGGATATGCCGTGGGCCTGGGTGTAGCTCAAGTCCTGCAACTGGGCCTGGGTGACGGTGGTCGATGCCTTGAAGTTGTGTTTGAGTCCCAGTGTGTGCCCAACCTCGTGCATGATGGTGTCGGTAATCACCGCCTGTACAAAGGCCTCGGCCTCAGGACTGTCGGGCGCAATATCGCCGCGTGCTTCCAGCACATCCAGTGCAAAGTTCATCTCGGCCGCCGCCTCCTGGGCGTAATTGCAGTAGGCGTCGTGCGCGGAATGGGGCGCGCCGCTTCGGGCCGCGTCTTCCACCACAAAACGCCGTGCACCACGGGCAAAGACATCACTCATGCCGATATCCGCGTCCAGGATTTCGCCACTGCGCGGATCGGTGTGGCTCGGGCCGATGGCAAAGCCGACATCCGCGCCAACGAACCAGCGAATGGAGGCGTGCGCCGCGTCCATGTTGTCCCAGTCGGCATCATCGGGCTGCTGCTTCGCAAGGACCGCATTCTTGAACCCGATTCTCTCAAAGGCCTTGTTCCATTCGGTGATGCCGGCCTGTACTGCCGGGCGATACCTGGACGGAATATTCTTGTCCATCCAGTACACGATAGGACGCACGGGTTCCGACAGCGCCGCGGCCGGGTCCTTCTTCTCCAGACGCCAGCGCTGGACCAAGTGAACGCGGGCATTGGCCTTCATGTCAGCGCTTAGGTCGGTAAAGGACTGCATGAAATGTCCCAGCCGCGGATCCGCCAGCCGCGTTGCCATCGGCGTCTGCGGCAAGGCGGCAAAGTTGTAGACATAGCTGACAAAGAAACTGCGTGGATCGGGCGTGGCCTGCGGCGGTGTCGGGCTCGGTACCGGTGGCGGCGTCAATGGAGCGGCAGGAATGCGGGGCGTGGAGAAGTGCACACGCGCCGTCAAGGTGCTCAGAGCCGGTTCGGCGCGCGCTGCATCAAAGAAGGAATTGGGCTTGTCCAGCGTGTAGGTCAACCGGTAGGCGGATTCGATGCGTGTCGAATAGCCGGGAATGTCGGCCAGCAGGAAACCGGCGTCGACCAGGATCGACTTGCGCTCGGGGTGCTCCAGGCTGAGCACCGCTGCCGAGGCCAGCAGGCTCGGCGAGAACGCCTGGCTCACGGCCAGTTCGGACCCGCCGACAGCCCGGAACTTGGTATTGAGTGCCAGCAACTGCATCTGGTTGCCAATGCGCCGCCATTGGGCCAGCGAATCGCGGCCCATCTGGCTCGCATAGAGGCCGCGTTCGCCGACCGAACTGGCGATGTTGACGCTGAACAAAAAGGGCTTGTCGAGCGCCGACTTGGGAATTTCCAGCCAGACTTTCTCGTCCTTGCGCCAGATCGGAAACAGGCCGTCCTGCTGCTTGGCATCCTTGATCACTTCGGCAAAGGGCTTGGGCAGGCTTGGGTCAGCTGGTCTGGCAGGCGCCGGGGCAGAGGCCGCTGGTGCAGGTGCAGGCGCCGCCGACGCTGATGCCGCGCTGGCACTGGGTGTGGCCTGCAGCTTCAGCGCTCTGGCTTCAAGGTTGGCGCCGCTGGCCCAAAAGGCCATCGCCGGACCCAGGGTGGCCAGAACGATGGCCGCTCGATAGAAGCTCGCCTTGCGCAGGCAAAAGGGGGAAAGAGGAGTATTTGACTGTGTCATGGCTGCTCACCAAAAAAATGGACAGCCAGAGTGTACCCAGCCAAGGGGCGCGGCAGTCCGGCTGGGTGAATTGGCGAGATCTAGGGCTCGATCGCGTGCTGGCTCATCAAATCTTCGGCGTCGGAAATCTCTTTTGGTGTTGGCCGGTCCACCATCACCGGCAACTGCGCCAGCGTCAGGACCTTGAGCGCGACACTGCCCAGAAAGACTCTGGACATACCACTGCGCCCATGCGAACCCATGAAGATCATGCTGCAGCTTTCGTGCTTGGCGGCATCCACGATGGCCTGGGCCGGTGCCGAGTTGAACTCGATCCGCTTGCTGGCCACAACAGCGCGCGCGGCCGCCGCCTTGACGACCAGGTCGAGATAGCGATCAGCGATCGCGCGGCACTGCTCCTGGTATTCGGACTCGGACGGATATTCGAACGGAATGCCACCGAGGTAGACCGGATAGCGGTAGATCGGTATCGAATGAAAGGCGACGATCGGCAGTTGCAGGCGCTTGGCATACTCCACCGCCTTGAGCGCCGCCGCAGTCGACAGCGCCGAGCCGTCGGTGGGAACCAGCATCGCCTCGAAAGTCGGGCTGCTGCGCAGCAGCGACACTACGTTACCAGCGGACATGCTGTTCAGAGCCCGAAGTGGCCCAGTGCTTCGAGCGACCGGATCCGGATCTTGCGTCGCTCGGCCTCAATGATGCCCTCGCGTCGCAGCGCCGACATGGCGCGGCTGACCGATTCGAGCGTCACGTTGAGGTAACTGCCAATGTCGCGGCGCGTCATCGGCAAGATGAACTCCGTCGGTGAATAACCCATCTCTGCAAAGCGCTGGGATTGAATGCACAGAAAGTGCGCTACCCTCGCCTCGGTCTTGGGCAGGTTGGTCATGGCATAGGCGCTTTGCTCCTGCACCATCTCGCGGCTGATGGCCCAGTAGGCGACGCGCTCCAGATCGTTGCTGGAGCGTTGTTGTGCAAACAGTTCCTCGGCTGGAATCCGCACCAGATCGCAGTCGGTCAGTGCCACCACCTCGCTCATGTACCTGGCTTGGCAAATGCCGTCGGAGCCGAGCACATCGCCTTTCATCGGAAAGGCAATGACATGTTCGCCACCCTCGACATCGGTCATGCTGGTCTTCATGGCGCCGAGGCGAACCACGTACAAGCCGTCGAACGGCCGACCCATGGCCAGCGCGCACTGGCCCGCTTTGAGACGGCGCCGCCGGAACATGCGGGCCTCGTCCGACTGCCGCACCGGGCCATCGAAGCGCAACAAACCCAGCAGTTCCGGAAAATCCGACCAACGCTCGTCGCGTTCAAGCTTCAACGCGCCCTGCCCCAATGACGGCTGCCAACCGGCGCGGCTCAGGCACGACTCGGTTTGAAGGTTCATCATGATGTGCTTCTTTCACCGGCTGAGGGCGCCCGACGGACACTGCGACCAGCCACAGGAACGACTCTAGGCTGCGCCAGCCAAACCGTCTGTAGGGAGTTCTTGATCCGCCTTGTCGGCAAACAGCGCCAGTTGGGGGGGCGTCTGACGCAGATCAAAGTCTGCGCCCGGCTGCGCGGCCGCGTCGAGCAGCCGGTACTGAATCGCCAGGCGCACCAAAGCGGTCACATCGGCCACGCCGAGCTTGGCCATCAGGCGGCTGCGATAGGTGGCGACGGTCTTGGGCGAGAGGTGCAGCTCCAGACCGATACGCGAACTTGACTGGCCGATAATGACCATGTTGACGATCTGGCGCTCGCGTGGTGAGAGTTTGCCAAAGGGGTCGATGCGGTCCGGATGCACCAGCACCTCCAGTGCCAGTGCGCTGACCTCGGCGCCCAGGTAGCGCCGGCCCTGAGCGGCGGCTTCGATCGCGTTCGTGAGTTCGATTCCGGCCGAACCCTTGAGTACATAGGCGCTGGCGCCCAGGCGCAGCGCCTCGGCCACGTCACGCGGTTGTGCCGACATGCTCAGCACAATGCAACGGATCGGCAAATTGCGGCGTTGCATTTCGGCCAGCAGTTCGAATCCGGAACGCCCGCCCAGGTTGAGATCGAGCAACAGGACCTGCGGGTTCAGGCGCAGCAGGTCCGCCAGTGCCTGCGTCATGTCGGCCGAATCACCGACCACCTGATGCCCTTTGGCCTCGAGCATGGCACGCAGGCCTTCGCGCACGATCTGGTGGTCATCAACCAGGTAAAGACGGGTCATGGCGGCGCGCTCCAGCTGAAACTGACGCATGTTCCACGACCCGGCGTCGAATCGATCCTGACCTGGGCGCCTATCGTCTGGGCGCGTTCACGCATGCCGAGAATGCCCAGATGGCGCGTCCTGCCATCCGGTTCGGCCATGCCGCCGTGCCCCAGGTCAAGCACCTCCAGCTGCAGCGCATGGGCGGTACCGGCGATGCGAACCAGAACCGATGGCGAACCCGAATGACGCAAGGCATTCTCAATCGCCTCGCGCGCCACCATGAAGGCCGCATATTCAAGCTCCGCGGGCCAGCGCAGTTCGCTGCTTGCGGCCGCGACGCGCAATGACAGCTCGACTCTGGGATGCGTCAGCGCGCGGTTGCGAACTTCATTGTCGAGCGCGGCCAGCAGGCCTCGCTCCTCCAGCAGCGGCGGCCGCAGGTCCATCAACACCTGCCTGATCTGGCTGACAGCATGGCCCATCAGGACCCCCATCTGCGCCTGCAGTCGGACGATTTCCGGTGCCGGCGCGACACCCTGATCAGACTGAAAGGTCAGCACCGTTTCATGCGCCATGCGGATCGCCGCCATGGTCTGACCGAGATGATCATGCAGCGTTTGTGCCAGGCCCCTGACCAGGGTCCGCTCCTGCGCCATGAGCCGCTGCGTCAAATCGGAAAGCTGCTCGCGCGAGCGCTGCAACTCGGCGTCCCGGCCGATACGCTCGGTGACGTCGCGCAGGCATGCAATCAGCAGCAGTTCGTCGCCTTGCGAGACCTTGGATATGGTCGCTTCCAACTCGATCGGCTGCCCGTCGGACCGTACGCCCTGGACGCGCCGGCCCGGGCCCAGGCTTCGACTGGCCGTGGCCGAGGCGGCAAATTCGCGCAGGTGCAGCGGGTGCGCCGAGCGCGCAGCCTCGGGCAGCAGCAACGCCATGCTCTGACCCAGCACGGCCTGGCAGGCGTAGCCAAAAACGCGCTCGGCCCCCGGATTGAACATTCGGATGCGCCCGTTGACATCGGTGGCGACGATGGCATCGTCGGTCGCGTTGATCACGCTGGCGAGCACCTGGCGCTCCTGCCGCAACGCACGCTCGACCCGGTGCTTCTCGCTGATATCCCGGAAATAAACGGCCAGTCCTTCCCTGGAGGGGTAGGCGGTGACCGAAAGCCAGGTGTTCAGGCCATCCGCATCCGGGGCCTCAAAGCGCGTCGTGCGCGACTCGGCCAGCGCTCGCTCATACTCGATCTGGTAGATGCTACCGACCGCGGCCGGGTATTTTTCCCAAACGTTGCAGCCGAGCAGTTCTTCGCGGCTGCGCTGCAGCACCTTCTCGGCGTGTGCGTTGACATAAGTAAAACACCAGTTCCGATCAAGCGCGAAGAAGGCGTCGGTCATGTTTTCGATCACGTCGGTGACGCGCCGCGACAATTGCTGGCGCACGCGTTCCTGCTGGCGCCGCCGGGACAGGTCTGTCACCATCACCAGGCGCGCCCGCGCACCACCCTGCTGCAAGTCCTGTGTCACGATGTCGACCTGGATCGCCTCGCCAGCACGATTGCGGTGCCGCCAGGCGCGCTGTGCGACGCGCTCGATCAGCGGCAAATCCAGCGATTCGCGCAAGCGCTCGTGCTCCTCTTCGGGATGCAGGTCGCGCAGACCCAGGCGCAAGAAAGCCTCTCGATCGTAGCCATAAAACGTCAGTGCAGCCTGATTGACGCCGAGCATGCGCAGCGTTTGCAGGTCGTAAACCCACATCGGCGAGGGGCTGCTGCTGAAAACCTCGTGATAGCTGGCATCGATCCCGGCGAACAGACCTTGAGTGAGCAAATCCATGCCGGCACTTTAACGGAGCGCAGACCCAGCGTAAATAGGCAGTGACATCAGCACGTGTTACAGACTGAGCAGGTGTTGCGAGTTGTCAATTTCAAAACCCAGCACCGACTTATCCTCGGACTGCTGCGCGGTCCCGTCATCAACGCAGGATTGCGCGGTCAATGTTTGTTGTGAAACCTCAAATCGAAAGGAAACATCATGGCCAGCTTACGCTTGTTTGAACCCGCTCTCAATGATCCGTTTGAGTCGATGTTCAGGCGCTTTCTGTCGCCGGCACGGATCGACAGAACGCTCGACGAGCTCGATGTGCGTGTCGACGTGATGGAGAAGAACGGAACCTTCAAGGTTCGAGCCGATCTGCCGGGCGTCAAGAAAGAGGACATCAACGTACGCATCGACGGCAACCTGGTCCAGGTGGATGCCGAGACCAAGGGCGAAAGGGAGTTCAAGGGAGAGGGTGACAAGGTGCTGCGCAGCGAGCGCTATTACGGCTCGGTGTCGCGCGCCTTTACGCTGCCGCAGGATGTCGACGAAGGCAAAGCTGTCGCAAAGTATGAAGACGGCGTGCTGACGCTTGAACTGCCCAAGAAGGCCACCTCAGCTGCCAAGCGTCTGGCGGTCAACTGATCGATGATCGGTCCCGTGGGCGGGCTTGAGACTGCTGGGGGCGGTGGCGCCGGGGGTGTGGCGCCACCGGCAACGATCAATTGCCTGTCCGCGGGCGCGGGCGGGAGCGCATGATGACAAAACAAAGGATTCTTCTGATTCAGGGCCACCCTGATACTGAAATCACGCATCTCGGACATCTGCTGGAAGAGGCTTACGCGCGCGGTGCAGCCTCCGCAGGTCATGAAGTGCGTCGCATCGTGGTGGCAAAGCTCAGTTTTCGGCTATTGCGTAGCAAGAAAGAATGGCAATTTGGCAAGCTGCCAGATTCACTGGAACAGGCCCAGCACGACATTGCGTGGGCTGAGCACATTGTGATTTTCTATCCGCTTTGGCTAGGTGACATGCCAGCCCTGCTGAAGGGCTTTCTGGAACAGGTAGCGCGTCCCGATTTCGCCTTCAACAAGCACAGCGCCAACCCTTTCGAAGTGAAGAAACTCGCCGGCCGCTCAGCCCGCGTGGTGGTCACGATGGGTATGCATGCCACCCTCTATCGATGGTTTTTCCGCGCCCACAGCGTGAAGTCACTGGAGCGCAACATATTGCGCTTCCTGGGTCTGGCGCCAGTAAGGGAAACGCTCATTGGCATGGTGGAGGATATGGATGAAACGAAGCTCCAGGAGTGGACCGAAACGCTCGAAGCTCTCGGCGAAGCAGCTCAGTAGCCTGCTCGGCCGCAACGTTGCCGGGCTCACGGTCATCGCAGCGGGGTCGCAAGGAAATCTGTCGCTGCACGGAATCCCGGTTGCGAATTGTCAAGACGAAGCGGCGTTTGGTGATCTAGAGTGGAGGCCTGATCGATCGGCACTTGAAGCAGGCAGGAGGGCAGGCACCATGAACAAGCACAACGAAGCTGCAAGCAAACAGGCAGTTCCACAAAAGCAGTTATCGACACCTACGGGACCACGCGCGCCGATCAAAACCTGGTCGAGCCTGACGGGCGAGCTGTGCCGGATTCAGAGCGCGGCAGGATCGGCGATGTTCAAGGACTGGCTGGCCGACCTGGTAGTGCTGTTCTCGCCGGGGGGGCGTGATGAACTGCTCAACGCAAGACCCAGGTTCTACCAAAGTCAATCCGAGCGCACTGTGAAAGCCCTCGCGGAGTCTGCCCAGACCATGCTGCAGGCACAGCAAGGGCTGTTGGACTGGCAGCTTGAGTCCTTTGGCCGGATGTTCAGCAGGCGCTAGAACCTGCCAGCTGATCCTGAAATGAAGTCTGTCACTTCCCGCTTCTTGGCAGAATCGTGTACATCCTGTCGCTTGTGATGACACAGCAGGCCGGGGCCTTGTGCGTTCGATGGACTGCTATTTGATCCCAGTTATCGCCCTCAGCATCTTCCACAATGTCGCAGAGTTGATAAGGCGTCACGATTCGCGGATCAAATTCAACAAGATCGGCAAGTGATCCATCGAAGCGCGTGACTTGGGCGTATGCGCTTAACTTGATTCCACCTTTCATGACAAGGTGAAAACTGTCCACGGCGTCCTCATCCACGAAATCGGCTGCGGATTCCGGAACAATATTCAGCAGGACCCATTGATCACCAAATGCGCTTGTGGCTTTTGCAGTGGCCTCATCTTCATTAGGATAGGGGTCGCCGATCTGGAACTTTCCAAGTCGCTTTTCCTCGGCTGCGTCTGCATAGGCATAGACGGTATGGCGTGACGCCACCACCGCTGACGAGGCTGGATGCTTCAACAGATCGGAGTCGACTCCCCAATAAGGCAGGAATTGCTCTGGCTCAGCGTCTTTTGCAAGTTTGACATACAAAACATCCCACTCGATCCACCATTCATTGACCTTGCCTAAATCATAGGGGCAGTAGAACCTGGACTCACCTTCATATTTCGAAACGACTGTAGACACGACTTTCTCCTCGTAACGGTCTGACGCTAGCACACAAGAATGACAGGCACAAGGCTGGCAGAAGCCATTCTTGATCGTTCGCAAAGGATGAGGCTGGGCGAGAACATCACCGTGCTGCGTCAGGCACTCCAGTACATCGGGGTGCTCGCCTGGCCAAGCGGGTGTGACGAATACACTGCAGCTTCATCACCATGCTCGATCTCCTCAAAACCTTCTCCTGGCAGGAGTTGCGCCATCACCCCTGGCGCAACGCCGCCGCCGTGCTGGCGGTGACGCTGGGTGTCGCGCTGGCCTTCTCGGTGCATCTGATCAACGCCTCGGCACTGGCTGAATTCTCGCAGGCGGTGCGCTCTGTCGGTGGCCAGCCGGACCTGGAACTGCGCGCGGTGCAGGGCAGCTTTGATGAAGCGCTCTATGCGCGCGTCGCGCGGCTGCCCGAGGTGGCGCTGGCCTCGCCTGTGCTGGAGGTCAGCAGCTACGCCCTGAACGACAAGGGCGAGCGTGTGCCGCTGCGCATTGTCGGCGTCGATGCGCTGCTGGTGGCCAGTGTCGCACCGGCGCTGATGCCACGAGTCAAGGCCGCTGTCGATCGGCTGGCGCTATTCGCGCCCGGTCATGTGTTTCTGAACGCGTCAGCACGCCAACGCTGGGCCGGTGACACCTTGCAGCTGCAAAGTGCGCTGCAACTTAAGCAGGTGACAGTGGCCGGTAGCGTCAGCGCGGTTGGTGGCCCGCTGGCGCTGATGGACATTGGCGCCGCGCAGGATTTTTTTGGCAGGCAGGGACAACTCTCGCGCATCGACCTGCGTCTGCAGTCCGGCGTTGACCGCGCTGCCTTTGTGCGCAGCTTGCAGCGCGGCGCAGACTGGCCCACCAACGTCACTCTGACCGAGCCGGCCGATGCGCTGGCGCAGGTCAGCAACATGTCGCGCGCCTACCGCGTCAACCTCAGCGTGCTGGCACTGGTGGCGCTGTTTACCGGTTCGTTTTTGGTGTTCTCGGTGCTGTCGCTCAGCGTGGCCAAGCGGAGCCAGCAATTTGCCCTGCTGGGCGTGCTGGGTCTGAGTGCGCGCAGCCGGCTCTCACTGGTCCTGTGGGAATCACTGGCGCTGGGTCTGCTCGGCAGTGCCACCGGCATTGCCCTGGGTACCGCGCTGGCGGCGCTGGCGCTGCGCATGCTGGGCGGCGACCTGGGCGGCGGCTACTTTGCCGGTGCCGTGCCAACGCTGCAGTGGGACGCTGCGGCCGCTCTGGTCTATGGCGTCCTGGGTGTGGTCGCCGCCCTGGTCGGTGGCTGGTGGCCGGCGCGACAGGCGCAGCAACTGGCGCCCGCCCTTGCGCTCAAGGGCCTGGGCACGGACCTGATGACGCAGCGCAGCCACTGGATCAGCATCGGCTTGCTCGTCGGCAGCGCAATGCTGGCGAGCGCCCCGCCGGTCTTTGACCTGCCGCTGGCGGCCTATATTTCGATCGGCTTGCTGCTGCTAGGCGGCATCACGGCGCTGCCCTGGCTGATTGGCCTGCTGCTCGATCAGTTGGCGCCGCGCCTGAGCCGCCACGCGCTGCCGGTGCTGGCGCTGGAGCGCGCGCGGCGTGTGCGCGGCAGCGCCGCCGTAGCGGTGAGCGCGGTGGTGGCCTCGCTCAGTCTGGCGGTGGCACTGACCGTGATGGTGGCGAGCTTTCGTGAGTCCATGATCCACTGGCTCGATCAGGTGTTGCCGGCTGACCTGTACCTGCGCAGCGCCCGCAATCTGGCGGCGGGTGACACGGTCTACTTCCAGCCCGAGTTTGTGCAGGCCGCTGGCAAACTGCCCGGCGTACAGCGTCTGGCCGCACAGCGTGTGGCGTCGCTGCTGCTCAGCCCGGAGCGGCCGGCGGTGGCGCTGATGGCGCGCGAACTCGGCGACCCCGGTCACGATCTGCCCATGGTCGGTGAGCCGCTGCCGGTGCCTGCG
>Ga0163199_1001950_pt1 | contig 12749 bp, 10 predicted proteins | sample PL_2010_150m_FD_113537 | JGI IMG/M metagenome (GOLD analysis project Ga0163199, IMG submission 113537) | Freshwater microbial communities from Powell Lake, British Columbia, Canada to study Microbial Dark Matter (Phase II) - PL_2010_150m | ecosystem: Environmental > Aquatic > Freshwater > Lake ... | reverse complement strand
TTCAAATACACTTCGTAAGGCGTGGGCGATTTTTCGCGCGCCCAACTTTCTTCAATGACTTCGATAAGTTCTTGGGAGATGTCAAGACAGAATCGATCTTCCCAACGGTCTTCAAACCAACGCGAAAGTTTTTGACACGCATCGTGATCTAGCACATCAATGTTGAGTTCGCCTTGTTTATCAAGTCCGGCAAAGGTTAAGTTGCTACTGCCAAGATAGCCAGAGATGGGGTTGTTGTAGTCGTCGCGGAAGAGGAGATAGAGTTTAGCGTGCAGCGGGTGACGCAGATGTAGTTTAACAACAAGTTTCTTTTCCGTCAGTTGTCGTACTAAACGACGAAGCCCTGCTTCATCTTCATTCGTGGGAACACCGCGCATCAACTGCTGGCGGAATTCTTCTGCCATACGTTTTTTGAGACGCATCGCTTGAGGTAAGTCAATACCATCCGCGCCGGGGGCGAGTGTAAACGACTCGTGCAGTTCTTCTTGCGGGGTGCGTTGCATCCCTACCATCAGGCGGCAACAATGACCTTCGCCACCTGCCCAGCGTTCCATCTGCTTATCGATCTTTTTCCACCCACGCAAGTTAAAGTAACCTACACAAAAATCTGCGCGCTCCGAAACAGCAAGTGTTTGAGTTAGCGCGGGTAGTAAGTGTTGTTCAATGTTGTCGAAGATGCGTGGCATAAAATTGTCCTTGCACAGCAACTACGTCAGGTTTAGGTTAACTCTCGCACCCTACGCCATCTTTATCACTGTCAAACTTGTGCGGGTCCGGTGGCAGCACCTTGAACCGGCGATACGGAATGTCTTTGCAATTCAAATCCGGCGGTGGCGGCGGGATGCACACCGTTGGATACGACGGATCGCAATTGCCGGACTTGGCGACCGTTGGCGCGGCGGTGGATTGCGCGCGAATCGTCGCCGTAGGCAACGTAGATGATGTTGCCAAGATTGCTTTCGTTGAAGTAGGCGCAGTGTTTCCGCCACTTGTGTTGCCAAAGACTCCAGTGGCGTAACAATTTAAATTTGCTGCGCGCGCTTTCGTCTCCAAACTTTCAAGATACACGGCTTGCGTTGTGTCCGGCGGATATTCCACTGCTTCGGCATAGCCCTGCTCGACGAGCGCCGCGTTCACGAACACCTCGCCGACATACACATAGCGCAGCAAGCGCCCGAAGCGATCCGTCTCGCTGACATCTTTCACCAAGCGCACTGTTTTGCCTGAGACAAGTGTAGCATTAGCATTTGTAGCTTCACGGTAGCAGGGTTGATTGCTCTCCGGCGTATTCATTCCGATGTAACGCACGCGCTTCACCGCGCCGCCGAGACGCACGTCAATGGTATCGCCATCGATCACTGCCGTGACTACACCACTTTCGCCGGCGAGCGTAGTGGTAGCAGTGGCGCTCACTGTTACTACAGTGGGGATCGAAGTTGGCGAGAGAGTCGCGCTTGCCGTAAATGTTGGTGATTGAGAGATGACGAGCGTCGGCGTATTACCCGGTGCAATTGTGGGGACTATCGTCGAAGTCGGCGGCGTGAGGGTCGTAGGCGCAGAACTGCAACCAAGCGCAGCGATGGCTAAAGCAATGACAACATTAAGTGGCACACAACGATTAAGCCTCATGGCATCACAGATTATTCACTCGCACGCTGTATCTAGCTAGTTGAACCTGAGTGGAACCGCGGTGGGCGTTGGAACGAATGTTGCCGTAGGCGACACAACCGCAGTCGGTGCCGCGGTTGTTGAGAGGGGGATTGCAGAGGGGATGTCGGTGCCGCGCAAGCACTGAGCGACAGCGCGGCGATCAAAACAATAACAGGTAGTTTCATCAAGTCCCTCCTGACAAGGAGAATTTAGGCGCCGGCTAACGCACGTTGTCGGCGGTAACGCGCCACGTCTGGCCAGCGCATCTCTAGGATAGGTTTGCCATCTTCATCGAACAAACGGTAGCCGCGCACGGTGCCATTTCGCTTGAGACGATATTCTTGCAAGTCACTGATGTACGCGATGTCGGCTTTACGGACGCGAGACATTTTGCTTCGCCCGCGTTCTCCCAATTCAACAGGCTTCAGATACCCAGCTTTTATCCAGCGGCTGATAGTAGCTCGTGTAGTGTTAAATTCTTCTGCCGCTTCAACCGAGGTGATAATTACTTTCTCTAGGTCCTTATATTTTTTGTCGCGCCGATTGGGAGGCGTATCGTTGGAAGTGATCATGACGTTGATTTTACCTGCCTTGACCGCATCTTTCAACTCTGCTGAATCTCCCAGCAAAGCCAGCGCGTCTTTCAGCGACACATAGATATTTTCTGTGTTGTCCACTTCATGACGAATGTGTTTCATTGGGACCTCCATCAGGGATCAACATAGATGGGCGGAGCTGTTCTGGCAAGACTCGGCAGGCGATAGCGTAGATGGATTGAAGTAACGAAATGCCTCCATCGCCGCGTAACTGTTTAATTATGTTGGCTGTTTCAAGGAAAGTTGTTGTCATGCCGCCACACTCCTCTCTCCTCCTTCGCCTTGAAGGAGGAGAGAGAAGAACTAAGTCGGGGTGGGCGGACTTGAACCGCCGACCCCCGCGTCCCAAACGCGGTGCGCTACCAACTGCGCTACACCCCGCCGACCAAGTTCGCAGTATAACCGCCCCTAGATACCGTCGTCAAGTTCAAATTGTCCATCCCCATCTCACGAAGCGAACTTTTTTTTCGTGTTTCTTCGTGTTTTTCGTTGGCAAATTGGGTTTGACGAATTTCTTGACATAGAACTTGCGTTCTTATATAATGTACGGCATAGAGCGTATGTTCAACGCTCGTGGAGGTTGTTATGGCAAAAGGTAAACTCTCGGATCGCCAGCGCGACATGATTGACTTCATTCGCAAGTTTCAGAATGGGTCGGGCTATCCACCTACTATTCGTGAGATCGGTGAGGCAGTTAAAATCACGTCAACGTCGGTGGTCAACTATAACCTCAACAAGTTGGAGAAGGAAGGCTATATCAATCGCGATCTTAAGGTGTCGCGTGGTTTGCGTTTAGTTGAGTCGCTGCAAGAAAAAGCCGACGCGCTTTCAGAAATGATTCGTATCCCGATTGCCGGGCGCATCTTTGCCAGCCAACCGGTGCATATACCTGACGCCGCTGCCTCCTTCGCGCCCGATGAAGTGATCGAGATCAGCCGCACGTTAGTCAAAGACCCCGAAAATCTTTTTGCGCTTCAAGTGCGCGGCGATTCGATGATTGATGCGATGGTGAATGATGGCGACATTGTGGTGATGCGGCGTCAACAGCAAGCGCGTAATGGAGAGATGGTCGCTATATGGTTGAATGATCGCAACGAGACCACACTTAAATATTTTTATCAAGAGAACGGCAAGATACGTTTACAACCTGCCAACCCCACGATGAAGCCTATCTACGTTGAAGCGAGTAACGTGGAAGTGCAAGGCAAGGTGGTGTTGGTGGTGAGGCAGATGAAGCAGTGAAAGTAATCAGGTAGGCAGGTAGTAGGTAAGCAGGTAGACAGGTAGACACGAAAGCGCGAGATGAGAGTCTCGCGCTTTTTATTTAATCAGGTGCAGCCACATCCCTTGATTCCCCGCCAGATCAACTTTATTTTTCAGACTCTCCCAGCGATAACAAAACACCAAACGCTCGGCGCGGGCGCGCGCCGCATCGTCGTTGTAATCGTTCGTCAACCATTCCCAATAATCAGGTTGGGGGTTGGTGATGGCAAGATGAAAGACGTGACGAATCGTTCCCCATTCTTGACTTTCGAACACGGCGAGTTTGCGAATCAATTTCAGATCGTCATGAGTTAACCCCGATTCTTCTTGTATCTCTCGAAAGAGAGCGTGTTCGATCTCTTCGCCCTCTTCCACTGTGCCAGCCGGAATTTGTAAACCTGCGTCGGGATACTCGCGATGGGTGAAGACAAGAAGTTGTGTGTCGTTGTCGTGTTGGCGGGTGATGTAGGCGAGGACTTTGAGTTGCATGGCTAGGTTGATGAAGGTTGAAGGTGGCGCGGGTGTGGCGGCGTCACCGTAAAAAAAAGAGACGCGCTAAGGCGCGTCTCTTTGATTCCTCAAACAGAGAGCTGCGTTACCCTTGTCCCTTCATCATCGGGTCAAGCGCATCGCGCAAACCATCACCGACAAAAGTGAAGGCGAGCATGATGAGGGCGATACACACTGCCGGGGCGATGAGCAACCATACTTGGGAGTAGATGGCGTCACGCCCTTCGAGGAGCATCAATCCCCAACTGGTGAGGAAGAATGAATTGGGATCCGTTGCCGGGCGCACGCCGACACCAATGAAGCCAAGGATGGCTTCAAGCAAAATAGATTGCGGCACACGGAAGGTGGCGGCAACCAAAATAGGCGCAAGGGAATTTGGGAGAAGATGGCGCACCATGATGTGCAAGGGGCTGGCGCCAATGGCGCGCGCCGCTTCCACAAAATCTTTTTCTTTGAGTGCCAATACTTGTCCGCGCACCAAGCGGGCGGTGCCGGTCCAACTGACGATGGCGAGGGCGACAAAGAGCAGGAACAAGCCGTTCATCAATTGCCCAGCCCATGTGTCGCGCAGGGCGGTGAGCAGGATGATAAAGAAGAGTAAATCGGGAAAGGCATAGATGATGTCGGTGAAGCGCATCAATAGGTTATCAATCCAGCCACCGGCATAACCGGAGATCATGCCCAGCGTGGTGCCGATAATAATAATAATAATCGTTGGGATTAACCCGACCATCATCGAAGTGCGCGCGCCATAAATCGCTCGGCTAAATACATCGCGTCCAATCGTGTCCGTGCCAAGTGGGAATTCGGCGAGACCGTTTTTCGTGGGGTCATCGACCTCGGCAGGATTGGTTGATTTAACCCACATCGGCGGGCGATAGCTATTGCTGGGTGTATATTTTAAAGCGTTGTGGGGTGCGAGGAAGTTAGCAAAGATAGCGACAAAGCTGAAGAAGGCAATGACGATGAGACCGATGACGGAGGCTTTGTTCCTTCGTAATCGCCGCCACGCTTCGTAGTAAGGATTGCTGAGCGGCGCAAGCGCTTCGGCGGTAAGTGGGACAGTGCCGCTCGTTAAAGTTGTAGTTTTTTGAGCCATGTTATATATACCTCTCCCAGTTTTATTTTTTGCTTAAGCGAATGCGCGGGTCGAGAAAGCCGTAAGCCAAATCTACTCCGAGATTGGCGAAGGCAATAAAGAAGGCGTAGATAAGCGTGAGTGCCATAATGACTGAATAATCACGGCGCCCTACCGATTCTACAAATAAACGACCGATGCCAGTCAGCCCGAATTGTGTTTCGATCACAAATGAACCGGTGATCAACGTGGCTAACGCCGGACCTAAGAAGGTGACGACAGGGATGAGCGCGTTACGAACCACATGCTTGGCTATCACCACATTTTCTGAGAGTCCTTTGGCGCGGGCGGTGCGCACAAAGTCCATACGCAGCACTTCTAATACACTGCTGCGCGTGAGCCGAGCAAGAAAGGCTGCTGTGGGAATAGCTAAGACGAATGAAGGCAGTATCCACGGACGCCAGCTCTCCCAATAATTCATTTCCACAACATTGAACCAACCCAGCCAACTGGCAAAGATGATGATCAGGAAGATGCCCAAAACGATGTTGGGGATGCCGTAGAAGAAAGTAGCAAAGAACAAACTCAAATTATCAATCCAAGTATTCTGTTTAACAGCGGCGATCACCCCTAAAGGAAAGCCAATGATCACGGCGATAAAGGTAGCGACCAAACCTAAGATCATCGTTGCTATCAGACGGTTTTGCCAGAAGGCTCCCTCCAGTGATGTAGGTTCAAGGAGAATATCTTCAACGTTGCGCCCACGAAAACGGTATGACGGCCCCATTTTGCCTTGCACAAAATTAACCAACCAAAATTCAAATTGGGCGTCAAATAAAGAGGCTGTTACTTCTAACGGGTTTTTGCCGGCGGTTTGAGCTTCTTGCACGGCGGGGATGTTAATGAATAAGGGTTTATCTAAACCGTAGGCTTTGTTGAGCCGCTCTTGCACGCGCGGGTCGCTAGTGCGGCTATCGGGGCTAGTATCCCAAGGACCGCCCGGCGTGGCATGCATAATGATGAAAGTGATCAACGCTGACACAAACAATGTCGGAACAATGAAAAATAATCTGCGGAGATAGTAAGCGCCCATTATGGTTCCCTGTGGAGTGATATGTGAGGGTGGCTGAGGATTGCTCCTCAGCCACCCGGATTACGTTGCTTGTCAAAGGAAGTAGTTACACGTCTGGATTACTGCTTGGGATAGCTGGCCGGAACTTGCGAGAGATCCACGTCATACGTCCAAACGGGACCCCATTCGCCAGCCCATTCCGCATCGCTGGATGACGGAGCCTCTTTCAAGCCCTTGAGATAAGGCTTGATGAGATATAGCACTTCCGCGTGATTGATGGGAGCGCCAGGCACATCCGCCAAAAGAATATCTTCGGCTTGTGAGTAGAGTTTGACGGCTTCGTCGAAGTTAACAGTTGCATCAGCTTTTGCGAGCACCGCATCCAAATCTTTGTTGCAGTACGAGTAGCGCGCGGCAAAAGCGCCGCACTTCCAGTATACGCTCAGCCAGTTTTGCGGATGAGGATAGTCTTGGATCCAGCCCTGGCGAGCGATTTGCGGGTTGGTCTTCGGATCTTTGGTCAACGCTGTCAACACAGTGGAGTCCACCGGGTCGAGCGTCACCGCGCAGTTGAACACTGTCACAAAGTTGCCGGCGAGGAATTGGAAGCGGGCGTGGTTTTGTGCTGTACCAGCATATGTGATCCTCAAATCGCCAAGTTTGGCGCAGTCAATCTTTTTGCCATCGGCGGTACCGAAGCCGGCGGCAATGAGAGTCGCGACAGCGGCTTTAGGATCGGAGGCAGGCACACCGGGTTTGTCGGGTTGCGCACCAGGTACGCCTGGCGGAATCCAACGGGTGGTGGGTTTACCGATACCCTTGGAAACATCACGCACCCAACCTACACGATCGAGTGCTTGCGAGAACGCCTTGCGAACTTCTTTGTTGTCGAACGGTTTGCGGGCGTTGTTCATCGCCAAGTTGGTGGTGATAGCGGCGGTGTAGCGCACCATTTCCGCGGCGAGTTTGGGATCTGCGTTCACTTGCCCCAATGTGGCTGAAGTGACATCCACTTCGTCGAATTCACCCTTCTTGTAGGCTTCGAAGCGTTGGATTTCATCGGTGATGTAGGTCGCTTCGATGCGATCCAATTTGGGTTTGCCACGCCAGTAGTTGGCGTTGGCTTCGTAGACGATCTTCTTGCCTTCTTCCATGCTCTTGATCTTGAACGCGCCGTTGCAGCTATGACCATCGGCTTTGTTCCACCAAGTATCTTGGTTGGCGTCCGCTTTCTTCTTATCAGTTGGATACGTTAACCAGGTGTAGGCAATGTATAACCAATAAGGCGCGGGTTGCTCGAAGGAGACGGTCAATTCGCGCTTGGCATCGTCAGCTTTCACGCCGTAGTTGGCGAAAAGCTTCTCGACATCGGCGGCGGCCATCTTGGCATCTTCTTTGGCGAGCAAAGCGCCCGAGCCTTTGATGTCGCTCAAGATGTCAGCATATTGCTTGCCGGTCACGCGTGGGTCAACACCGCGCTTGAGCGCATATTCAAAGTCTGTGGCGTTCATGGCGGTGCCATCGGCGCGTTTCAAACCATCGCGGATGTGGAAGACGATGGTCTTGCCATCGGCGGCAACTGTCCATTTGTCGGCAGAGCCGGGTCCGATGTTGCCCTTGTTATCGAGCGCGGTCAAACCCTCATAGCACAGTTTCATCACTTCGATTTCGATACCGTAGGATGACTTTTGTGGGTCAATGATGTCAGGGTATGTAGCACGCGCTAAGCGCAAAACTTTGGGGCCTGTTGCCGCGGGAACGGCGGTAGCCGCAGGCGCTGCTGTCGCAGCCGGAGCTGCGGTAGCGGCGGGGGCAACGGGGGCTGTGGTCGCGACGGGTTTCGGCGCTTCGGTAGTTGGGGTAGCGCAGGCCGAAAGCAAAAACATCGCTGCTAGTGATACAAAAACGATTTTACGAAAAGTGTTAAGCATTTCTGCTCCTCCTTGTAAGGTTCAGAACTAAGATTTTTAAACGACAGATTGGGAATCGAGACGCAATAGAACCTCCTTTGATCAAGCAAAACGTAATCACAGTGAAGCGATTATACGCCCAATTTGTGCGAAAAAGAAAGATGGAAAATAAAGTGTGCACGCAAACTTTGTCAGGTAGCGGAATCCGAAGTCTCCCGACTTCGGGCAAAATCGGGAGATTTTGCGATCCGTCGTGACACCCTTTGCGTGCACACAAAATAAAGGGGATGCCGCCACTGTTTATAAGCGGCTATAATCTCACCATGCCACGACCGCAACCCACCCCCAAAAGTTTGGATCGCATCAACAAATTCGTCAAAGCCTACTGCGAAAAATCTGGAACGACCACGCATCCCATCCCCGAGGTGTTAGAAGGGGTGGTGTTGGGGTTGGCGGCTCATTTGGATGAGACCGGTCGCCCGTTGTGTCCGTGCCGTTTTTATCCTGATAAGCAAGAAGAGATCAAACATCGCACCTGGGTCTGCGCTTGCGACGATATGCAAATTTATAAATACTGCCACTGCTTGTTGTTTGTGAATGAAGAGGGCTTGCCGATCACAGAATACTTGCCGGCAGATCATGTTGGGCGCGAGAGTTATGGCGTGGTGAAAGACCCCACACCGGATAAAGGGCGACCACTGCGTGATAAAGCGGAGGAGAGGGAGAAGGAACGGAGAGAGAGAAAATCGTAAAAAGTAAACACGTACACAAGTAAACAGGTAAGAACGTATTTGCCTGTCTACCTGTTTACCTGTCTACCGGTTTACTAATAACGCAATATCAACGCGATGTGCTTGTGATCTTTAAGCGCATCGTCTTCCACGAAAACGACTCGCCCGCCTTTCGCCAGCGCGATCTCGATCACTTCGTCAACGGCATCGTCAATCGTCTCGTGACCCGAACCGTTATTCGTCGGCGTGATGTTCATTCGCTCGGCGTCGGCCTGCGCCGCGCAGCGATAATTTTCCTCGACGATCAACGTAACGCCGCGCCCCTGCTGCGCCATGCGCCACACTTTGGTGATGCCCGACGCGCAACGCTTATGCCCCATCGCCTCTTGTAATTCCTGCATCGCTTCGCGCCGTTCTTTGGCAATGTTTTCCTGCAACAATGGCATCACCAACTTCGCCAACTCGTGCGGCGAAGTTTTATCGTGACTGCCGGCAATGCGCGCCAGCACGCGCGGCTTGTTCTTGGAGACTTCGTCGAAGAATGCCAAGTAACGCTCCACGCCGATGACGATCACCGGTAGATATTCTTTCGCGTTGAGTTGAGTGAAGTTGCTGTATACCTCGCGGAAGAATCGTTGAAGGAATTCATCACGATGCGCCGAGCGGCGGATTCCGTATCCGGCTGGCATCGGCTCGGTGACGCCGGGTCCTTCGTAGATCAAGGGGAAGCCGCCGTGAGTCACCTCGACCAACGCCTCGCCCGTTCCTTCATACAAGCGCGTGGGCTTCTCACTCAACACCAACACCCAATAGCGTGGGGTGCGGTTGAGGGCATACACCAGATCGCGCGTGGCAAAAGTGTCATTGATGATCACCCGCTCTTTGACGGTGAACGGCAAATACATCTGCTGCGTAAAGTTGCGACTGACGAACAACGCCAAGCCATCACTCAAATGGCGGTAATCAATTTGCGATGTCAGCGTTTCTAAATTTTGTAGCACAGGTTGGACTTCGCGTTTAGGAAATTTACTGAGCAAACGCTCCGCCGCTTGATCAATTAAGTTACGCAGGCGGATAGCATCCTGACGATTATCAATATGCCCGCGATGGGTGGGGAGCAAGATGGAGAGGGCGGGATGTTCACGAACCGCCTGAAGAACTTGGATATCGCTCCGATTCATAACTGCCTCCTTTCGCTTGATCAGAGTCTACGACTCAAACGGGGGCGTTGTCAATTTAAATCTTTTACCTTTGCCGAAAGTTTATGTGAATAGGCTGAAATGGTGAGGAGGAGTAGGGGAATCGTAGACAAAAACGCGCTGTGATTTTTTGTCACAGCGCGTTTTATTCACTTTACACTCGCCTTTGCTTTGCCCTTGCTTTCCTCACAGCCGCTTCTACATCTTCAGCGATCTCCTCTTCGCTGACGTCGCCGATGTGACTCTGAATTTCTGCCAACACTTCATCCCACTCTGCGTCCATTTTTGCCAGTTCTTCTTCGGAGTATTCGGTGACGTTGGGGAGCGCATTTGCATCTTGTTGCGCCAGCCATTGATCGGCAAGCGTGTTCATAGTGGCGACTCGTTCTATATCGGTTAACACCATGATATGGACAACTTGCCCTTCTTTGAGCGGCAAGATTTGTTTAATTTCTAATTTGCCATTGTGATAGACCGCTTCAATTTCGGTTGCCATAGCGCATCTCCTTGAATGCGAAGATTATACCTCTTGCATACTCAAGTTCGCGCGGCGGCGCAGAGCGGCACTGCGCTCAATGAACAAAGCCCCACAGAGGCTTCGTTGGTTCAGCCCGATGATTCAGCGTTGGGCGTAGATGATGAAATGCAAAACAAAAACGCGCCACGACCTCTCAGCCATAGCGCGGTTTCAATTACCATTTACCAATCACACCACCACATTCACCAACTTCCCCTCCACATAAATGACCTTCTTCGGCGTCTTGCCCTCCAAGTATTTCTTCACCACTTCACTTTCCATCGCCACTTTCTTCGCTTCGTCTTCGCTCAAACCGGCGGGCATTGTGATGCGGTCACGCACTTTGCCATTCACTTGCAGCACTAAAGTGATCTCTTCTTCGGCGGCGGCTTCAGCATCGTATTCGGGCCACGGTTGCGTGTGAATCGAATACTTTCCTTTACGCTTCGCCCACAACTCTTCGGCAATGTGCGGCGTGACAGGCGCCATCAAGCGCAGCATCACACTGATCGCTTCGTCCCACGCCGCTGTGCCATATATAGTGTCACGATACTTATACAAATTGTTCGTCATCTCCATCAACGCCGAGATGATCGTGTTGAATTTAAAATTCTCAAAGTTCGTCGTCACACGCTTGATCGTTTGATGTGTCACACGACGCAGCGCACGTGAGTCGGCATCACTGTTCACTGATGACCGATCACCGTTCACTTTTTCGGTAACGATATTCCACACCCGATTCAACCACCGCACCGTCCCCTCAATGCCTCGGCTGTTCCACGGCGCACCTTGTTCCCATTCGGCGAAGAACATCAAGTAAGCCCGCACCGCATCCGCGCCATGCTTCGCCACTAACTCATCGGGCGCAACCACGTTGCCTTTGCTCTTCGACATTTTTTCCGAACCCTCGCCCAACACCATGCCTTGATTACGCAACATCAACATCGGCTCGTCGTCGCGCACCAACTTCATATCGCGCAACGCTTTGGTGAAGAAGCGTGTGTAGATCAAGTGCATCGTCGCGTGTTCGATGCCGCCGGTGTACACATCCACCGGCATCCAGTAATCGTATTCCTTCGGGTCCCACGGATGTTTGTCGTAGTTCGGACTCAAATAACGATACTGATACCACGACGAACACATAAACGTATCCATCGTGTCGGTGTCGCGCGTGGAGGGCTTGCCGCACAACGGGCATTTGGCTTTCGCCCACGTCGGATGCAACTTCAACGGACTCTCACCCGTCGGCTTCCACTCAACTTTATCGGGCAACGTCACTGGCAATTGATCATCGGGTACTGCTACCTGACCATGATCGGGACAATAGATGATCGGGATGGGCGTGCCCCAATAACGTTGACGCGAGATCAACCAATCACGCAAGCGATAGGTGGTAGCGCCTCTGCCTATTTCCTTTTTCTCTAACCAAGCGATCACCTGCCGCTTCGCCACATCACCTTTGGTTCCATTAAACTCATCGCTGTGAATCATCGTGCCGTAGTCATCGTGATACAGCGCGTCACGATAAAACTCCACCGCCCACACCATCTCCATAATTGTGCGTTTGCTTCGCACATTGGGTTCCAACTCGTGGCAGCGCGCCAGAATCTTTTTCTCGGCTTCAATCGAATCCCAATTCATCACGCCATCGCTGAACACAAACGCCCAACGCGTGCCGATCACTTCGTTCCACTTATTCGTCCTCACAAACTTCTGTGCGATCTCCAAGTAGCGTTCCGCTTTCTGTTGCGGGATGGTAATGTACTGCGAACCTTGCTTCTCTTCAAACGGGATGCCCTCATCTTTCAACGCTTCGGCGAAACCGTCGTTCATCGTGCCGCCCAAGGCGAACGATTTCGTCAAACCATCATTTCGATCAATTACCGGAATGATCGGCAGACCGAATTTCAAGGCAAACTCAAAGTCGCGTTTGTCGTGCGCTGGCACTGCCATGATCGCGCCCGTGCCGTAGGTCATCAACACATAGTCGGCGATCCAGATTTGAATCTTTGCGCCGTTCACCGGATTTGTGGCAAACACCCCGATGAACGCGCCCGTCTTCTCTTTATCCGTCGCTTCGCGTTCGATGTCGGTGCGGCGCGTCACGTCGGCGATATATTTTTCAACTGCCGCTTTGCGATCAGGCGTAGTCAGCTTCGCCACCAACGGATGCTCCGGCGCTAACACCATGAACGTCGCGCCCCACAACGTATCGGGGCGAGT
>Ga0163199_1001949_pt1 | contig 12750 bp, 12 predicted proteins | sample PL_2010_150m_FD_113537 | JGI IMG/M metagenome (GOLD analysis project Ga0163199, IMG submission 113537) | Freshwater microbial communities from Powell Lake, British Columbia, Canada to study Microbial Dark Matter (Phase II) - PL_2010_150m | ecosystem: Environmental > Aquatic > Freshwater > Lake ... | reverse complement strand
TAGAGATATATTCATAATAGTAAAGATTAATTAAGGTTTCGAAGCGATATGCGATATTTTCTGATGCTTTTGTTCATAAGTGTTTTAACGGCTTGTAAACCCGCTATTGAGGGGAATCAATTTGTTGCTACGGACATTACCGGTGCAGACTTTGCACAAACTTTAAGGCTAACTGACCATACAGGCAACCCGCGGGCATTGACGGATTTCAAAGGTAAAGCGGTCGTACTATTTTTTGGGTATACGCATTGTCCAGATGTTTGCCCAACGACGATGTTAGACCTCAAACAAACCATGAAATTGCTTGGGCCACGCGCTGATGAGCTACAAGTATTGTTTGTCACGCTCGATCCAGCACGAGACACCCAAGCAGTGCTAGCTCAATTCGTCCCCTCTTTTGATAAACGATTTATTGGTTTGCGCGGTAATGAGCAAGAAACCTCTGCCGCTACTGCAACCTTTAAAATTTATGCTAAAAAAGTGGATGTCCAAGGTAAAAGGGGCTATACGGTTGATCATAGTGCTGGGATGTATGTCTTTGACAAAGCGGGTAAGATAAGACTTTACATCGATTATGGCGAAAAACCAGTTGATATTGCGCATGACCTTAAGCTGATACTTTAAGACTTCTCAGTATTCTATTTAATCAGATTCAACGCATAACCTAAGGTGGAGTGATACATGAAAAAACTGCTTACTTTGCTTATTTTATTGGTTAATTTACCTGCAGTCGCTGATACCGACACCTACGCCATTGACAACACACATAGCTTTGCCAGCTTTACTATTCGTCATGTTGTATCCAAAACTACAGGGACTTTTCCTGACATTAAAGGGAAAATCCTGATTGATCGTTCAGACTTGTCTAAGTCCAGCGTAGAAGCCAAAATTAATGTGATGAGTGTTAACACAAATCATGCCAAACGTGATGCGCATATACGTGAAAAAGCAGATTATCTGGACGCTGGAAAATTCGGCTGGATGGATTTTATCAGCACAAAGATTGAAGCAACGACTCAAGATGAGGGGCTTCTGACTGGAAATTTAACTTTACACGGAGTCACAAAAGAAATTTCTTTCCCCTTCAAACTGCTTGGTTTCGGCAATGATCCATGGGGCGGTCAGCGGGCAGGGTTTGAGGCTCATACAGTAATCAAGGCTTCGGATTACGGCTTTGCTTGGGGATCTCAGCCTAAAGGTCCGATTGGTGATGACATTGAGATTGTCTTGCTGATTGAAGGTATTAAAAGTCCTCCAGAGTTAAAGCCGTGGTGATGTTGGCAGCTAATTTATTTTTTAGTCTGACTTGCCTCGGCTTCAGCTGCAATTAAAGCAGCATCTAAGGCTGCAGCATCAATGGTAATGCCAGGAATGCGCTCTTCTGCCGTAGGTTCATAACCACCAGTCACTTCTTTTTCTGATGCTGGCGTAGCTACTGGAATTGTCGGAGCCACGCTAGGCGTAGTCACTTCTTTTTGTTCGCAACCTACCACAAAGACCGCTATCAACCCTAACGCCAACATAGAACGCAACAACATAGACATAGTACTTTCCTTTTTGATTAAGCTATTGGTACTGATGATTCAACAATATGAATCGGTCAGTATTTTAGCGGAAGGTTAATACTGGGCAATGACTATGATGTAACAGTTCTGTGTCAAATTGTTATGAGCCAATGAGATGTAGCAAAATTTTACGCTGGCTTTGCACATGGCGATGTTCATACAGAAATATACCTTGCCATTGCCCTAATGCAACCTTGCCGTCTATTAATGGAATAGATAAATGTGTTTGCGTGAGTGCACTTCGCACATGGGCTGGCATGTCGTCTGGCCCTTCAATAGTATGAATAAATAATGGGTCACCATCTGGCACTAATCGGCTAAAGAATGCTTCCATATCAACTAATACGTCATGGTCATAATTTTCATTAATTAATAGACTTGCCGAAGTGTGCTGAATATATAGCGTGATTAATCCTGTGCGTAGGCCGCAATTTTTAGCCCATGTAGTGACTTCTGTTGTGATGTCGTAAAGTTTTCTTCCCTGCGTTTTCACGGCAATTTGGTGTGTCATTTGTTGCATTTTGATAGGCTCTTAATTTTTGGTGAACAAGTAAAGCTAATAAATTAGATGAATCGCTTAAAATTTCCTGTTTTAAATACAGGTGAAGGGGCGGTAATGTCAGCATCATAAACATGCGTTTTCAATGGGTAGCGCGCTAAGACTTTTTTAACATACTGGCGTGTTTCTGCATAAGGTGGAACGCCTTTGTACTTATTTACGGCACCTTCACCCGCGTTGTAAGCAGCTACTGCAAGCGTGACGTCGCCTTTAAAGTAGGCTAATAACCAGCGCAAGTAAGCCACCCCACCTTTAATATTTTGACTGGCATCAAAAGCATTTTTAACGTTGAAACGCTCAGCAGTATCGGGAATTAATTGCATTAATCCATGTGCATCTTTATGCGACTTTGCAATATTCACAAAATTAGATTCTACTGAAATAATTGACAGTACTAATTTTTCATCGACGTTGTACCATTTCGAAATCGAGTTTACCAAACTCAAAACCCAGCGTTTATTTTTGGGGAGATTGGCGATATATTGATCGATTTCAGGGGTGGATTCTGCAAGTGCTGTCATTAAGATTAGGGGTTTTTCAGGGGCAATCTCTTCAACGACACACGGTGGTGTATCTGCAGTTTTGATTTGTATCGTTTCGAGCATTTGTTGCGCTTCATAATGCCCATGCGTTGATGCAATGCCAAATAGGTTTGCCGCATAGTTGCGATTTTCAGGCACGCCACGACCAAATGCATACAACATGCCTAGTCTGTAAGCCGCTTCAGCACTGCCGTAGCGTGCAGCTTTGCAATACATAGAAGCAGCTTTCCAAGTAGCCTCTATATCATCTTCATTACTGACTAAGCTATTAGCGCTTATCAATAAATCTTTAATGATGGGCGGTTCGCTGTCAAAACTATCTAATGGCGATGTATTTAACTCAGCACACGCTGTCCCTGCAGCCATGAAAAGCACAGTAAAGACTACCCCGCAAAACGAATGACCCAAAGAGCTTCTGAACAAACTTACCCCTCTTCAGTGCGCGCTTAAAAATTAGACTGCTGATTTTGAAAATACAATCTTACCTGCCTTAACGTCAACTTTAATCATATCTTTAGCCACAAAATTGCCCGTCAGAATTTCACGTGCTAATGGATTTTCAATCTCAGACTGAATCGCACGTTTAAGTGGTCTTGCACCATAGACTGGATCAAAGCCTGCATTGGCGATTTCAGAAATAGCCGCATCGGTAATTTCCATCTGCATATCCATAGCAGCAAGGCGCTTAGCCAAGTACTGTAATTGAATCGCTGTAATTGATTTAATATTGGCTTCATCCAGTGCATGAAAGACCACGACTTCATCGATACGGTTGACAAACTCGGGTCTAAAGTGAGTTTTAACTTCACCCATTACCGCCAGCTTTACCAATTGGTAATCTTGATCGCTCATGCTCTGTATCATTTGTGAGCCTAAATTGCTGGTCATGATAATGACGGTATTTTTGAAGTCCACAGTGCGACCTTGGCCATCGGTCAAACGACCGTCATCTAGGACTTGCAACAGCACATTAAATACATCCGGATGTGCTTTTTCCACTTCATCTAGCAAAATGACACTGTATGGTTTACGACGCACTGCCTCTGTCAAAGTGCCGCCTTCTTCATAGCCAACATAGCCAGGCGGCGCGCCTATCATGCGTGCTACGGAGTGTTTTTCCATAAATTCGCTCATATCAATGCGAATCAAGTGATCTTCACTATCAAACAGAAAACCTGCTAATGCCTTACATAACTCGGTCTTACCCACACCAGTTGGCCCTAAAAATAAGAAACTGCCATAGGGGCGAGTGGGGTCACCTAACCCTGAGCGTGAACGACGAATAGCATCTGATACTAGTCGCACAGCTTCATCTTGGCCCACCACACGTTCATGCAATTTTGTTTCCATCGTCAGCAACTTGCCGCGTTCACCTTGCATCATTTTTGCTACAGGAATGCCCGTCGCACGACTCACTACTTCTGCAATCTCGTCTGCACCCACTTCAGTACGTAACATTTTATTTTTAGCTTGGGTTGAAGTGGCTTCTGCATTGGAAGCTTGTTTTAACTGCGCTTCAAGTGCTGGTAATTTGCCATACTGCAATTCTGAGACTTTTTGCCACTCACCTTTACGGGTAGCTTCTTCCATCTCAAATTTTATTTTTTCAATCGCCTCTTTGATATTTGAAGAGCCTTGTACTTGCGCCTTTTCAGCTTTCCATATCTCTTCAAAATCTGCATACTCTCTGCCTAATTTAACAATTTCTTCTTCAATTAAGTCAAAGCGTTTTTTGCTACCTTCATCTTTTTCACGGCGCACTGCTTCACGCTCAATTTTGAGCTGAATTAAACGACGTTCCAGCTTGTCCATAATCTCTGGTTTAGAGTCTATTTCCATCTTGATGCGCGAAGCCGCCTCATCAATCAAATCAATGGCTTTATCAGGTAAAAATCGATCTGTAATATAACGATGTGAAAGCTCCGCAGCCGCGACAATCGCTGGGTCAGTAATTTCTACGCCATGGTGCAATTCATACTTCTCTTGTAAGCCGCGCAAAATAGCAATAGTAGCCTCAACACTTGGCTCATCAACGAGTACTTTCTGGAAGCGACGTTCTAAAGCAGCATCTTTTTCGACGTACTTACGATATTCGTCTAGGGTTGTCGCCCCTACACAGTGCAACTCTCCACGTGCTAAAGCAGGTTTCAGCATATTGCCCGCATCCATGGCACCTTCAGCTTTACCAGCGCCCACCATCGTATGAATTTCATCAATAAATAGGATGGTTTGACCTTCGTCTTGCGACAACTCCTTTAGTACAGATTTCAAACGCTCCTCAAAATCACCTCGGTATTTAGCCCCAGCCAATAAAGCGGCCATGTCTAAAGATAAAACCTTTTTTCCCTTAAGTGAATCCGGTACTTCACTATTAATTATGCGTTGCGCTAAACCTTCAATAATGGCAGTTTTACCTACACCAGGTTCACCAATTAATACCGGGTTATTTTTAGTGCGGCGCATTAATACTTGAATCACACGACGAATTTCATCGTCACGCCCAATCACAGGATCTAGCTTGCCTAACATAGCTCTTTCTGTGAGATCTACTGTATATTTTTTGAGAGACTCTCGATTAGATTCAGCATCAGAGGCATTTACTTGTTCGCCACCACGCACCTCGTTAATGGCCTGCTCCATTGCTGATTTAGATAAACCATGCGTTTTAAGTAATTTGCCTGCTGGACCTTTATCATCAGCCAGCGCTAACAAGAACATCTCACTGGCAATAAAGCCATCACCACGTTTTAAGGCTAGCTTGTCAGTAATATTCAGTAGGTTATTCAGATCACGTGATATCGCTACTTCGCCAGCGCTATCTGATGATTTCGGTAAGTTGCTAATGGCACTCGCTACAGCAGTTTTAAGCGGTGTTAAATGTACGCCAGCATGCGCCAGTAAAGAGCTTGTTCCGCCATCTTCTTGTTTAATTTAAGCGTCTAGTAAATGTAAAGATTCAATTGTCGGGCTGTCATTTGCAACAGCTAAACTTTGTGCATCATTGAGTGCTTGTTGAAATTTAGTCGTTAATTTGTCAAAGCGCATGTTTCACTCCATTTCATTTGATATGACATTAGTATGGGGCTGATTGCTTGGTTTTCAATATATAATTACACCTAAAAATCACTCTAAACTTCTGACATAAATATGCAATCATATTGTTTAACGGAATGCCTTTTTGCTAACTAATACTTTCACGACAGAGCCGGCTATACCAAATCCATCTTGGACCATTTTAGACACTCAAGATCAATGGCAGCGTTTTAGCCAACCGTTTGGCGACGATCCTGCACATCCCCTCGTTCAGTCTAGTTTACTATTAGATGACTTACGATGTGCAGCTTGCTCAGGCATTGTTGAACGGGGTTTAACTGTCTTACCTGGCGTTATTAGTGCGCGTGTGAGCATGTCAAAAAAGCGCGCTGTGGTTGTATGGTCGCCAGATTTAATTCTACCGTCAAATATCTTAAGTGCCATTCAAAAACTAGGCTATAGCGCAAGTCCAGCCTCTCATAATGAAAACCAGCTTAATTCAACTGCTAAAAGTCGGGCAGCCTTTTGGCGTTGGTTGGTCGCTGGTTTTTGTATGATGCAAGTCATGATGTATGCCAGCCCAAGCTATTTCACAAAAGCGGGCGACATATCCACTGACATTAGTCATTTACTGAACTGGGCAGCATGGCTTTTAAGCTTGCCGGTAATGATGTTCTCTAGCCACTCATTCTTTAGTAACGCATGGCGCGATTTAAAATTTAGACAAATTAGCATGGATTTACCCGTAGCGTTAGGCATAGGCATCACTTTTATTGTGAGTTCTGCCGCAACCTTTGATCCAAGCGGTTGGTGGGGTCATGTTGTTTATTTTGATTCACTGACTATGTTTGTATTCTTTTTATTATCTGCACGTTTAATTGAAGTCAAACTTCATAGTAAAACACTAGGGGCGATGGAAGCCTTAGTCAGCCGCATTCCTGAGAATACCGAGAGACAAAACTTAGACGGTTCATATACGCGAGTTTTGAATAGCCAGCTTAATATTGGTGATATCGTACGCGTCAATATTGGCGAGGCTTTTCCTGCCGATGGCAAACTTATATTAGGGCAGACTAAAGTTGATGAATCGCTATTAACGGGCGAATCAACCGCTATCCATAAAAATCTGCACGATAGTGTGGTGGCGGGTAGTTATAACTTAGGTCAAACCGTCAATATCATGCTGGAAACCATAGGTGAATCGACTCAATATGGTCAGATTGTTAACTTAATCAACCAAGCGGCCATTGAAAAACCAAGGTTGTCGCAATTAGCTGATCGAGTAGCGAGGCCCTTTCTATTTTTCATTATTTTAAGCGCCATCACGGCCGCCGCTTTATTGTGGAATGTGGACCATGGGCGTGCATTAATGACTGCGGCGGCGGTGCTTATCGTCACGTGTCCTTGTGCATTATCTTTAGCCACACCTGCCGCTATGTTGGCCAGCGCTAGTGCATTTGTTAAACGTGGGATTTTAATCAGGCGATTGCAGGCAATTGAAAGTATCGCCAATATTGACACTGTTATTTTTGATAAAACCGGCACCCTGACCGATAATCATATCGAGCTGAAATCGATTGATGTTCAGCATGGCCTAACGGAAGCTGATGCATTGGCAATGGCTGCAGCCATCGCGCAACACTCTATGCACCCAGTTTCTCGTGCATTGGCCAATGCGGCTAGCCATCGGGAATCATTAAAGGGCATTACTTTTGAATTAACTGATATTCAAGAGCAAGTAGGGGCTGGGATGAGTGCCTTATTAAAAGGACATGCCTTGTATTCAGGAAAATTAAGGCTTGGGTCCGCTAAATTTTGCGAATCGAGTCTTAGTAAAATGCCAACAGCAGATGAACGCTACCAACAAGTCTATCTTGCAAATGATAATGGTTGGTTGGCTACCTTTCATTTGCAAGAGGCGATCAAATCTAATGCCGCAGGGGCCATTAATCAGTTAAAACAAGCAAAACTTGAAGTTGAGCTTTTATCAGGTGACCAATTACACACGGTAGAAAACACCGCTAATAGCATTGGGATTAAGCAATTCCAAGCGGCATGTAGTCCTAATGATAAATTGTTGCGCTTACAATTACTTAAACAACAAGGTAGAAAAGTACTCATGGTAGGTGACGGCTTAAACGACGGTCCTATTTTAGCGAGTGCCCATGTTTCTATCGCGATGGGTAAATGCGTGCCACTGACGCTTGCTCATGCTGACTATATTTTATTAAATGGGGATATTAGCCAAATTCCACAACTGATTCGGCATGCGCAAAAAACCATGCGAGTTATTAAACAAAATATTGGCTGGGCCATTGTTTACAACACCTTGTGTATACCATTGGCATTTTTTGGGTTACTCTCTGCATGGCAAGCAGGTTTAGGTATGGCTGTGAGCTCACTTATTGTGGTGACTAATGCCTTGCGCTTAACTAAATTTTCCACAGTGCTATTCACTGATTTATCTTCTGAGGCTAAGTAATGGACATTCTATTTATACTCATTCCGCTTTCTGTCGTGATGGCGCTGGTTGTATTAGGCGGTCTTTGGTGGGCAGTCTATCGCGGCCAGTTTGAAGATATTGAAGAAGAAGGCAGAAGAATTTTTGAAGAAGACCAAGACTAAATAGTGATATGCAAACAGCACTAACTTATAGCGCACTTCTCATGGGCTTAGCCGGCGGACCTCATTGTGTGGCGATGTGTGGCGCGGCCTGTACTTCATTTACCCAATCGCCAGAAAAGCCTTATGCAATTCAGTGCTACCACTTAGGGCGATTGTGTGGTTATGCTTTATTGGGCGCGATTGCCACCTTTGCTATTCAAAGTATCGCCTGGCTCTCTAACTACAGCGCAATACTTCATCCCCTGTGGACTTTCTTCCATGTGCTGGTTTTTTTCTGGGGCGTAATATTGCTCATTTATGCACGTCAACCCATTTGGATCGATCAAGCTGGCAGAAGCATTTGGCGCTACGTAAAAAAACTCAGCCTAGTCCAAGGGGGTTATTTTTATATAGGCATGCTTTGGGCATTGATGCCGTGTGGGCTACTTTATTCGGCACTCATTATTGCCTCGTTTAATGGCAATCCACTTGGTGGTGCCCTCAGTATGGCGGCATTTGCAATAGGCTCTGGTATCTCTTTGTTTTTTGCGCCTTGGGCTTGGTTAAAACTTAAAACGAATCTAGTCGAACCCTACGGTATGCGCTTAGCAGGTCTATTATTAAGTGGTGCCAGTGCATGGGCTATTTGGATGGCACTAAGCCACAATGCAAAAGTATGGTGCATGTAGCTAAAGCTTACAGTGGGATGAGTTGTAAGCCGTCTTTTAGGGTGTTCCAAGCTAAGTATGCTTGTCTACCTTTAGTAATGAGTTGCGGATAATCAGCCTGATCAGCAGTACGGGCAATCATTTTAACCTCACCCCAACTTCTACCACCATCATCTGAAAACATGCCTATAATCATGTTGGTTTCAGCCTCAGTTTCACGCCAAACCAACCAAACTTTTTCACCTATGCTTAGTAGTGCAGGGTGGCCAGCCTGATTTTTATGATTACCAAATTTTTTAGCGGGAGACGAAACCCAAGCCTCGCCATCCATACGCGCATAAAACAAGCTGGCATTTTTACCGGCATCATCATTACCACCATCAAACCAGGCCATGTGGTATCCCCACCAGTCTTTATCTTCCCCGCCACTGGCTAATGCCGCACCGTGATGTGGGCAGCCGTCTATTTTCCAACGACCAAATGTAGCGCGTTTAACCACTGGTGCTTGTTCAGCATTATGAGGAATTTCAGCTAGCATATGGTCACGCTCACTACCAGCAAATACATGGCGCCACATCGCAACTGCAGTACCATCAGGTTTATTGGTAAAGGCAATACGGCAACATTCACAGCTACCATCGGCCAGTTTTTGTTCTGCGGCGAAACTCGCCCCATTATCTAAAGACTGCGCATAGTAAATAGCTGCGCCGTCATAAACCTTGCCAGTAGCTTTGGCGGCAATTAAATCGCGCTTATCCACCCAAGCAACTGTGACCTTGCCATTTTTAGATATATTAAGCGCATCAAAGCGATGGGTAATTTCTGAGCGGTCTTGATGCACGATATAAGGTTTTTCGAAACTGTTACCCTGATTGGTAGAACGGGCAAACCAAATATATCCAGCAAATGGTTTTTTTAGTGCTTCGGTCCAAGTGATGTATATATGGCCCTGTGGCCCAATTGCAATTTTTGGCCTAGCCTCACCATCCGCACCGATTTTTTGCGGTTGCGGATTGACTTGTACTGGTTTAGAAAAATTTTTGCCTAGGTCATGGCTGGTATCAAGCCAAATGTAGCCATCTTTCTCTGCAGCTCGCCATAAATCACCATGTGCATCAAAGGTTACGCTAAGTGCCAATTTACCAGTTTGCTGCTTGGTGTGTTCTTCATGGGCATGCAACTGAGTGCATGCCAACAAGAGCATTAACTTAATTAAAAATTGCATGTAGAGTCATCCTGACTTATTCAATGAGGCCTAAGCTTCAACATCTATGGCTAAAATTTACAGTGTATTGTAATGCAGTTAACTTGTAATTCCTGGACAATTAATAATCAAATTTAGCCTGTAAGTAAGTGGTGCGTTGTGGGTAGGGATGCGCCACATAGGATTTGTAATTATTGAGGTTATCTATGCCTAAGCTCGCGGTAAATCTATCTGCAAACTTATAATTGACTTTAGCATCCATCACAAAAAACTTACTGGCACCGCCATAAGTATCTGGGTTCACATCGGTATTTGCTAGCGTGGTATATTGCCGTCCGCTATAACGCGCTGCAACGCTGTAGCTTAAATGACTACCTTGATGATAGGTAGTCACCAACTTAAACATATCCTTTGGAATACGTGTGGGTTTGTTGCCTACCGTAGCGGGTGCATTCTCATTGGCCAATACTTCGGCATCGGTAAAAGTGGCGCTACCTTGCAAATCTAAACCATGCACCCATATATTTTGCCACTGTGCCGAAATTTCTAGTCCACGCGTGCGGATATGGTCTACATTTTGGATAAAACTACAACCACTGGCATTACTACAAATACCGTCACTGTATGGAATGACGCTATTCTGAGTCAATGTCTGTGAAATCAAGGCGTCGTATTTATTTTCATGAAACAAGCTGGCTCGCAACAAGCCGTTGTCAAATCGCCGTTCTGCTGTCAATTCGCCAGCTAGTACTTGTTCAGGCTTTAAGTTTGGGTTGCTGGCAACATAATCAGTCGAGCTAGCATCGGTAAGCAACTGAAATATTTCAGCTACCGTTGGAAAGCGGTAGGCTTGACCAAAAGAGGCGCGAAATCCCCAAGCTGGTTGCGGCTCAAAACTTAAAGACAGCTTAGGTGAAAACTTAGTTTCTGATCTATCGGCATACTCTTTAATTGAACTGCTGAGATTGGAGGTTTGATTTTGCCCATGACTGGCCTGCCAATGTTCCGCACGGCCGCCCAAAGTCAAAGCCCATTTTGGATCTATCTGCCACTTATCTTGCAAATAGACAGCTTGCGTTTGCGTGTCACCACGTGCCGCTGACGCCAGCGTTCCTTTAACGCCGCTAGTCCAATCCGCCGTATTATTCACTACACTGCGCAATGCATATTGATCAACATGATAGCCAACATCCAAGGTATTATTTTTTGGGTAGAAAGTGGCGCGTGCATCGAATGCTAGCCAGCCCGTGCCATTCATATCCGTCACTGCCCCAGTTCGAGTTATATAAGGGTTGCCTAAATCATTATTGGTTGTCGAGGATGAAGCAACAGTAGAACTGCTATTTTTATCTTTCTGATAGTCGTAATCCGACAAAGTGAGCTCCCAATCAAAAAATCCTTGGTTGTCGGATTTGATGTCCAGTGCCTGCATAATATGTAAGGCCTCAGCCTCACTAGGACTTAAGCCGGTGACGCTATATTGATTGCCATTAAAGCTTACTTTGTTGTTATAGACTGCGGCACCAGTGCTGTCTTTGATATAACTTTGCGCATCGGTGCTACTATTCATATCCCATAGCCCAATAGTGTAGGCGGCTTTAATTTTGGGCGAAATATCATAAGTTGCCTTAAATTTGACATTGGTTTGCTTCACGTCCTCAATACTGTATCCACCAAAAATAATACGATCCGCATTAGTTGTATCTTTATCTTGGTAAGCGCCTGTAACCACATTAGCTGAAGATGCTGTCGTTGATAGCGTTTTGGTTGAGAAACTCATGGGTTGGCCTTTATTTTCTAAACGATCGACGCCTAGCAAAAAGGCAATATCATTGACTCTATTTCCAATAGATGCGCTGAAGTGTTGGCCAGTATAGTTTTCATGAGTGCCATATAAGTCAAAATTTTGCATGAAAGTCTGTGCGCTGGCATGACTTTCAAATTTTTCTGGCATACGGGTATGTATGCTCATTACGCCACCAAATGAGTTGCCCGCATAAAGCGCTGAGAATGGTCCGTACATCATGCTAATGCTTTCCACCTCCTCTGGCGTTATCAGCCCCCATTTTGGTGGGTAGCCATAAGAATTGCCCAGTAAGTTTGAAAGCAATACACCGTCAGCGTAAAGCATGCTTTGTGCACTCGATAATGTACCAACTGTACGGGTAGCGATAATGCCATTACGATCACCAATGAAACGTTCACGTACCTGTATGCTAGGTAAATATTTTAAAGTCTGTGCAACTGTAGCAGCATTGATATTTTCAGAAATCTGCTGCCGGTCTGAAGTTTCTACTGTGGCAGGGTGCTTAAGAATGCGGCTATCGATCAAAGGAGCACGTACTTCAATTTCATTCAAAGTAACATCGTGATCGGCCCAAGCTGAATTTACAAAAACAAGGGTATATAAAATAACGGCAATCTTATTCATTTCATTCACGGCTTACGCCCTATTGATTTTTATACCGTGGTATTTTATTCAAAAAATTCTTGGGGCGGAATGTGGCATATTGTCGCGCGACAATATGTCGCAGGGAGGATTGCATGATTAATTTAGCTTAGGCTTTATAATATG
>Ga0163199_1001948_pt1 | contig 12757 bp, 17 predicted proteins | sample PL_2010_150m_FD_113537 | JGI IMG/M metagenome (GOLD analysis project Ga0163199, IMG submission 113537) | Freshwater microbial communities from Powell Lake, British Columbia, Canada to study Microbial Dark Matter (Phase II) - PL_2010_150m | ecosystem: Environmental > Aquatic > Freshwater > Lake ... | reverse complement strand
TTTTTTGAAGTTCTATACACAGGATGTTGCAAATCGCTCTTGTTATGTCGCTGCCAAGTGACCAATTTCTTGGAAAAGAAAAAATAAGGAGGTAAATAAACGTGGCTGACATAGTAGACCTATATAGCGACAGAGGAGCAAAACTCAAATCAGGCGTGGACATCAATGCCATAAGCCCGATGAGAAATGCCGCTATAAAAAGTATAGTCACCGGCATTAAGCGAACAGCTGCCGTTGACTTAGCAGGAATCGAGAAAACCTTGGCAACATCAGCAATTGGTGGCAAGGGCAGAAAGATCCCTGGAAGAGAAATGAAATTGGATATAGTAAAGAATGCAGCAAAGATCCAGAGCGCAGTTGCCGATATGATAAAGGTGGACAGCGGGGATGACACAGTTGTAAAAGCCTTAAATGGTGGAAAACAACTTATCGTCCAGGTACCATCAGTAAGAATCGATGTCGCAGCAGAGTATGTATCATCATTGACCTGCGCAGCATCAGCAACCACACAGGCAATCATAAGCCAGTTCAACATTGGCATGTTCGATGCACCAACCATCAAGTCCGCAGTCTGGGGACAGTACCCACAGACACTGGATATGGTGGGCGGGAACGTCAAGTCAATCGTTGAAATCCCACAGAAAGATGAAGGCTTTGGTTACACACTGAGAAACGTCATGGCTAACCACCTTGCAGCAACCTGTAAGATGAACGCTATGAACACAGCAGCTCTGTGCTCTATCCTTGAGAATACAGCCGTCTTCGAAATGGGAGATGCAATCGGTAACCAGGAGAGACATAGATTAATGGCATTCGCATATCAGGGCCTGAACGCCAACAACATGGTTTATGGAACAACAAAAGCCCTGGGCAAGACCGGTACCATTGGTTCAGTAGTCCATGCATGTGTTGAAAAGGCAATCGCAGACAAGGTAATCAGCGCAGATAAGAAATTCGCATCTGGCTATACTACCTATAAGACCAATGATGTCGGAAAGTGGAATGCGTACACAGCAGCAGGCACACTCGTTGCAACACTGATCAACTGCGGATCTCAGAGATGTCCACAGTCAGTATCAGCAGTATTGCTGTACTTCAATGACCTCATTGAAAAGGAGACCTCACTCCCAGGATGCGACTTCGGTAAGGTACAGGGAGCTGCAGTCGGCTTCTCGTTCTTCTCGCACTCTATCTATGGCGGCGGAGGACCTGGTGTCTTCAACGGCAATCACGTCGTTACCAGACACTCAAAGGGTCTCGCAGTACCATGCGTAGCAGCAGCAGTTGCTCTTGACGCAGGTGTGCAGATATACAGCCCTGCAAAGACATCTGGATTAGTAGGAGATGTCTTCAGCTCGGTCGATGAGTTCAGAGAGCCTATCAAGGCAGTTGCGGGGGCTATATAAGGAGAATTGAATGGTAAGAACTGCTACAGTTACGGGTAAACTGAAACAGATCCGGATATTTCCACAAAGATTATTGCTGCCTGAAACCGCTGAGAAGCTCTTGAATGAGATCGATTCGGTAAAAGGCGTAGTAAGAATGCTTATCAGTGGGAAGAACCTGCCCAGAAAGATTTCATGCGGACCCGGGACGGGTAAGGATGTGAACCATCCTGACAGGATAATTATTCATGTCAGTGGGTGCGCATTCGAATTGCATGTTATAGTGGGTGAAGTTCTTGTCGAAGTGGATGATGAAAGTGTTGTGGAGGAATTAAGGAAAGCGTGCGAAAGAGCGCTGCCCTTCCCGTTCGAATTAAAACGGGGTTACTTCATAAAAACTAAAGCCACCCTGACCGATTACGGCAAGTATGGGTTCAAAAGCAAGTACGATGAAACCATCAACCTTGAAGATGAACGGATACTTGGTATGGTCGATCCACATGCAAAGTTGGAAACAGATCTCTGTCTTATAAAACCAGAGGAAATGAGTTTATCCAGAACAGCAGAAGAACCAATTCAATAATATAAGGAGGAAAAAATATGGCTTATAAACCACAGTATTATCCCGGCAACACTTCAGTTGCCAAGAATAGAAGAAAACACATGTCTGGCGATGTCGAGAAATTGCGCGACATCTCAGATGAGGACTTAACAGCAATTCTCGGACACAGAGCACCAGGTGCTGACTACCCGAGCACCCACCCGCCACTTGCGGAAATGGGCGAACCAGACTGTCCGGTAAGAGAAGTCGTAGAACCAACACCCGGCGCAGCAGCAGGCGACAGGATGAGATATGTACAGTTCTCTGACTCCATGTACAACGCTCCGTCAGTACCATACTGGAGATCGTACCATGCAGCCATCAACTACAAAGGAGTTGACCCAGGAACACTGTCAGGCAGACAGGTCAATGAAATGAGAGAGAGAGACCTTGAAGCGTTCTCAAAGGATGTTTGTTCGTCCGAGATGACTGACTGGGGTCTTTCAGGCATGAGAGGATGCACAGTGCACGGTCACTCCCTGAGACTTCAGGAAGACGGCACCATGTTCGATATGCTGGACAGGCGCAGACTCGAAGGCGGTGTAATGGTAATGGACAAGGACCAGGTAGGCGTACCAATTGACAGAAAAGTCAACCTTGGGAAACCCATGAGCGAGTCCGAAGCAGCCAAGAGAACCACCTTCTATAGAGTGGACAATGTCTCCTTCAGAAGCGACAAAGAAGTAGTTGAACACGTACAGAAAGTCTGGGAATTAAGAACCAAATATGGCTTCGTCCCAAAGGCGTGAGGTGATTCAAAATGGCAGAAGTAAGATTTAAGAAAGCAATGGAAACAAAGTACGCAAAAGAATGGGGATCCAACAAGGTCGGCTCCACAGCAAAAGCTAAATCAATAACTGATAAGAAGACCAAATACCTCAGACTTGGCTATCAGCAGAACCCAAGAAAGGTAGAAATGGCAAAGTGCGGAGCAGCAATCACAAAGAAGAGAGGATTGCAGGCATACGATCCCAAGCTGCACCTTGCAGGTATACCCATGGGTCAGAGACAGTTGACCCCATATACAATATCTGGAACAGATATCGTATGCGACGGCGACGATCTCCACTTCGTCAACAATGCTGCAATGCAGCAGCTATGGGACGACATAAGGAGAACATGCGTAGTAGGACTTGACCTGGCACACGAGACACTTGAGAAGAGATTGGGCAAGGAAGTTACCCCTGAGACGATCAACTACTATCTCGAAGTCTTGAACCATGCAATGCCTGGCGCAGCAATCGTCCAGGAACACATGGTCGAAACACACCCGGCACTCGTAGATGACTGCTATGTGAAAATATTCACTGGCGACGAGACACTGCAGGATGAAGTAGACAAACAGTTCGTTATCAATATCGATAATGAATTCCCGGATGACCAGGCAAAACAGGTCAAGGCAGCAATGGGCAAGACCACATGGCAGGCAGTGCACATCCCGACCATAGTCACAAGGACTGAGGACGGACCAGGCACAAGCCGCTGGATGGCAATGCAGGTCGGCATGACCTTTATCAGCGCATATCACATGTGCGCCGGTGAAGCGGCAGTCGGTGAACTTGCATTCACAGCCAAGCACGCTGGACTTGTCGAAATGGGTGATATGATCCCGGCTCGCAGAGCAAGGGGACCAAATGAACCAGGAGGATTGTCCTTCGGTCATATGGCAGATATCGTCCAGACACAGAGAAAGAAACCAGATGAACCATGCGAAGTTGTCTTGCAGGTAGCTTCTGCAGCGTCAATGCTATATGATCAGATATGGCTCGGCGGCTACATGTCAGGCGGCGTCGGATTCACAATGTATGCAACACCAGCATACACCAATGATATCCTTGACGACTTCCTGTACTGGGGCGCAGAGTATGCAGAAAAGAAATACGGCAAACTCGGAAGCGCAAAGGCAACCATGGAGACGGTAAAAGACATCATCACAGAAACAACACTGTACGGTCTTGAAGCGTACGAGAAGTACCCGACCACACTCGAAGACCACTTTGGAGGGTCACAGAGAGCAACGACTATTGCACTCACATCCTCCGGAGCGGTTGGTCTTGCAACCGGGCACTCCCAGGCAGCATTTTCCGGATGGTATCTCTCCATGTACCTCCACAAAGAGGCACACGGCAGACTCGGATTCTACGGATATGACCTGCAGGATCAGTGCGGCGCAACCAACGTGTTCTCAATTGCCTCAGATGAAGGCTGCATAGGCGAATGCAGAGGCGCAAACTACCCCAACTACGCAATGAACGTAGGTCACCAGGGTGGTTATACCTCAGGATGCGTTGCATCAGCCCATGCTGGAAGAAAGGATGCGTTCTGCGTCAACCCGTTAGTCAAAGTCTGCTTCGCAGATGACCTGGTCAACTTTGACTTCGCAGATCCAAGAGCAGCATTCGGCAAGGCGGCACTCAGAGAATGGGACCGCTGCGCTGGTGAGAGAGCATTCGTTATCCCGGCAAAGTAAACCTTTAAGTAGGCTTAATGCCTACTTTTTTCTTTTTTTTTGTGGGATACTTGGATAAAAAGGAAACAAATATATTATAGTTTGATATTCATAGCGATGTGATTTAAGATGGCTGAAATAAAGAAAACAGTAAAAGTACCCGGTGAAGTAAAATGCATGTACTGTGATGGGACTGGAAAGCACCAGAACGTTAAATGTGTTGTTTGCGGCGGAAAAGGTAAAGTAAACGTTGTCGATTCAACCAGAAAATGTCAGTGGTGCAAGGGCAGAGGGTTTTCAATGCCCGGTATCCCATGCACGAACTGCGGTGGAACTGGCGCTACAAGACCGGTAGATAAACAGCGCTTATTTTAAAGGAAAGGGGGTTAAACCCCTATGTTCCTCTTTTATAATTATATTTTTCACTCATTTTTTGAAAGATATAATCGTGGGCATTATTAACTGCGTCTAATTCTCCACGTAAGATCAGAAGATTATCTGTATCCACTTCAATGGTTTTTACAGCACATTTTCTGGTTGAAACTTCAAGATTGAATTTTTCCACAGCTTCCATGATAAGTTTATTCGGCACTCCTGGAGGTAAAACCAGGTCATACAAACCCTCCAGTTCTTTTTCTTTCTCACTCTTAGTATTTTCATCTTCTTCAACGAATTCATCGCCAATATATTTAGGATCATCATGTGTCATAATTATCACTAATTGCATGAATCATTATCAAGTCAAATAAAGCTTGTGGTGAATGATGGCAGATTGAATCTGTGTTCAAGATAATAATTTGAATATATCGCACCCAGAGGATTATGTGCCAGCACTCTATCCTTTACTGCCAGCGTGGTTACAGGCGCCTGGGAGTGCTGAGTAAAGAGAATATCATGACCAATACACAATCCGAGAATTATATTTAAATTGGTCTTCTCTTCATTCAGTATAAGAGATTGACCTATCGGATTGCATACAGGATAAGCTCTTCCAATCTCGTTTTCTTCATATAATATCTGGATTCGATCTGCGCCGAGATTTTCATGGATTCAAGGTTCTTGCCAGTATATTCAACATCTGTCTTAGTTGTCGAACAATCCTTTCCCTCTCTGCATTTCTTATGTGTACATAACGCGCATCGCATCTAACCATCTCCGTTTACTTTAACATTTTCAGCGCATCTCGCAGTGTAATAATAGCAAGATGTGCACAATGCAGGTTTTCTTCAGGGAGACCTTCCAGAGCAGCAATCAGATCATCTTCTGTAATTGCTTCTACCTCATCAAGAGATTTTCCTTTAACCATGGATGTCAGCATGCTACCGCAGGCTATCGTTGAACCGCATCCATCTGTCATAAATGTTATATTTGCAACTGTCTCATGCTCCATCTTCAGATATATCTCCATCGTATCTCCACACCAGCCGGTTAATATTGCAAAAGCATCCGGCTGTGCCATCTTACCGATATTTTTCGGATTATTATATTCCTTGATTACTTTTTTTGAGAATATCATCCGCTCCTGTTCATTGACATTTCTTTGAAGCTTTTCGATCGTCTTATCAAAATCAGATTTCGTGCTAACATCAGTCATTTAAGTTTCCTCCTGATATTTTCCCAGATATTTTTTACATTATTCGAAAACTCACCGTCAGAGAACTCGATAACAGTTTTTTCATGGATCATAGCTTTCGTCGGTGTTTCATCATAAGGTATTTTGCCCACAACTTCAAGACCATTTTCATTGCAATACTTCTCAATAATCAGGGTATTCTCATGGTTTATATCGAATTTATTTATACAAACAACAGCAGGAATATTGAAATGGTTAGCTACGCCTATTATTCTCTCCATGTCATGTATGCCTGATAATGTAGGTTCTGTCACGATCAATACAAGATCAGCACCTGAAATAGCAGAAATAACAGGACAGCCTATTCCAGGAGGTCCGTCAATAATAATCAGGTCTTTTCTATATTTTTTAGCCAGAACCCTTGCGTTATTTCTTACCAGTGCGACTAATTTACCAGAAGCTTCCTCAGCGGTATTGAGTACTGCATGGGACATAGGACCAAATCGCGTTTCTGAAATGTAGGCAAACCCGGATTTTCTCTCTATCAGAGTAATTGCATCTTCAGGGCAGACATACTCACAGACGCCGCACCCTTCGCATCTGTCCTCGACTAAATTTAAGTCTTCATTGATAGCATCAAACCTGCAGTATTCCCTGCATTTTCCGCACTTGATGCATTTTTCCTCATCTTTTGATGCAATCTTTGAACCGCTGAATTCAATTGTTTCTTTAATCTCAGGTTTAAGTATGAGATGCAGATCTGCAGCATCAACATCACAATCAGCCAGCACCGCATTTTCAGCAAGGGAAGCGAAAGCTGCGGCAAGGGTTGTTTTTCCTGTCCCCCCTTTCCCGCTTATAATAGCAAGCTGTTTCATTTAGAATCTCCCCGCCCTCAGCCTCACAGCTTCCTCCTTCCCCGGTATCCTCAGCACAAAACTTCCGTGGCAGGGCTTGATATAAGGCAGAATAACATCATCGCCATCCACTGCTATTGGAATAGGCGAAACCCCGATCAGATAATTGCCAAATATCCTGAAACCGGCAGGCACATAATGAATTTCCCTGAATTTTTTCTTTATGAAATCCGCGCATTCCTTAAAAGAACTATTCGGAAGCAGTATCTCATAGTTCATCTCGTCAATGCAGCCCATGACTTCACCCCCTCAATTTTTGCCCTGAGAGGAGCAGGGTTGTGCACAGCATTCGCCGCTATTATAATTGAATCCCCGCTCGCCTCGATGAGCGGCTCGATCTCCTTTCCGAAGATCACAGCCACAGTCTTTGCCTTTGAGAGTGATTTGACCGTGGCAAGGTAAGAAATGCCAGTGTCGCTGTGTATGAACACAAAACACAGGTCAAAATCCATTTTCTTCTCAACAAGAGCACCAATGCACCTGTCAAGATCCATCACCTTTTTGACATAGTGTTTTTCAGGATCGGAGTTGAGGAGCAGGCTGATGGCAGCCTTGTTCCCTGCCGCTGTTACCTCAAAGCCTTCCAGGTTCAATTTATTGGCAATATAAAGGGCAACCGCTGTCTGCACAGGCAGTTCAGGGCATCCCATCAGTAAAAGCGCTTTCAAGTTAATCCCTCTTTTGATTTTTTAACCTCTATCTGGATAAGTTTATGGAGGTGGACAAATCTTTCCCTCCACCCTGGCATTTTTAAAACAAAGGGCTGACCTTTTGAGTAAAGCTTTGCAATATCTTCGCTTTGCGGAATCTTCATGAGGATGGGAATGTTTTTCTCTTTGCAGTATTTTTCAACCCTGTTATCACCGATGCCGTCCCGATTTATAATTACCCCAAAAGGAAGCTTTAAGTGCTTAACAACCTCTATTGCAAGCTTCAGATCGTGCAGACCAAAAGGTGTGGGCTCTGTAACGAGCAGGCAGTAATCCGTCCCTCTGATGGTTTCAATGACAGGGCATGAAGTTCCCGGGGGTGAATCGAGAATCGCATTTTTACCTTTAACAATCCTCTTTTTCAGGGCTTTGATCACTGGAGTTGCCATGGGTTCTCCAATATTCAAAAGCCCCTGATAAAATTCTATTTTTGATAAACCCGTCAAAAAGGGATGAATAACTTTGGGTTTATCAAATCCATTTGCGGCAGCGCCCTCGATTGTGCCGATAATCCGCTTTTCCTCAGTTATAGCTCCTCCGGGACATACGAGCTTACATCCTCCGCACCCGTGGCACAGCACAGGGAAGATAAGAATGTCAGAAGGCAGTACTGCAATAGCATTGAACTGGCAGAATTCAGAGCACTTCCCGCAATAATCGCACTTTTCTTTATTGATTACAGGAATGGATACATATACATCTTCAACTTTTTTCAAATCTACATTCAGGAACAGATGACAATCAGGCTCTTCAGCATCGCAGTCCAGCAGCTGTACGTTGGTAATGCTCAATGCCAGGTTCGTTGCTATTGTAGTCTTGCCGGTTCCTCCTTTTCCGCTTGCAACTGAGATAATCATTTTAATCACCTGTATGCGTTCCTCTGACAAAACCTGCCGGCAGAAGATAGGATATATTCCTGTATTCTACACGAACCAGGATATTCTTTAACAGCATCTCATCTATGCATCCCGCCCTGAAAAACTTTTTCTCAATAGTCCTTGCCTGTTCTTCCCTTAATGGATGACGGGAGCAGATCTCCATTATTGCGGTATGCACATCAGGAAAAACACCAAACTCTCCTGACTCGTACTGCGTGAGGTCTACTGCCGTACCAATTATCTCATGGGCGCGGATAATCCTTTCGGGCACAGGAGGCATGACCCATGGTTCTGCAGGCGGACGCGTGGGAACTGAAATGTATATTTTATCAGGTTTTATACGTTCGATAGCTTTCTTGATATCCATCAATGATATATCCGAATCGTTCAAACCTTTAACAAGCATCACCTCAAGCCATATTTTACCTGAGTATTCCAGCCTGAAATCAACCTGTCCTTCAAGCATTTCCTCAAATCCAATGCTGTTATCTGGTCTGTTAAGTTTCCTGAAAACATCCTCGCTCCCGGCATCAAGCTTGGAAAGCACCGCGTCGCTTTCTTTCAAATCCTGTCTTACATCTTTCATAAAGAGAAGAGAAGCGTTTGTTATTACTGCCACAGGTATCTGCCAGTTTTTCTTGCACTGGCTGATCAACCAGCCGAGGTCCTTGCACAGTGCAGGCTCGCCATCTCCTGCAAAGGTTATATAATCTGTTTTTGAGGTATCGATCACTTTCCCAACATCTTTTAGAATTTCCTCTCCGGGATAAAAACTTTCACGGCTTACCTGCTGCCTTTTTGTCCTGCCCAGTTGACAGTAAATACAGTTGTAGGAACAGGTTTTCAGGGGTATCGGACTCACCCCCAGTGACCGTCCTAACCTCCTGGAAGGAACCGGACCGTAGGCATGCATATCATCAAATTTCCCTGACCGGAAGCATTATTGTGGCTCCGATCACCTCATCTTTTGAAATTTTACCGGCTATTGCTGCGTGAAACATCCCGAAATCGGCAATTCTCTCTTTGTCTATGATTCCTGATGGAACATCATAGCTTCCAATCGCTGATAGATGCCCGATGGGATAAATTCCGTACATGCTCGAAACGATTACAGTTTGGGGGGGAATTTTTATTTTTTTAATTGAAATCGGTTTTGTCTCATTTGCTTTAAATTCCATATCTTCGTCTGCCACTATAAGCACGAATTTCAATTTATCTCCAATCTGGTATTCGAAATCCGTTCTTTTAATTTCTTGTTTTTCATAGAATATTCCTTCATCCAACAATTTTCCTGCTCTTTCCTGAACAAGTATAGCCATAAATTCATTCCTCCTGTTTATTTAAATCTCAATCATACTTCCTGTTTTACATTCCATATACTGGTCTGGAAAACTCTGTTTAAGTTCATTCTTATGTCGGGTGCAGTGACAGGGCATTATTAACGAGGCGTCTTTCAAACATTCGAAATTATTGAAGTTGTGAAAGCCTCCGATCACCCCGTATAATTCTCCGAAATCCCTGGCAAGATTAATAATATTATCCAGACCTGGATGAGCACAGCCTGTCACAACCGCAATACTTTTATTTACTTTCAACAGCATCGCCTGTTCCTTTATACTGCCCATTTCACCAGTGGTATAAACATCAGGGGCGATTTTTTCTGAGCCTGTTATCTCGATAAGCTCTGCCCTGTTTGAAATTTCTTTCTTTAATTGCTTAGAGAACGACCTGGGAACATAAACTTCAACATCTGGATGCAGAATATGGGTAATGCCCCCAAGATGATCCCAGTGGGCATGGGAGATGATAATGGCATCTATTTCCTCTTTCATGATTCCAAATTTCCCCATGTTATAAAGTAGAACATTACCATCCCAGCCGGTGTCGAATAATATCTTTCTTTTTCCAATTTCGACCAGGCAGGAAAATCCCCATCCACTAACAAACCCTTCTTCGGGTTCATTGTCATAAAGTATTTTTAATTTCATTTCAACAGCTCTTTTAGCTTTTCTGCTGATTTTTCAAGCTCCAGAAGGATTAAACCAAGTCCTGCGACAGCAGCCTCTGCTGCTCCAAGCATGGTAGCTGACATTGCAGCTAAGGACTCTGCATATTGTTCATTCTGCATAATGGCACGAACGAGCAAGCCATCCCGGCTTGCAGTAGCGCAAGCTTCCATTCCACCTGTTTTCTGCAAATCTGCAAGTATTTTATCTATCATATCAACATCTGTTATCAGCTTATCCTTTACTAATGCAACAACAGCAGGAACATCATCAAGCACTTGTAGAGCCTGATGGAATATTTTCATATTCTTGAATCCTCTTTTTGATACTGTTCATATCATCTTCAAGGTATTCTGCCTGCCTCTTCAGTGCAGCAAGCTCCTGATCCCTTGCATCTGCAGGTGGGTACGGCGCAGCATATGGCATACCATAAGCAGCACGCTGCCAGCCTGTCAGACCGGTTGCATAGTACCAATTACGGCGGCCCCGGCCACCACCACGACCAAAACCCCTACCGAGAATGGGATTCATATATCCTGGTGCTGGATATCTTGCACAGTAACCCGCTGCTCTACCTGTCCCTGGACCAAACCCTGAAGGTCCTGTTCTATCTCCTCCTGGCATTTAATTCACCTCCTTTTCAACTTCTTTTACCAATCTTTCAAATTCCTCAAATCCGATATTTTCAATAAATTCTTTAAGCCTCTTGCCAGGTTTACCTTTCTCTTTGTAAACCGCTATTATTCGCTCTATTTGATCTAAAACCTCTTCCCTTGGTATTAATTCATGCAGAATATGACCTTCGTGCGGCGGCCAGCTTCCTCTTCCACCCACAAACATTATGAAGCCGTCCTCTGCTGAAAATCTGGCATGTGCCGGACATGCCACGATGCACCTTCCGCACATATTACATTTGTCATAATCGATAGTCACTTTTCCATCAATCAATTTCGTAGCACCGCTCCTGCATACCTCAACGCACTTTCCGCAGCCTGTACAGTCATCAATATTCAAATCAGGCTTTACCCTTCCCATCAAACCGATATCATTGAACTGAGGTCTGGTGCATGGATACGGGCATCCTGCAATTGATATTTTCAGCGGCGCTGGCACCTTCTGGCTGCTGAACCGCTCACCGATTTCCTGTGCAAGAGATAGAGTCTCCTGAGCTGCTTTGAAACAGTACGTATTTCCGAGACATGAGGTCACATTTCGGATCGTTAAACCTGCCGAACCCGGCTTTAAGCCGACTTCTTCAAGTTCATTAAGTGCATTGTCCAGCGAATCTTCTGGTATGCCCAGTATTGCTATTTCCTGTCTCATCGTGAGATGGATGCCAGCGCCAATTTTTTCGGCAACTTCGCTGATCCTCTTCATCTGTGCTGGCGTTAGCATTCCAGCGGTGACCAGCACTTTTATCTCAAATTTTCCGTCCTTTCGTTCAAAAACAGCCGGCATTCCTTTATATATTTCTGGCATTTTTTCATCCTCCAACTATTCCTTCCAGGGCTTCTTCCCGCTCTTTCCGGGAAAGTTTCGATAAAACAGCGTCAGTTTCCCCGATATCCACAATCTTACCAAAACGCATCAATGCGGCTCTGTCGCATACCTGAGCAACAAAATCCATATCGTGCGATACAATGACAAATGTCTCTCCCAGTGTTTTTCTGGCATGGATTATTGACTTTGCAACTTCTATCCTGGTTACAGGATCCATTGTTCCTGTAGGTTCATCAAAAACAAGTATCCTCGGCTCTTTGATCAACACCTGAGCCATCGCCACCCTGTGCCTTTCCCCTTCGCTCAATTCATCAGGCATCTTGGTAAGAATCTCTTTTGCTTTTTTCTCTGTGAAACCTGCGGTCATCAATGTATGGATGGCTTTCCTTTCACCAAGCTCAACAGGTAAATCAAGACCGATAGATTCTGTCAGGTTATCAATAACATTCCTGTGGGGATAAAGACTGTATTCCTGATGCAGTACCCCGATATATTTTGTGGCTCTACCTTTCTTGTCAGCGCCCAATTGCGTCAAATCTATCCACTCATCCCCAATCCTAACATCAATTGAACCTGATGTTGGCTTCAACAGCCCGGAGATTATTTTGGATGTTGTTGTTTTACCTGCTCCGCTTGTTCCGATTAACCCGAATATCTCACCTTCATTTACTTCAAAACTCACATCATTGACCGCCCTGACTATACCTCTGTCAAGAGAGAAGTATGTCATTTTCAGGT
>Ga0163199_1001945_pt1 | contig 12764 bp, 11 predicted proteins | sample PL_2010_150m_FD_113537 | JGI IMG/M metagenome (GOLD analysis project Ga0163199, IMG submission 113537) | Freshwater microbial communities from Powell Lake, British Columbia, Canada to study Microbial Dark Matter (Phase II) - PL_2010_150m | ecosystem: Environmental > Aquatic > Freshwater > Lake ... | reverse complement strand
GCCTGCTGGAAACGGCAAACCCCGTTGACGCGTTTGATACGCCGGAATTGCACGCCCTGCTGACAGACATGCGCGACACCATGGACGAGCTCGACGGCGCAGGGTTGGCAGCACCGCAAATCGGCGTTTCGCTGCGTGTCGTGATTTTCGGCTTCGAGGCCAACGCCCGCTATCCTGATGCTGCGCCGGTGCCGTATACTGTGCTGATAAATCCGGAATTGACGCCACTGTCGGACGAGCAGGGGGAGTCCTGGGAGGGTTGCCTTTCGGTCCCCGGCCTGCGCGGCATGGTGCCGCGCTGGAAGCGGCTCCGCTATTCGGGATTTGACGCGTTGGGAAGGCGCTTCGAGCATCAAGTCGAGGGATTCCATGCGCGCGTGGTGCAGCATGAGTGCGACCACCTTGACGGGATCTTGTATCCGATGCGGGTGCGCGATTTTTCCCGTTTCGGCTTTACCGACGTGCTTCAGGCAGCGGTGACTTTCGAAGAGCAATGAACCGGCGCTCGGGGATCGGATCAAACGTTGAGGATGCCCGGCAGGGCATCCTAGATGGCCTAGAACCAGCGTGTAATCAAACCATTATCAGACGGATGAGTTGAATCATGGAAGTCAAATCAGACAGCGCAACGGAAGCGGATGACCAGAAGCCGGTGGATCTCAGGATCGGGTCGGACGAGGTGGACGGCAACTACAGCAAGTTCGAGGTCCAGGCCGCCGAGGAGGTCATATTCATCCTCCGCGGACTGATGAAGAACGGCGCACGAATCACGGCCTATCTGGACGAAAGCGACGATTTCATCCTGACCTCGTTGCTGAAGATTGACGAAGAAAACAACGCCCTGATGCTCTCGCTGGACAGCAGCAAGTATCTGAACCGTAAGACCCAATTGGCCGGGAAGCTGGTCTGCATCACCAACCAGGGGAAGATCAAGATCCAGTTCATGGCGGGAGGGATCAGCCTCGTCAAACTGGATGACATCAACGCCTTCCGGGTCGGTATTCCGGAATCATTGATTCGCCTGCAGCGTCGCGACTATTTCCGTTTGACCATCCCCAAGGGCAAGCCGCTGGTGTGCATGATTCCGGTCAAGCAGGAAAGCGGCAAGATCGTGGAATTTGGCGCCAATATCGTCAATATCAGCGGAAGAGGACTAACGGCGATCGTGCCGGAGGGACTCGAGTTTACCGTCAATCAGGAGTTTGCCAATTGTCGCATCGACCTGCCCGACGGGAACACGGTCGTCACGATTCTCCAGGTTCGGAGTGTCTATGATGTGACGCTATCGGGCGGCCGAATCATCCAGCGGGCCGGCTGCCAGTTCGTGAAGATGCCAAATCCCGTCCAGCACCTGATCCTAAAATACATACTCAAGGTCGAGAGCGAGCGTCTGGGCGCGAAGTAGCGCCACCGGATCGCGAACTCGGCGCTAGGCACTGCGGTTCCACCGGACTCCAGACGAAATTGCGGGCTTTAGAGTTGCCACACCAGTTTCTCGTCGGTCCGGCGCAAACGCTCCGATAGCAACACGGTGATGTTTCGATAGACCTTCATCGCGATCTCCGGGTTGCGGACCAGGATTTGCTCTCCCAGTCGCACCAGCACGCACGACGTCATGGCTGTCACCGTCGCGCAGCGCGCCTCGCGGTCGGCCAGGGCCATCTCGCCGAAGCTGTCGGCGGCATTCAGCCGGGCCAGTTCGACGTCGCCCTCGTTCCCCTTCTTGGTGACGATGGCAGTACCATCGAATATCACATACATGTAGGCCCCGACGCTGCCTTCCTTAATGATCGTGGTTCCCGTGTGATACGTGCATTTTTCGGCCGCGGCGAGCAATCCGGAAATCTCGGCAGGCGTCAGATTCTGGAACACCTTGATACGCTCCGCCAGCTTGTGCAGCAGCCTCAAGTCGTTCAGGTTGAAGTCCTGCTTGATCCAGTTTGCGGTCACTGCGCTCTCCTTGAATATCCGAACAATTCAAACCTGCATCGCGTCCAGCAGTTCCTGCTCCAGTCGCACCAGCGTCGCCGTCTTTGCCAGTTCCGTGCCGCTGACCAGAAACGTGTCCTCGACCCGCTCGCCGAGCGTGGCGATTTTTGCCGTATGCAAGTCTACGCCGTGGCGCGACAATACCAGCGCGATCGAATGGAGCAGTCCCGGGCGATCAGCGGCGACAATCGACATGATGTGATACTGGCCCTTCTCGTCAGGGCGAATGCTGACTTCCGGTGTGATCGGAAAATGCCTCACCTGGCGTGACAGGCGACCGGTGGCCGGAGCCTCAAGCGGGGGGCGGATCTTCAGCCGCTCGACCAGGTCATGCTCGAGCAGCGCGGTCATGTCCCGGTAGGGGAGTTGATGACCGGGATCGAGCAGGATGAAACTGTCGAGCGCGTAGCCGTGGCGCGTCGTATGGATCTTGGCGTCCGCGATGGAAAAGCCTAGGCGGCTGAAGAAGCCGCATAGGCGGGCGAATAGCTCCGGCTGGTCGACGACGTAGACCATCACCTGCAGCCCTTCGCCAACATGATTGATCCGTGCCTTGACGACCGGTTCCACCGTATCCGGGCGGTGGTAGAGGGTGCGCGTGTGCCAGCCGATTTCCTCGGCATCGTGCCGCATGAAGTACGCCGTGTCGAGCTGTTCCCAGAAGGCCGCTTCGATCCCCGGGCGCAGGCCGTGAAATCGCAGAATCCCGCGGGCCTCTTCCTGTCGTCCCGCGACGCCGAGCGCGCTTTGTGGCGCGGCTCCCGAAAGCAGGCGTCTGGCGGCGGAATACAGGTCTTCCAGGAGCTTGCCCTTCCATGCGTTCCAGACTTTCGGGCTGGTGCCGCGGATGTCGGCAACTGTTAACAAATAGAGGCCGATCAGGCATCGTTCGGTCTTTACCAGCGCGGCAAACCCGTGTATCACATCGACGTCCGCCAGGTCCTGCTTTTGCGCGATCGACGACAAGGTCAGGTGGTGTTCGACCAGGAATGCCACCAGGTCGGTATCCTCGGCGGAAATCCCGTGGCCGCTGCAAAAGCGTCTGGCATCGGCCACGCCAAGCCTGGAATGGTCGCCGCCGCGTCCCTTGGCGATGTCGTGGAACAACGCCGCGATATACAGCAACCAGTGGCGCTCGAATCCGGCGATCAGGCGGCTGCACAAGGGGTATTCGTGGGCGAATTCCAGCATCGTAAAGCGCCGCAGGTTGCGCATGACCTGCAGAATGTGTTGATCGACGGTGTAGACATGAAACAGGTCATGCTGCATCTGGCCGACGATCTTGCCGAACGCCGGCAGGTAATGTCCGAGGATGTCGTATTGGTTCATCCGCCTGAATTCATGGACCATCCCGCGCTTCTGCTGGAGCAGCGAGAGGAACAGCGCGCGATTGGCCGGGTCGCGGCGAAACCCGGCGTCGATGCGCCCGCGTGCTCGCCACAAGGCACGCAAGGTTCGGGCAGTCATGCCCTTCAATTCCGAGCGCTGCTCCAGGATCAGAAAACATTCGAGCATGGCGCCTGGGTGGCGATCGAACACCGCTTCGTCACGCACGTCCAGCATGTCGCGGTCGGTCTGGAAATGCTCGCCGATGACGATGGGCGTAACACGCGAGGCCGGCAGGATGCGTTCACCCAGATTCTGTAGCAAGATCGTGTTGAGCTGCGTAACGTGCTTGGCGTTGCGGTAATAGCGCTGCATCAGCAGTTCAGAAGCACGCTTTGCGTCGCTGCGCTGGATCTCGAACGCCTTGGCCAGAGCCTCCTGATGATCGAACATCAGCCTTTCTTCACGCCGCCGGGTGAGCAGGTGGAGGCGGATACGCACGTGACAGAGGAAAGCTTCGGCTCGCTCCAACTGCCGGGCCTCGCCGCCGGTGATCAGGCCGTTCTTGGCCAATTCGCGCCAAGTGCCGCCCAGGCCGGCGGCACGGCTGATCCACAGGATGGTCTGGAGGTCGCGCAGGCCGCCTGGACTCTCCTTGCAATTTGGCTCGAGGCTGTAGGGAGTGTCGTTGTGACGGGCATACCGTTCCTCGTGCTCCAGCAGCTTTGCCTTGAAGAAGGCCTGCGGATCGAGGTGCCCTCGCAGCGCGGCGGTAAAGGCCGCAAAGGTTTTGCGGCTGCCGGCGAGATGCCGCGCTTCGAGCATGCTGGTCTGGACCGTGATGTCGCGCTCCGCTTCCTCGAGGCACTCGGAGATGCTGCGCACGCTGTGGCCGACATCCAGCCCGATGTCCCAAAGCAGACCGATGGTTTGCTCGATGCTTTGGTCATGACTGCCGGCGCTCCCGTCAGGCAGCAGCAGGAGAATGTCGACGTCCGACGCCGGATACAGGAACCCTCGGCCGTAGCCCCCTACCGCGACCAGTGTAAGCGAGCCCGGCAGGGAGAAGTACCGCCAGATCTCGCGCAATACGCCGTCAACCAATGCAGTGCGGCCGCGCAGCATCGCTCCGCCGCTGCCAGATGCCTCGTATGCCGCGCGCAGGGTGGCCTGTCCGTCCTGCAGGGTGCTGCGCAGGCGGGTAACCAGCGTACGCGTCGAATCCGGATCCCGGACTTTCGGTTCTCCGGAAACTATGGATGCACCCATCTGCTTGACCGGCGCGGGCATGGCTCGATCAGGTGATAAGAGCGGGCCTGGGAGGGGCGCCGGCAGAGAGCGTGAGCACCTCGAAACCCGTGTCCGTCACCAGGATGGTGTGTTCCCACTGGGCGGAAAGGCTGCGGTCCTTGGTGACGATGGTCCAGCCGTCGGGCAATTCGGAAATTGCGGCCTTGCCGGCATTGATCATTGGCTCGATCGTAAACGTCATGCCGGAAAGCAGTTCAATGCCGCTACCGGCCTTGCCGTAGTGCAGCACCTGCGGTTCCTCGTGGAAATTGCGGCCGATGCCGTGGCCGCAGAACTCCCGTACCACCGAGAATCCGTTTGACTCGGCGTGCTTCTGGATGGCGGCACCGATGTCGCCTAGTTTGGCGCCCGCCCTGACCCTCATGATGCCCATCCACAAGCATTCATGGGTCACGGCGCACAGGCGCTTGGCGAGGATCGACGCCTCGCCGCCGACCACAAACATGCGGCTGGTGTCGCCATGGTAGGCGTCCTTGATGGTGGTGATGTCGAGGTTGACGATGTCACCGCCCTTCAGGCGACGGTCGTTCGGGACCCCATGGCACACCTGGTGGTTGATCGAGGCACAAATCGACTTGGGGTAGGGCGCATAGCCGGGCGGCGCATAGTTGAGCGGCGCCGGAATACAGCCCTGGACGTCGACCATGTAATCGTGGCACAACCGATCCAGTTCAGCGGTTGTGACGCCGGGCTTTACATACGGTTCGATGTAGTCGAGGACTTCACCGGCAAGGCGCCCCGCAGTGCGCATTTTCTCAATTTCATCCGGCGTTTTGATCCCTATGCTCATCTTGATCGTATGTTTTGTGGAGTGGCAGAATTCTACCCGCTGCATGATGAAATTGGCTTGAAGGACAAGGACAAAAGCGGTTATAATCGGCGGCTTGTCACGCGGGCGTTAAAGTTTCCCACGACCCGGAGTGGCAACGAACGCAACAAAATCCACACGTCTGGCACCGAAAGGGTGGTTTCCGTTTATTGCGGAAGCAACGCAGCCAGGCGGCGGCCTAACCCTATTCGGAGATATTTAATGTCTACTACCATGCGTGAAATGCTGGAAGCCGGTGTCCATTTCGGGCACCAAACCCGCTTCTGGAACCCGAAGATGGCGCCTTACATCTTTGGCCATCGCAACAAGATCCACATCGTCAACCTCGAAAAGACCCTGGCCAAATACCAGGAGGCGATTGCATTCGTGAAGAAGTTGGCGGCCAAGAAAGGTACCGTGCTGTTCGTCAGCACCAAACGCCAGGCACGCGAGATCATCGCCGAAGAGGCACAGCGCGCCGGCATGCCCTACGTCGACGAGCGCTGGCTCGGCGGCATGCTGACGAACTTCAAGACGGTCAAGCTATCGATCAAGCGCCTGAAGGATCTGGAGCAGATGGTCCAGGATGGTTCCTTCGAGCGCATGAGCAAAAAGGAAGCCTTGAATTCGCGTCGCGAACTCGAAAAGCTGCAAAAAAGCATGGGCGGCATCAAGGACATGCCTGGCCTGCCCGACGCGATTTTTGTCATTGACGTGGGTTTCCACAAGATCGCCATCACCGAGGCCGGCAAACTAGGGATCCCGGTGGTCGGGGTGGTGGATACCAACCATTCGCCCGAGGGCGTCAATTACATCATTCCGGGAAATGACGACTCGAGCCGCGCCATCCGCCTGTACGCGCGCGGTGTTGCCGATGCGATTCTCGAAGGTCGCAGTCATTCCATCAACGAGTTGGTGCAAGTGGTGGCAGGCGAAGACGAGTTCGTCGAGGTCGAGGAAGAGTCGGCGGAGTAGGGCGGAGTCTGGGCGACGCGGCGCAGGCCTGGAGGACCCTCCGGGATTCCTGCCCGCAAACCCTCCGGAACTGAATCTTGAATCTTGAATTTGGAGCAGGCAAATGGCGGAAATAACCGCGAGCATGGTCAAGGAATTGCGCGAAAAGACCGACGCGCCGATGATGGAATGCAAACGGGCGTTGACGGACGCCGCTGGCGACATGGTGCGAGCCGAAGAAATACTCCGCATAAAACTGGGCAGCAAGGCCAGCAAGGCGGCCAGTCGGGTTGCGGCGGAAGGCGTGGTGGGAGTCCATCTTTCCGCTGACGGCAAACTCGGCGCGATGGTCGAAGTCAACTGCGAAACCGATTTTGTTGCCAAGAACGATGATTTCCTGGCATTCGCCAGGCGCCTCGCCGATCTCGTCGCCAGCGGAAATCCGCAGGATGTCCCGGCACTGTCCGGCATGGACCTTGCCGGTGCGACGGTGGAATCCACGCGTACCGCGCTCGTCGGCAAGATCGGTGAAAACCTGTCGGTGCGCCGATTCCAGCGAATCGCCGCGCAGGGCCGACTGACCAGCTATGTTCATGGCGGCAGCAAGATCGGCGTCCTGGTTGACGTCGTCGGCGGTGACGAGCAACTCGGCAAGGATCTGGCGATGCACATTGCGGCGTCCAGGCCCAAGTCGCTGAATGCGGCCGGTGTCGATCCGGAATTGCTCGAGACAGAGCGCCGGATCGCCATCGAGAAGGCGCGTGAAGCCGGCAAGCAGGAGGCCATGCTGGAGAAGATCGCCGCCGGCACGGTACAAAAGTACCTCAAAGAAGTCACGTTGCTCGGCCAGGTTTTTGTCAAGGATGACAAGCTTACGATCGAGCAACTGCTCAAAGCCAAGGGCGCATCTGTGTCGAGCTTTACGCTGTATGTCGTCGGCGAAGGAATTGAGAAGAAGAAATCCGATTTCGCCGCCGAAGTCGCCGCCCAGGCTGCTGCTGCCACCAAGTAATTGAGCCTGCCGCATGGTTGCCAGCGAGAGAAGCCGCTACAAGCGCATCCTGCTCAAGCTCTCGGGCGAGGCCTTGATGGGAGACGACGCCTACGGCATCAACCGTGACACCCTGAGCCGCATCGTCGCCGAGATCGGCAGCGTCGCGGCCTTGGGGGTCGAGATCGGCGTTGTGATAGGCGGCGGCAACATTTTTCGCGGCGTTGCCGGCACTTCCACCGGCATGGACCGGGCCACCGCGGACTACATGGGAATGCTCGCCACGGTAATGAATGCCATGGCGCTCGCCGATGCCATGCGCCAGGCAGGACTCAACAATCGGGTGCAATCGGCATTGAACATCGAGCAGGTCGTCGAGCCCTATATCCGCGGCAAGGCAATTCGCTACCTGGAGGAAGGCAAGATTCTGGTCTTTGCGGCAGGCACCGGCAATCCTTTCTTTACGACCGACACCGCGGCGGCGTTGAGGGGGTCCGAAATCGGCGCCGAGATCGTCCTCAAGGCAACCAAGGTCGATGGCGTATACTCTGCCGATCCCGTCGTCGATCCAAAAGCCACGCGGTATGCCCGCATCAGCTTCGACGATGCCATCAACCGCAATCTGAAAGTCATGGATGCCACCGCCCTCGCATTGTGTCGCGACCAGAAGCTGCCCATCAACGTCTTCTCGATCTTCAAGGAAGGTGCATTGAAGCGCGTGGTGCTCGGTGAGGATGAGGGCACCATGGTGCATTGCTGAGGAGACCGGAATGATTGCCGAACTCAAGAAGACCACCGAGCAGAAGATGTCGAAATCGCTGGAAGCGCTCAAGCACGATCTGGCCAAAGTCCGCACCGGTCGCGCTCACCCTGGCATCCTCGACCATGTCCAGGTGGACTACTACGGAGCGATGGTGCCGATTAGCCAGGTCGCCAATATCACCCTGATCGATGCCCGCACGATAGGCGTCCAGCCCTGGGAAAAACCCATGATAGGCAAGGTGGAAAAGGCCATACGTGACGCCGACCTCGGCCTGAATCCGGCCACCCAGGGAGAGTTGATCCGCGTGCCGACGCCGGCCTTGACCGAGGAGCGACGCCGCGAACTGATCAAACTGGTCAAGCACGAGGGCGAGAACGCCAAGATCGCCGTGCGCAACCAGCGCCGCGACGCCAACGCGCATTTGAAAGACGCGTTGAAGAAGAAGGAAGTTTCCGAGGACGACGAACGTCGTATCGAGGAAGAGATACAAAAGCTGACAGACCGCTTTGTCATCGAGATCGACAAGATGCTCGCCGACAAGGAAAAGGATCTGATGGTCGTCTGACCAGGATATCCGTAGTCTTTTTCGCGAAGGGATCATGGCGTGAGTTTGTTTTCAAGCACGACCCAGGCTGTCCCCGCGGTGGGGGACATCCCGCGCCACCTCGCCATCATCATGGATGGCAATGGACGTTGGGCAAAGAAGCGATACCTGCCCCGAGTCGCGGGTCACAAGAGCGGCGTCGAGACGGTGCGCACGGTCATCAAGGCCTGCGTCGAGCGAGGCGTCGAATATCTCACCCTGTTCGCCTTCAGTTCGGAGAACTGGCGCCGTCCGCCCGAGGAAGTATCTTTCCTGATGAGTCTGTTCATGCGCGCGCTGGAGAGCGAAGTGGCCAAGATGCACGAAAACGACGTCCGCCTGCGGATCGTCGGCGACTTGTCGCGCTTCGATCCCAAGCTGGTAGAGCTGATACGCCGCGGTGAGGCGCTCACCGCCGCCAATCAACGCCTGACACTGACCATCGCCGCCAATTACGGAGGCCGCTGGGACATTCTCCAGGCAATCGAGCGAATGCTCGCGGCGCGGCCTGACAAGCGCGGAAACTTCCAGGAGGCCGATTTTGCCCCGCATTTGGCGATGGCTTATGCACCGGAGCCCGATCTGTTCATTCGCACCGGGGGTGAGCAGCGCATCAGCAATTTTCTGCTCTGGCAGTTGGCCTACACCGAGTTCTACTTTACTGATCTGCTCTGGCCCGATTTCGATGGCGCCGCGCTCGACGCGGCCATCACCTCTTACCATAATCGCGAGCGCCGCTTCGGGCGAACCAGCGAACAGCTTTACGTAAATCGGGAGCCAGGAGTGGTGGCCGTCTCGGACGAGATTGACCCGCACACTCAAGGCCAAGATGCTTAAGGCGCGAATCGTCACCGCGCTGTTTCTCGCTTCCGGACTTATTGCTGCGCTGTTCCTGTTGCCACCTGCGGGTTCGGTCGCGGCATTTACCGCAATCGTCGCCGTCGCGGCGTGGGAGTGGGCCGGGCTGTTGAGAGCAGGGAACAGGGCGCGCTTGTTGTTCGGCCTGGCCACGTGGCTGCCTTGCGCCGCCTTGTACTTCTCGGAAATGCAGGCAACGGCGGTGGCGGTACTCTGGTATCTGGCCTTGGCATTCTGGCTGCTGGTGGTTCCGGTCTGGTTCCGCCGGGGATGGGCGATGAGGGCCGATGTCCGGGGCTATCTGACTGGATGGCTGCTGCTCATTCCCAGTTGGGCGGGGATGGTCAGCCTGCAGGCGCGCAGTCCCTGGCTGCTTCTGGCGGCGCTGGCGGTCGTCTGGGTTGCGGATATCGCGGCCTACTTCAGCGGGCGCCGTTTCGGTCGGCACAAACTGGCACCGACGATCAGCCCGGGAAAGACATGGGAAGGCGCACTGGGCGCCGGACTCGGCGTGCTGGTCTACGCCGCCGCGCTGGGCGGCGCGACGGGACGGATGGCACAAATGACCTGGCCGCAAATCCTGTTGGCCGGCATCGCGCTGCTGGCGCTGACGGCCGTGAGCATCTTCGGCGACCTGTTCGAGTCCATGGCGAAGCGCCAGGCCGGCGTCAAGGACAGCAGCGCGCTCCTCCCGGGACACGGCGGGGTTCTCGATCGCGTCGACAGCCTCACGTCGAGTTTGCCCCTCGCCGGGCTGGCGGCATCATTGATCGCTTGAGATGAGTTCAAGACAGCGACTGTGCATTCTCGGCGCCACGGGCTCGATCGGGATCAGCACCCTCGATGTGGTATCGCGCCATCCGGCGCGATTCGAAGTCGTCGCGCTGACCGCGCACTCTCGGGTTGCGGAACTGAAACAGCTTTGTTTGGCGCATCGGCCCCGCTACGCCGTAGTTGAGAATCCGGTCGAGGCGCAAATCCTGTCGGCGGAACTACGCGTGGCTGGGGTTGCCACTGAAGTGCTCGCTGGCGCCCATGCGCTGTCACAGGTCGCGGCACTGAGCGATGTCGACACGGTCATGGCAGCGATCGTCGGTGCCAGCGGATTGGCGCCTACGCTTGCGGCCGTGCGTGCCGGCAAGCGCGTGCTGCTCGCCAACAAGGAGGCGCTGGTGATGGCCGGGGCGCTTTTCATGGCCGAAGTGCGGCTCGGCGGCGCCCAACTGTTGCCGATAGACAGCGAACACAATGCAGTGTTTCAGTCACTGCCTGCCGACTACTCGGGATCGATGCAGGACAAGGGGGTGCGACGCATCCTGCTTACCGCTTCCGGCGGACCGTTCCGCAACACGCCTCTGGACCAGTTGCGCGCGGTTACGCCGGAGCAGGCCTGTGCCCATCCGAACTGGGTGATGGGGCGCAAGATTTCGGTCGACTCGGCCACCATGATGAACAAGGGACTCGAGGTGATCGAAGCGCACTGGCTATTCAGGGCTCCGGCCGATCGAATCGAGGTGCTGATCCACCCGCAAAGCATCGTCCATTCGCTCGTCGAATATTGTGACGGTTCGGTCCTGGCGCAACTCGGCAATCCCGACATGCGCACGCCGATTGCCCACGCACTGGCCTATCCCGAACGCATCGAAACCGGGGTCACGCCGCTCGATCTGCTGGCCATCGGTCAATTGAATTTCGAACGCCCCGACCAGCGACGTTTCCCTTGCCTGCCGCTGGCCTACCGGGCGCTACTGGCCGAAGGGAGCGCGCCAACCGTGCTCAACGCGGCGAACGAGGTTGCGGTGGCCGCATTTCTCGCCGGCCGATTGTCCTTCCTGAAGATCGCCGAGGTCATCACGGCGGTTCTCGATCGCATTCCGACGTCGCCTCTGCCGGACCTGGAAGCCGTGATGGGGGTCGATGCCGAGGCGCGCGCCGCAGCCGCCAGCTGCGTTGCGGACTGGACATGACGGCTGGTCAGCTTGCCTACTATCTGGGTGCCTTTGCTGTGGCGCTCGGCATCCTTGTGGCGGTTCACGAATTGGGGCACTTTGCCGTGGCGCGCCTTTGCGGTGTCAAGATACTGAGGTTCTCGCTGGGTTTCGGACGGCCGCTGCTGATCCGCCGCTACGGCGTCGACAAGACGGAATGGGCGATCTCGGCGTTTCCCCTTGGCGGATACGTCAAGATGCTCGATGAGCGCGAGGGGCCGGTCCAAGCGCAGGAACTGTACCGGGCCTTCAACCGGCAATCGGTGTGGAAGCGCATTCTGGTCGTGCTTGCCGGACCAGTGGCAAACCTGCTGCTGGCGATCCTGATCTATTGGGCGATCTTCATGCAGGGGATGGAGGAACTCCGACCCATCCTCGCCACCCCGACCAGCGCCAGCGCCGCTGCTGCAGCCGGGGTCGAAGACGGGGAGACGGTGCGCAGCGTCAACGGCCGGCCCGTATCTACCTGGCAGGAAATGCGCTGGGAGTTGATGCAAGTGGCCATCGATCGTAGCGCCGTGGTTCTCGAGGTCATCAACCCGCGCCAGGAGATCTCGACAAGGCGCCTCGATATCAGGGACTTGACCGAGGCCGAGTACGAATCCGACCTGCCGGCCAACCTCGGCATGAAACCGCATCGGCCGCGCCTTCGGCCGATCATTGGCATTGTCAGCAATGATTCCGCCGCCGAAAGGGCCGGGATGCGGCCCGGTGACGAAATCCTCGCGGTCGGCGGTCGCCCCGTGCGGGCGTGGAGTCAGGTAACCGGGACGATTCGCCAATCTCCGGGAATTCCGCTGGAGATCGAGGTCCGGCGCGATGGTCAGGATGTCCGACTGCAGGCGACCCCTGACACGATTCAGGAAGGGGGGCACAACTTAGGCAGAATCGGCATCCAGGTAAGGGATGACCCGGAACTGCGCCACGCCATGATGATTACCGTGCGTTACGGACCGGGTGAGGCCCTTGCCAAGGCCGCGGCGCAAACGTGGGATACGTCGGTGTTCAGCCTGAAAATGATCGGTCGCATGATTGCCGGGGAAGCGTCTTGGAGGAACCTCAGCGGCCCGGTCACGATTGCGGATTATGCAGGTCAGTCGGCGCGCCTCGGGTTGCCTTATTACCTCAAGTTTCTGGCGCTGATCAGCATCAGTCTCGGGGTGCTCAACCTGCTGCCGATCCCGATATTGGAT
>Ga0163199_1001944_pt1 | contig 12764 bp, 10 predicted proteins | sample PL_2010_150m_FD_113537 | JGI IMG/M metagenome (GOLD analysis project Ga0163199, IMG submission 113537) | Freshwater microbial communities from Powell Lake, British Columbia, Canada to study Microbial Dark Matter (Phase II) - PL_2010_150m | ecosystem: Environmental > Aquatic > Freshwater > Lake ... | reverse complement strand
TGCGCGAACTGCTGCTGCCGCAGACGACGATACTGACGCCGAACAGCGCCGAAGCGCGCCGCCTGGTGCAGGAGGAAGGCGAGGAGGTCGATGACATCCCGCTGCAGGAATGCGCCCAGCGCCTGCTCGGCTTCGGCTGCGAATACGTGCTCATCACCGGCACGCACGAAAACACGCCCGAGGTGATCAACACGCTCTACAGCGGCGAAGGCATGGTCCGCAGCGATGTCTGGGAACGCTTGGCCGGAACCTATCACGGTTCCGGCTGCACCCTCGCCTCAGCCATCGCAGCCACGCTCGCCAGCGGCATGGAAATGAGCGAAGCCGTGCGCGAGGCACAGGAATACACCTGGCAGACGCTTTCGGCGGCATTCCGTCCCGGCATGGGCCAGTACATCCCGGACCGTTTTTTCTGGGCTCGAGAGAACGACGAGGACGAGCCCGCATGAGCGCGGTGCTCGGCGAACGTGCCGATACGGCCGGCCTGCGGCGCGCGGTCGCGGGACTATATGCGATCACGCACGAGGACCCCGACACCGGGCGTCTCACCCGCAAGGCCGAAGCGGCACTCGCCGGCGGCGCCGGCCTGCTGCAGTACCGCAACAAGTCGGGAGACTCCGCGCTGCGGCGCGATCAGGCGCGGGCGCTGCTCGCGCTGTGCCGGCGCGCCGGCGCGTTGCTGATCGTCAACGATGACATCGAACTCGCGCTTGCCGTCGGCGCCGACGGCGTGCACCTGGGCCGCGAGGACGGCGACATCGCCGCGGCGCGCGCGCGGCTCGGGCCGCAGAGGCTGCTCGGGGTCTCGTGCTACGACCGTCTCGATCTCGCCGACGCCGCGGTCGCGGCAGGCGCGGACCACGTCGCCTTCGGCAGTGTCTTCGCTTCGCCCACCAAACCCGGTGCCGTGCGCGCGCCGCTCGAACTGTTCACGCGCGCGCGCGCGCGGCTTGCGGTGCCCATCGTCGCCATCGGCGGCATCACCGCGGAGAATGCGGGCGCCGTCATCGCCGCCGGCGCCGACGCGGTGGCCGTGATCAGCGCCGTCTTCGATGCCGACGACATCATGGCGGCTGCAGCCGCTTTTCACGATCTTTTCCGAAGCAAACAATCATGACCACAAAAAACGAAACGCTTTTCGCCCGCGCGCAGCGCACGATCCCAGCTGGGGTCAACTCGCCGGTGCGCGCCTTCAAGGCGGTGGGCGGCGCGCCGCGCTTTTTCGTTCGCGGCGCAGGCAGCCGCGTGTTCGACGCCGACGGCCGCAGCTATATCGACTACGTCGGCTCGTGGGGCCCGCTGGTGCTCGGCCACGCGCATCCCGAGGTCGTCGCCGCGGTGTGCGATGCCGCCGGCCGCGGCCTGTCCTTCGGTGCGCCGACCGAGGGCGAGACCGAACTCGCCGAACTGCTCTGCCGCCTGGTGCCGAGCATGGATCTGGTGCGGCTGGTGTCCTCGGGCACCGAAGCCACGATGAGCGCGCTGCGCCTGGCGCGCGGCTATACCGGGCGCTCTGCGATCGTAAAATTCGAGGGCTGCTACCACGGCCATGCGGACAGCCTGCTGGTCAAAGCCGGCTCGGGGGCGCTGACGTTGGGGCAGCCGAGTTCCGCCGGCGTGCCGCCGGAGACGACCGCGCACACGCTGGTACTCTCCTACAACGACTGCGACGAGCTCGCGGCGACGTTCAAGGCGAAGGGCGATGCGATCGCCGCGGTGATCGTCGAGCCGGTGGCGGGAAACATGAATCTGGTGCGTCCTTCGCCCGAGTTCCTGCAGCTGGCGCGCGAGCTGTGCACGCGCCACGGCGCGGTGCTGATATTCGACGAGGTGATGACCGGTTTTCGCGTCGGCCTCACCTGCGCGCAAGGCCTCTACGGCATCCGTCCCGACCTCACCACGCTGGGAAAAGTGATCGGCGGCGGCATGCCGGTGGGTGCCTTCGGCGGGCGCCGCGACATCATGGAGAAAATCGCGCCGCTCGGGCCCGTGTATCAGGCCGGCACGCTCTCGGGCAATCCGGTCGCCGTTGCCGCGGGCCTCGCGACGTTGAAACTGATTCAGGCGCCGCAGTTCTACGAGCGGCTCAGCGCCGCCACGCACGCTCTCACCGAGGGCCTGGCGCGCGCGGCGTCAGAGCACGGCGTCACGTTCTCGGCGCAGTCGGTCGGCAGCATGTTCGGGCTTTATTTCCGCGCCCAGCCGCCGGCGAGCTACGCCGAAGTCATGCAGTGCGACAAGGAAGCCTTCAACGAGTTTTTCCACGCGATGCTCGAGCGCGGCGTGTATCTGGCGCCTTCGGCCTACGAGGCCGGATTCGTATCCTCGGCCCACACCGATGCCGACATCGCCGCGACGATCGCCGCGGCGGGCGAGGCCTTCGCCGCCATCAAGAAGAAGTAGCCGCGGGTCCAGCACCGTCCGCTAGGGAAGCCCTGAACAGCCTTGATTTCGTCATTCCCGCGAAGGCGGGAATCCAGGAATGTCAGCCGCTTGCTGGATGCCCGCTTCCGCGGGCATGACGTCAATCAGAGCAGGAATATCGTCGCCAAGCCGAGGAAGATGAAGAATCCCCCGCTGTCGGTCACGGCGGTGATCAGCACGGAGGAACCGACCGCCGGGTCGCGGCCGAGTTTCATCATGACCAGCGGGATGCCGACGCCCATCAACGCCGCGAGTATGAGGTTGAGGGTCATGGCCGCGGTCATCACCAAGCCGAGCGGCACGCTCCGGTAGAGCAGGAAGGCAACCACGCCGAGCATGCCGCCCCAGATCAGGCCGTTCACCATCGATACCCCGAGCTCTTTCGCGAACAGCTTTTTCCCCTGGTCCATCTGCACCTGGCCGAGCGCGATGGCGCGCACGATCATGGTGATGGTCTGGTTGCCCGAGTTGCCGCCGATGCCGGCCACGATAGGCATCAGCGCGGCGAGCGCGACCAGCTTCTGGATCGAGCCCTCGAACGCGCCGATCACCCGCGACGCCACGAACGCCGTGACCAGATTGATCGCCAGCCACGCCCAGCGGTTTTTCACGCTCGCCCACACCGAGGAGAAAATGTCCTCTTCTTCGCTCAAGCCCGCCTGCGCCAGCACCTCGTTCTCGGATTTCTCGCGGATGTAGTCCACTACCTTGTCGATGGTGACGCGGCCGACCAGCTTGCCCTGCTCGTCCACCACCGCGGCCGAAACGAGGTCATAGCGCTCGAAGGCCTTGGCCGCTTCCTGGGCGTGGTCGTCGGGATAGAGCGTCACCATGTCGCGCACCATCACCTTGCCGACGGTGTCGTCGAGGTCGGCGACGATGAGTCTGGCGAGCGGCAGCACGCCTTGCAGGCGCTCGTCGCGGTCGACGACGAATACCTGGTCGGTGTGGTCGGGCAGCTCGTCGAAGCGGCGCAGGTAACGCGTCACCACTTCGAGCGCTACGTCCTCGCGCACGCTGACGATGTCGAAGTCCATGAGCGCGCCGACCGCGTCCTCGGGATAGGACATGGCGGCGCGTAGCTGCTCGCGCTCATCGACCGGCAGCGACTGGAAGACATCCTGTATGACATCGTGGGGGAGATCGGGCGCCAGATCGGCGATCTCATCGGCCTCGAGCTGTTCAGCCGCGGCGACAAGCTCGTGCGAGTCCATGCTCGCAATGAGGCTCTCGCGTACCGCGTCGGAGACTTCGAGCAGGATTTCGCCGTCGCGCTCGGTCTTGACGAAGTCCCATATCGCCAGGCGCTCGGCGAGCGGCAACGCCTCCAGGATGTAGGCGATGTCGGCCGTGTGCATTTTGTCGAGCTTGGCGCGCAGTTCGGCGGCGTTCTGCCTTCGCGCCAGTTCGACCCCCGGAGCGCCTTCGACCCCAGGCGCTTGCTCGACCATGCCCCCGAGCCGCTGTCGCCGGCGCAACAGGCCCTGCACCGCGCGCAGGTCTTCCTGCAGATCCTCGAGCTCTTTCGTCGGCGCGACAGGTTCGACCATGGCGGTTGCAGGGTTGTGGCTGCGAAACGTGCGGCAAGCATCGCCGATTTCCGGCTGCGGCCCACACGGGCTGCGGCGATTCTAACGCCGCGAGTATCATTGCCCAAGCAAAATTAAAGCGCAATCGCCGCATGCAAAATTCCGATCGAGACAACGACGTCAGGCCGCGCGAAGTGTTCGGATGGGCGATGTACGACTTCGCCAACTCCGGCTACACCACCGTCGTCATCACCGCGGTGTTCAACGCCTATTTCGTGTCGGTGGTCGCCTCCGGCCGTCCGTGGGCGACTTTCGCTTGGACCCTCACGCTGTCGCTGTCATACGCGGCGATCGTTTTGTCGGCGCCGCTGATCGGTGCCTGGGCCGACCAGCACGCCGCGAAGAAACGGCTGCTGGCGCTGACCACGGTCGGCTGCGTTGTCTTCACCGCGCTGCTGGCGAGCATCGGCCCGGGCGACGTGGCCCTGGCCATCGTGCTGGTGGCGGCGTCGAATTTTTTCTTCGGCACCGGCGAGAACATCGTCGCCGCTTTCCTGCCGGAACTCGCGCGCGGTCGAGCGCTGGGCAAGGTCTCCGGCTGGGGATGGAGCTTGGGCTACGTCGGCGGCCTGCTCACCCTCGGGGTCTGCCTCGTCTATGTGACTCATGCTCAAGGGCTGGGCGAGCCGCCCCAGCGCTTCGTGCCGGTGACGATGCTGATCACCGCGGCGATGTTTGCGCTGGCCAGCTTGCCGACTTTTCTGCTGCTGCGGGAACGTGCGCGGCCGCAGGCGGCGGCGCACGGCCCTGCGCTACGCGCAGCTTACGCCCGGGTGCTGCACACGCTCAGGCACGCCGCGCACTACCGGGATCTGCGCCGGTTTCTCCTCTGCCTGCTGTTTTACCAGGCGGGGGTGCAGGCGGTGGTGACGATCGCGGCGGTCTATGCCGAGCAGGCGATGGGATTCACCACGCACGACTCGATCGTATTGATCCTCGCGGTCAATGTCACCGCGGCGCTCGGGGCGTTCGCCTTCGGTCACGTTCAGGACCGCCTTGGCCATGTGCGCACCATCGCGCTCACGCTCTGCGGCTGGATCGTCACCGTGGTCCTGGTCTGGTTTGCCGAGACCCGCCCGCTGTTCTGGCTCGCCGCCAACCTGGCCGGCCTGTGTCTGGGCGCTTCGCAATCCGCCGGCCGCGCACTGGTCGGCTATTTCAGCCCTGAGAGCCGGCGCGCGGAATTCTTCGGGCTTTGGGGTCTGGCGGTGAAGCTGTCTTCGATCCTGGGCCCGATCACCTATGGCGCCGCGACTTGGGTGTCGCTGGGCAACCACCGACTGGCGATGCTGATCACCGGCAGCTATTTCGTCGTCGGCCTGGTTCTGCTTGCAGGCATCGACGCCGAGCGCGGCCGCCGGGCGGCGCAGGCACCGGACTAGCGAAGCTCTGAACGGATTTCGTCATGCCCGCGAAGCTTGTCCCCGCGAAGGCGGGGAACGGGAATCCAGGAATTTCAACTACCTGCTGGATGCCCGCTTCCGCGGGCATGACGTTGATCAGAGATTCCCTAGGGCAGTTGCGCGCCCGGCATGCGCGCCAGTATGGTTTCGGCGTAGCGGGCAAGATATTGCGAGTCCGGATTGCGGTAGTAGAACCGCGGGCGCGGCAGCATGGCGGCCAGCCGCGCCGACTGCGCCGCGGTCAGGCCCGCCGCGGAAACCCCGAAATAGTGTCGCGCTGCCGCTTCCGCGCCGAAAATGCCCTCGCCCCACTCGACGACGTTGAGGTAGATTTCGAGTATGCGGCGCTTGTCCATGGCCGCCTCCAGCATCGCCGTGATGATGGCCTCCTGTGCCTTGCGCAGTACGCTGCGCTCGCCGGACAGGAACAGGTTTTTCGCCAGCTGCTGCGTGATGGTCGAACCGCCGGCGACGATTTTTCCCTGGCGCTGGTTCTTTTCCATGGCCCGCTGGATGCCTTCCCAATCGAAACCTTCGTGGTCGACGAACTTGGCGTCCTCGGCGACGACGATGGCGCGCTTGAGCTGCGCGGAGATGCGGTCGTAAGGCATCCAGCGATGCTCGATCCGGACCTGCGGATCCTTCGCCTTCAGGTCCGCGAGCCGCGCCCCCATGAGGCGCGTCGTCACCGGATCGTGGTCCACCCAATAGACGATGTGGGCGAGGAACCACCCCTGATAGAGCACGAAGCCCAACACCAGCACTGCAAGCACGTAAGCGCACCAGCGCCATAACCGCGAAACCACCTTGCGCACGCTGTCCGCCCGCTATTCGCTGAACAACCTGTCGCCGGGGGCAAAATGCCAGGTGCGCGTGATGACCAGAACATCGGTGTCACGATGAATATCGGCGGGGAAGCGCGCGAACGGGGCGCCCATCTCGACGATGCGCCGCGCAGCGCGATCGAGCACCGGATAGCCCGAGGAGCTCTCCAGCACCACCCCGGCGAGCGAGCCGTCGGCGTTGATCGACACCGCGAGCCGCAAGCTGCCGTAGATGCGGCCGCGCGCGCCCTCCGGATAATTCAGATTGCCGATACGCTCTATCTTCTGGCGCCAGTCCTCGACGTACTGCGCAAAGCGGTACTCGGCGGTGCGGGCACCGACGAAAACCTTGCGCGGGCGCTTGTTGTATTCGTCGATGGAGCGCGAAACCTGCGCCTCCAGATGCGCGAAAGCCAGTGCGCTCTGGGTCAGGTCGAGGCCCGACGTCTTCGCCGGGGGCTGCGGTTCGGGCTTGGGCGCGGCGACAGGGGTCTTGGAATCGAGCCGCGACAGGAGTTGCCGCTGGCGGTCCTCCAACTCCTGCTTGCGGCGGCTCGCCTGTTTCAGGCTTTCTCCACGCTCGACGTCCCGTATCAGCGGCAGCATCGTTTTTGCGCGCCGGTCGAGATCGGTGTTGCCCCCCCCATCCAGGTTCGCCTGTGCCAATGCGTCGGGATCGAGCGGTTTCGAGCGCGTCTTGCTGTTGACGAACACCACGTCCAGCGTGTTCGGCATCGCCGGCTTGCGGGCACCCGGGACCGTGAAATGCACCGACAGCACGACCGCATGCAGCGCGATGGACAGAGTCAGTGCGAGCGCGAAGACGCGCGAAGACGGGTCGAGCCGCGCAAAGGGCCCGGGCCAGCGGTAAAAGCGTGAAGTGAAAATCGGCAGCAAGCGTCTCAAAAGCATTTGCAATCCGTCGATTCTACGGATAGTCCCGGCGTTTGTCTCAACCTCGGCTTCGGTCAGGCTGATGCGGCACCCGGGCTCTGTGCGAGACCGCGGAAAGCGCATTTCAGTTCGGATTCGATGAGATCGAGTTCGGTGACTTCGAGTTCCAGGCGGGTGCCGGGGGCCAGATCCGGCGGCAGCGACGACACCCGCACCTCGAGCGGCAGGCCGTCGAGCTTGGCCAGATTCTCGCGTACCACTTGCGCTCCCACAACCTTGACCTCTTCCTGCACCAGCCAGCGCAGACACCAGTAGCGCTCCATGCGTGACTGGAATTCCGCATAGCTCGAGTAGGTCACCTCGAAGTCATGCACCGCAGCGAGCAGCGTGTCGGTGTTGCGCGCGAACGGTGGCGATTCGTGTTTCAGCAGGGCGAGCAGCTGCCATTGGTTGAGCATATCGACGTAGCGGCGCAGCGGCGAACTCACCCAGGCGTAGTGGCTGATGCCCAGGCCCTGGTGCGGCGATGCCGCAGTCGTCATGCGCACCTTGCCGCCGGCCTGCACACGGTAGACCGCCGCCACGCCGTTTTCGTCCAGCAGCTTGCCCCAGCTGTTGTTGGCGCGAATCATCATCTCGGCCACCAGCTTGTCGAGCGGCGTACCCCGCCTGCGCTCGACGACGGTGACACAATCGTTGTCGACGTAGAAGTTATAGTCCGGCCGCTCCTGGCTGGTCGAGGGTTTGCCGCGCTTGGCCTCGAATGCGGTCGCGAGCCGCCACAGAAAATGCAGCTCGCCCGCGAACGGGATGTCCCCGGGAAGCTCGTCGGCGAGAAACGCGGCGTCCAGGCTCTCGACCTGGTGGTGACGCAGGTTGGCGGCGATGTGCACCCGCTCGATGCGGCTGTGCTCGTTTTCCACCGTGAAGTCGTCTCCGCGCACGTCGAGGTAAAGCGAAACGACCGGGCAATCGCGGTTCTCGGCAAGGGTGTAGCGTTCGATCACGGCCGGCGGAAGCATGGTGATCTTGTTGCCCGGCATGTAGACGGTCGACAGGCGTTCGCGCGCGACCTGGTCCACCGCGGATCCGGGCGCGAACCCGAGGCCCGGCACCGCGATGTGGATGCCGATGCGCCAGCGACCTTCCGGCAGCGGGGTAACGGAGAACGCGTCGTCAATTTCGGTCGTGGTCGCGTCATCGAGGCTGAAAGCCGAAACTTCGGCCAGTTCCAGATCGGCCGCGGCTTCCACAGCCAGCCCCTCCGGAAACCCCGTGCCCTTGGGGAAACATTCGAACAGGAAGCGATTCAAGTGATAGTCGTGCGATGAAGGCAGCGCGCCGGCGCGGGCGACGAGCTTCGCCGGCGACAATGCGGTCTCCTCGCAGGCCCGTTCGAGCGCTTTCGTCTCCGGGCGATTGCGGTCGGGCTTGTAAAGCAATGCGCCGAGCAGCGGCCGGAAGCTTTCTGGAAACTCGCCGCGAACGAGTTCGGCGGTCCAGGCGTCGATCTGCAGCTGCTGCACGCGCTTGCGCTCCTGGCCCGCGATCGCGGCTTTGAGCGTCTCCGCGGGCGCCGCTTTGAAACGCCCTTTGCCCTTGCGGTAGAAATACATCGGCGCCGCATGCAGTTTGAACAGAATGCCTGCGGCTTCCGCAGGGTTGGGCTCGCGTCCGAAGTATTCGCGGCCGAGATCGAGAAACCCGAATTCCTGCTCTCCGGCGCATTCCCAAAGAAAATCGATGTCGATACCCGCGGCGATTTCCTCTGCCCGCTGCGGCAACTCCGCCGCCGTGGGCGAAGCAAACCGCAGCAACACCGCAGCGGCTTTGACCTTGCTGCGCTTGCCGTGCGGCGCCTCGACCTGAATCGCGCTGTCCGCGTCGGCGAGCAACGTGCCGACTTTGAAAGCGCCGTTTTCTTCGTACAGTACGTTCACGTGTATGGAACCGGGAGAACCCGGAAAGTGAGTGGGGAATCCATCTTGCCTGCCGTCCGGACCGCACGGCGCGCCTGGCGAAACGAGCGTCCGCGATTATACCGGAGGGACTCCCTTCTTCCCCCGCGGCTGAACCCTGAAAGGTTGCTTGCCCCTACAATACCGGTGCGCCACGCCCGGAATGCCCGCGTGGAGCCCTTTTTTCAGCACAGGAACACCAAAAATGGCCAGAATCGAATCCGTCAGCGTCGCTACCGCCCGGGTGCCGCTTGAACACGCCACGACGTTCGCCACCCGCACCGTCAGCGCACGCGACTATGGCCTGGTGAAAGTGCGCTCCAGCGACGGCGTCGAGGGCATCGGCTTCTGCTATGCCGGTTCCGCGGGAGGCACGATCGTCGCCGAGGCGGTGGAACAACTGCTCGCGCCGCTGCTGGTCGGGCAGGACAGCCTGCTCGTCGAAGGCTTGTGGGAACGCATGTTCCGGGAATCGCTGCTGCACGGCCGTGCCGGCAGCGTGATGCGCGCCCTGTCTATCCTCGACTGCGCGTTGTGGGACCTGAACGCGCGAACCGTGAAGCTGCCGCTCTACAAATATCTCGGCGCCTGCGTCGAGGACGCCGTTCCCGCTTACGCGAGCGGCGGCTACTACCTTGCCGGCAAGACGCCGAAGAAGCTCGGCGCCGAAATGGCCGGCTACGTGAAAGCCGGCTTCAGTGCGGTCAAGATGAAGGTCGGCCGGCTGACGCCCAAGGAAGAGGAGGCGCGCGTCAGGGCGGCGCGCGACGCCATCGGACCGGATATCGAACTCATGCTCGATGCCAACAACGCCTGGCAGGACCTGCCGACCGCGATGCGTTACATGGAGCGCTTCGAGCTCTACGATCCGTACTGGATCGAGGAGCCGTTTTTCCCCGACGACATCGAGAACCACGCGCGCCTCGCGCGAGCGACACGCGTGACGGTAGCCACCGGCGAGATCGGCACCGGCCGCTGGCATTTCAAGGAAATCCTCGACAAGGGCGCGGCGCAGATCCTGCAGCACGACGCGCTGGTATGCGGCGGCATCTCCGAATGGCGGCGCATCGCCGCGACCGCATCGAGCTACAACGTGACGATCTGCCCGCACTGGTTTCACGACCTGCACGCGCATCTGGTCGCGGCCACGCCCAACGCGCGCTATGTCGAGTTCTTCCCCGACGACCAGGTGCTCAATTTCCGCCGCCTCATCGATACGCAGTTGAAGCACAAGGGCGGCAGGCTGCTGCTGCCGAAGACGCCGGGCCTGGGTTTCAATTTCGATGAGCGCGCGGTGGCGCGCTACGCGGTCAAGCGCGGCCGCAATGTCTGGACCACTTTGCGCTGAGGGCAGCGCGGGTCACGCCAGCGCGCCAGCGGCGAACTCCATCAACAGCGGGATGTGCTCGGGAAAGCTTTGCAGGGTGTGGTCGCCGCCTTGCACGACGACCTGCCTGGCACCGGCATATTTCGCCACAGCCTCGCGGTAATCGAGCAGTTCGTCGCCGGTTTCGACCAGCAGCAGATAGCGCTCCGGCGTCACCCGCGGCACGAACAACCGCTCCCACTGCGCGAGGTCCTGCTCGGTGAGTTCGTATTTCTCCCCCGTGTAGAGGTTCTGCTGCGCGCCCAGAAACGCGCGCAAGCCCACGTGCGGCGTGATCGCCGGATTGATCAGCACCGCTTTCGCCTGATGTTTTTCCGCCAGCCAGGTCGCGTAGAACCCTCCGAGTGACGAACCGACGAAACAGATACCGGCTTCCGGGTGTCGCGCCAGTTCCGCTTCGATCGCGACGATCGCCTGCTCGGGCCGGTGCGGCAGCGCCGGGCAGGCGTAATGCGCGCCGAGCCCGCGCTCTTCAAGGTAGCGCTTCAGCAGCAGCGCTTTTTTCGACTGCGGCGAGGAGTTGAAGCCGTGCAGGTAGATCAGCATCTCACAGCAGCGAGCTTTTTCTCGGCGAAGACGTTGACGATGCGATACGAGTATTCAGCCACGATGCTCAAGCCGATCGAGCAGTTTCTGGTGGATGCCGCCGAAGCCGCCGTTGGACATCACGAGCACGTGGTCGCCGCTGCGCGCTTCGGCGACGAGCGCGGCGACGAGCGCATCGAGATCGTCGATGCAAACCGCCTTGGCCCCCAGCGGCGCGAGCGCGGCGCCCGCATTCCAGCCGAGACCTTGCGTGTAGCAATACACCCGGTCGGCGTCGGCCAGGCTCGCGGGCAGCCTGTCCTTGATCGCGCCGAGTTTCATGGTGTTGGAGCGTGGCTCGAGGACGGCGACGATGCGCTGCCTGCCGACTTTGGCGCGCAGTCCGGCGATGGTGGTGGCGATCGCGGTCGGGTGATGCGCGAAATCATCGTAGACGGTGATTCCGCCGACGACACCCCGGGTCTCGAGCCGGCGTCTGACATTCTGGAACCGCGCAAGCGAAGCGACGGCTTGTTGCGCGGGTACGCCGGCGTGCCGGGCTGCGGCGATGGCGGCGACGGCGTTCATGCGATTGTGTTCACCGAGCAATTCCCAATCGAGGCGGCCGAGCGGCTCGCCCTTGAAACTCACTGCATACCGTTCACCGCCCTCGTCGTGAATCTCCCATCCGTCCGGGATGCCGAAACGCTCGACCGGCGTCCAGCAGCCGCGCGCAAGCACGCGTTCCAGCGCTGGTTCACCGGCATTGGCAACAATCAGCCCCGATTTTGGAATAGTGCGCACGAAGTGGTGAAATTGCGTCTCGATCGCCGCAAGATCGTCGAAGATGTCAGCATGATCGAACTCGAGATTGTTCAAAACCGCGGTTTTGGCGCGGTAATGCAGGAATTTTGAGCGTTTGTCGAAAAACGCCGTGTCGTACTCGTCGGCCTCGATCACAAAAACGGGGCTCTCGGTGAGACGCGCAGAGACACCAAAGTTGCGCGGCACGCCGCCGATCAGGAATCCCGGCTGCCTCCCCGCATCCTCCAGAATCCATGCCAGCATGGACGAAGTGCTTGTTTTACCGTGGGTTCCAGCAACTGCGAGCACCCACTTACCTATGAGTACTTGCTCCGCCAGCCACTGCGGTCCGGAGACATATCGATCACCACGATCGAGAATCGCTTCCATGAGCGGGTTGCCGCGGGTCACCACGTTTCCGATCACCCAGAGATCGGGACGCAGTCTGAGCTGATCCTCGCCGAAGCCTTCGATCAATTCGATGCCTGCATCCGCGAGCTGGGTGCTCATCGGCGGATACACATTGGCATCGCAACCGGTCACACGATGCCCGGCCTGCCTGGCGATGACCGCGAGACCGCCCATGAAGGTTCCACAGACGCCGAGTATGTGAATATGCATTGAAAGTCGCTGAGCAATAACGATAGGTTAGACAAACCACGCGGAGGCACGCGGAGGCACGAATTTTAGCTCACTTCGTTGGCCTGCCCGGGTGCGATATGATCAGTGCTTTCCCGCTGCCGTTCCATGCCGAAGGAAGCCAAACACAAGCAACAACAGATGATGATGCGCGCGCGCATCGCCGCAGCGGCTGCGCGCATCATGGCTGAGGACGGGATCGAGGACTTCGCGCTCGCCAAGCGCAAAGCCGCGCGGCAACTGGGTGCGGAGGACACCCAGGCACTGCCGAACAACGAGGAAGTCGAACTGGAGCTGCGAACCTACCAGTCGCTTTA
>Ga0163199_1001942_pt1 | contig 12768 bp, 13 predicted proteins | sample PL_2010_150m_FD_113537 | JGI IMG/M metagenome (GOLD analysis project Ga0163199, IMG submission 113537) | Freshwater microbial communities from Powell Lake, British Columbia, Canada to study Microbial Dark Matter (Phase II) - PL_2010_150m | ecosystem: Environmental > Aquatic > Freshwater > Lake ... | reverse complement strand
TCATCTGGATCGCCACCGGCGGGCCCCTCCACCCCATCGCCTTTACCGGCCCCTCGCTCGCCCAGCCGGGCGTCCTCGGTGGCGGGACGTATCTTCAGCTCCCGCGGTCGCCGTATGGCCTCGCGACGATCCATTATTATTTCCGGCGTGCGCTTCATCCCGTGCGTCATCGCATCAATGATCGCACGCGGGTTTTCATCATACGGATCTTCATTCGTGAGGATAACTTTCTCGCATGACTCATCAGCGATTTTGCCCATTTCCGGACGCTTCCACGTGTCGCGCCCGCCGCCCGTATTGCCGAGCACGCAGATCTTCCGCCGAGAGGGGAACGCATCGTACAAAGCTTTGAGCGAATCCGGCGTGTGCGCATAGTCAACGACTGCGAGGAAGTCTTGTCCCGCATCAATATGCTCCACGCGCCCGCGCACCGGCGCGAGCTCGGCGAGCGCCTTCGCCGCCGTCGCGGGCGGGATGCCGAGCGCCTCGCAGAGCTTGATCGCCGGAAGCGCGTTCATCACGTTGAATGTTCCAGGTAGCGGAAGTGAGAATTGTACTCCTGCATATTCAAACCTAACGCTCTTTTCGTCTCCTGAAATATCTTTCAATTCGCCCGCGCTGAATCCGGTTGCTTGAGAAACTTTCGCAGAAAGGAAGGCACGAGTCTCGGGGATATCCACATTCGCCACGAGCACACGAAAGTTTTTTGGCGAGCGTTCAAGGGTTGCGACAATAGCGCGTTTCGCGGCAACATACTTCTCGAACGAACCGTGGCTCTCAATGTGCTCGCGCTGGATGTTCGTCACGATGAGCCCGTCGAGATTGAGGAACCAGTTCCGGTACTGCAGGACGCTCTCGGAAGTTATTTCAATAACCACATGCGTACATCCGGCCTTGATCGCCCTGCGCATGAACGCTTGTGCGAAACCGCGCCCTTGGAGCGTCATTTTATATCGGTTCGGCTCCGAAGTATTTTCAATCACGAACCGGATAGTGGAAATGAGCGCGGTCTTATATCCAGCGGAGCGTAGAATTGCAAAAAGCATTTCAGCGGCCGTGGACTTTCCCTTCGTCCCCGTCACACCGATAACAACGAGCTGCCGCGCAGGGAAACCATAGGAGAGCGCCATTAAGAATGACAAAATCCCGTGATAGAGGGGACGAAGAGGGCGTACCACCGATTCGGGCACGATCTTTTTCAGAAAACGAACTGTTGCGTTGACGAACTCGTACATGGAGTTTTACTGGCCGGAGGAGAGCGCCGCCTTGATCCGCGCTTCTTTGCCGACGGCGCCCTCGGGGATAGACTGCAGAGCCTTGCGCGCCTCGCGCTCGGTGTAGCCGAGCGCAACGAGCGTATCAAAGACTTCGCCGTCCTCGCGCGAGTGCGAATGCGGACCGACCTTATCGGCGAGCTCCACCAGCATCTTTTCCGCGCTCTTCTTGCCGAGCCCGACGACCTTCGTGAGATACGCGAGGTCGCGCGTGCCGATAGCTCCTTCAAGCGCCTCGCGGGGCGCCTTGCGCAGTACCGAGAGCGCCGTCTTCGGCCCCACGCCGGAAACAGAAATAATGAGTTCAAAAAAATCTCTGTCAGCGGGGTCAACGAAGCCGTAGAGTTCCAGACCATCCTGTCTCAACACAAGATGCGTCGCGAGACCTGCCTCGCTTCCGGCAGTGAGCGCCTGCGGAGAGATCATACGCACTTCTACGCCGAAGCCGGCGACTTCTATAACAGCGCTTACCAGCCCCACATTCAGCACCTTCCCGCGAATCTGACGGATCATGCTCCTATCGTACTACCATTTGCCAGAGAACGGGAGATAGCGTATATATAGAGCACATATGGCTATCACCAGTTCAGCAAAGAAAGCGATCCGCGCTTCGGCGAAGAAGCATGTTTTTAATATTCGCCGCAAGGAGGCGCTTCATGACGCGGCGAAGGCGCTCCTGACCGCGCTCGCCAAGAAGGACATTGCCGGAGCCGAGAAACTGCTCCCCGCCGCATACAAGGCGATAGATAAGGCGATGAAGCGCGGCGTTATTAAGAAGAATACCGCCGCCAACAAGAAATCCCGCCTCGCCCTCGCGATCAAGCGCGCAAAAGCTAAGTAGTGTCCTCGGGCGGAATCGAACCGCCACCGCTTCCTTCGGAGGGAAGCATTGTATCCATTCAACTACGAGGACGAACACTCCAATCCTAACTCCAAAACAGTTTTGGTGCTCTCGAGAGGAGTCGAACCTCTATTACCAAGTCCGCAACCTGGCGTCCTATCCGTTGAACGACGAGAGCGTCGTGAAGATACTATGAATGTATATCAGAACCCGAGCCATGCCGCCACCAGATCGGTGAAGGTGTGCTGGTGCTCGCTCTCATCTACATGCTGGAGGAAGTAGGCGTAGATCGCATCCGCATCAACGCCCTCAAGCGGGATGATGAGATGCGGAGAGAGCCAGCTCTCGGTCTTAATGGAGAGCATCGGGGAGAGTTCGCCCTTTACATCTTCAAGAACGGAGAAGGAGACCATGCGTTCAAAGGAATGGAGCTCGCTCCCGATGACGATGCCTTGTTCCACGAGGCGGAAACGGTGCAGGGGCGGTTGTTTTGAAGCGTGGAGCGCGAACGCCACCGCCGCGATGACGATGAGCGCCGCGAGCAGATAGTTGTCGAAGAGCACCGACGCGACGGTGCCGGCGACCGCGATAATGCCGAGCGACCAGTACCAGTCGGCATCCTTCGGGTTATGGTCGTATTCTCTCCCTTCCCATTCTAAGAGGACGTTCTGGGGCATAGAGAAAGTATATCACTAGTATACTAGGCCAATCTGCGCTTGATTGTTTCTTCAACAAACAATCGTGGCCAGCCGTAGGCAAGGCGATTGAGTGTTACCACCTTATCCTGCATTGACGTTGTCTCACCGGAGAATTCTGGCGGGAGGCTCATGCCTGAAAACGGCTCGCTCGTCTTCCCGTCAATCATGAGTTTGATATAGAAGTTGAAGCGCGACAGCCCGATAAAATCGAGTTCGGTTATTCTCGGCGCAAACTCTCTGGCAAGGATTTCTGCGTCTTCTGCGCTGACAGCGAAGGAAACGAGAGTGCCGACGTTGCCGAGAATCCCGTCCTGTATCGCTTCAGGCAACTGTGCTAAGTACTGATTGGTAAGATGCATACCTAACCCGTACTTGCGCGATTCGCTGAGCATGCCAAGAAATGAATCAGTTGTGAAGTTCTGGAACTCGTCAATGTACAGATAGAAAGGAGTCCGATACGCGCTCTCCCTATTGGCACGCCTGAGAACGGCCACCTGTAGCCTGGAAACCAGAATCAATCCAAGCATGTGGGCGTTTATCTCCCCGATTTTCCCTTTTGAAAGATTGACTAGAACGATACTTTTGTTGTCCATCAGGTCATCAAACTCAAAACTGCTCACGTGCTGTCCGATGATGTTGCGCATCAGCGAGTTGTTCATGAAGGGTCCGAACTTGGACATAAAGTAATTCAGCATCTCGCTCTTATGAAAGTCGGATGTCTTTGCCATCTGTTTTGTCCAGAAATCAATCACGAGCGGATCGGTCAGATGAGCCCTTTTTTTCTTTTCATATTCTCGATCAACGAATAGTTTTGGGATTTCCAACAATGTGCCGCCTTCAGGGCCCGCCATGACCGTCAGCGCGGCATTGCGGAGCCAGTGTTCAAACTGCGGGCCTATAACGCCGGTCTTTTTTGGATCAAATAGCTTGTAGAATATCTGAATGCACTCATTCACTAAGAAATCTTTTTCAAACTCGTCATGCGCTTCTAATAGATTGAGCCCAAAAGGGAACTCCGTATCGCTCGGATCGAACAGCACAACGTCCTGCAGACGATTCGTCGGGATGTGCGCCAAGAGCCAGTCAATGGATTCTCCGTGCGGGTCAATAAAACAGACTCCTTGGCCGTTCTTAATATCCTGCAAGCACATATTTTGAAAGACCGTTGATTTCCCCACGCCCGTCTTGCCGATCATGTACATATGGCGCAGACGATCGTCTGGCGCATACCCAATCGATTTTTTCTGCCCATGATGCTCATTCACTCCTATGTATACGTTGCGTGTCATGGTAGTCAAAAGGTTCTCGTCTCAAGAGGTCTTTGAATAAAATAACGAGCATCGAGAATCTTGTTCGCCCCTTTTTTCAACTCCCTGGCTCTCCTGTCATCCTCCATGCTGTTCAGCAGGGAGGTGTGTTCATAGTCCATTTTTATCAGAATGGCTTCGTGGAGGCGAGGTTCTATATTTGCCTTGATAGAAGCAAGCATGTTCTTTCTATGGACAAAGACTTCTTCCACATGCGCAGGGGTAAGGCGCGTATCGGGGGATAGTCCCCGCTCCTCCCCGTCTTGGAACGTCTCTGATGGCCGGAGCTCCTCATTTTTATTTGTTGTATAAGTCATACGAAGTAATTTTTTATGCGTTTGTGTCAAGAAGCGACTGCACCAGCAAGGTCTCGCAGGTCTCCTCTATGAATCTTTTAATCGGTCGCGCCCCGAAACGCGGATCCGCCATACGCTGCACGTGGCTCTCTATGGCCGCCGGTTCTATTTCAAATCGCACGCGGTGCTTCTCAAGCCGTTTTTCTATCTTCTTGATCTCGAGTTGTGCGATATGCCCAAGAGCCGAGACCGTCAGAGGCTTAAATAACACGATATTGTCAAAACGGTTTAGGAACTCCAGCCGGAATGTCCGAGTGAGGGCAGGCAGTATCTTCTCGGTCATGAATAATTCATCATTCCCATCGCCTCTCTCCACGGCATATTCCTGGATGATCTCCGTCACGACGGCATTTGACGTTGCCATAATGATCGCATTGCGGGCGTCCACTGTTTCATTCTGGCCGGAAGTCAGGCGGCCATCATCCAGCACCTGCAGGAAAAGATCAAATATTTTCGGATGAGCTTTCTCGATCTCATCGAGAAGAATGAGAGAATAGGGCTCTTTCCGCAACGCGTTCGTCAGCGCACCGCCCTCTTCATATCCAACATATCCGGCTGGAGCGCCGATAAGGCGTTGCACGGTATGATCCTGCTGGAATTCGGACATATCGAATCGTATAAAGCTTTCACTGCGGCCGAACAGTATTTCGGCCACGCATTTTGCCGTTTCTGTCTTTCCGACCCCGGATGGACCAAGCAACAAGAATGACCCAAGCGGCCGGTTCGGGTTTCGCAAACCGAGTCTAGCTCGCTGCAATGTCGTTGCGATTTTCTTTATGGCTCCCTCTTGATTAATAATGCGCTTATTCAAATTGTCCTCCAGATCTTTCATATCCTGAAGATCTCCTTGAGTCAGGCGCGTCTTTGGAACGCCCGTTTTCATCTCAACGACGGAGGCAATAGCATCCTGCGTCAGCATGGTCTGTTTTTCAGACGCGCTGTATGAGAGGGCTTCATCCAAAAGAGCTATCGCCGATTGCGGCAGTTGGCCGAGTAGCGGGTAGCGCTCTGCGTACGAGATGATCTCTTGTAACGAGGCGTCCGGCACAATAATGTGGTGGTGCACATTCAAACGCGGCAACGCCCGCGCAAGGATGCGCGCATGTGCGTGCGCGGTTTGGTTTTTTAAGACCACTGTCTCAAATAAATGCACGAATGCCGGATGCTCGCGTTCCAGCCATGCATATTCATGAGGTTGAAGCGTGAACACGAGGCGGACGTTCCGTTCTTTAAGCAAATTTTTATACAGACGGTAGATGCGTTGCACGAGATTCGTATTTCGATACACTTCACGGCCGAAATCATCTATGAACAAAACAGAGGCAGGGATACGCGCAAGCGCCTCCGCATACTGTTCCTCCGAGGCGTCACTGTCATCCAGAGCATGCAGGTGTTCGGTATCTAATTGCACGAATGCAAGCGACTGATACTGCGCCCGTTGACTTATCTGCCGTATCCAACCGTACACAAGAGCGGTTTTACCGATGCCTTCGGGACCGACGATCAGCACATTGTTGTTAATGCGGCGGCCGACAATCCGACTGAGCCGAGCTGTTTCATCAGCGCGACCGATAACTAAGGGCAGTCTCAATGCGAGCACTTCTTCTCGCAGGTCGTGATAGGTTATTTTTTTAAAGATGCTCATAGTATTTTCTCAACTGGGATTATGCGGCTCGCCGCATGATTATGCCGTTACGTTTGCGCACGACACGGTCGGAAGAAGGCACGTCTGAAATAGGGGCATACCGCGGCGATTTGGAATTTGTTATTTGAAGAATCTCAGCATTTCTAGATGCGTACGCGTTATCTATCGGGTGTGGCGAAGAGATGCGCGCCCGGAGTGCATGCGTAAGGATCTCATTTCCATGCAAAGGAGTTCGCCTCCCTGTTTCAAGTCTCTCCGCAGAGAAAGGCGCATTCCCCGCTAATTCAGACCGTTTGTGCTCGTGATACTTGTCTCCCACTACCTCTCGCGAAGCTTCGCTCATTGGTTTAGCCGTTGGGTGCAGAGCAATGATGTCGGCACTTTTCAAAACTGGCTGTGCGTGCCGAGGCTCATGGTTGGACACGACTGGCTGAGTACGAAGAGGTTCTGACAAATCCATTTGAGAAGCGACGATAGGCAAGACATCAACAGTTGCGGAATTCGGTTCGCGGAAATTACTGGCCGAAGCAATTGGCTGAACGATAACTTTGTCAACGGTGTCAATAAAGGAGGTTTTAGCTTCAAATATGTTGGTCATTTTCCCACCATGTTCGGCAGAAACAGCATCTGGGGTTTCGGCGGCGACTATTTTCGCAATGTCCGGAAGATTCAGAGCAGGGCCATCAAGTAACTCTTTCAGTATACGGGGTTCGACGTATACGTGTGGTTCGGGCATTTCCAGCTCAACAGGCTTCATCGGTTCGCGTATGATGCTTACTGGTGGTGCTATATTGATCCCGCGCGTAGGAGTGGCGACGGGCGCAGAAATGCTAGAGATCGGTTCGTGAAGCATACTGTTTGTTAAATCCGGCCACTCCTGCACCGAATCCGACCTTGCCGTGTTCGGGAACTGAAGAAGATTGCCTCTGAAAAGCTCTGTCAATACCAGATTCAGCGAAGCATCTTGCACCATGGCTTCAGTAGCGCTGATCGTCGATACTTCGGGCACCAGATTGTTGGAGGTGTGTTCAATGCGTATGGCACTATCAGGGATTGATGTAGTTGGCTCTTCCCGATGAGCATCAGCTACAACCGAATTTTGAGCATGTTCAGCGCCGAGAGATGCAACGACAGGTTCTGGTGCCGCTGGTTCTAGAGCGTCTCCGCTCGTTTCTGACCAAAATGAAGAGTATATTTCAACAGTATCTTCTTCGGCTTTTGGAATCGGCATTTCTTCTTTAAGATTAGGATATTGTGTTTTGCAACTGTAGATTTCATAGGTAATCCTGCCGTTTTCATCACGTATGAGCATTGTGACGTATAACACTTCTCCCTCTTCAGTCTGCTCGGTATAATCAGGGAGGAAAAAAACCGAATTGCCGCCTTCTCTCCATTGCGCGAGCATCTCTTCATGTAGATCCACGTCCTCATTCGTCCACACGTTGCCCTCGGGATCGCGCGCTTGTTCTCCATCAAACCAATAACCACTATCGCCTCTGCTATGAAATTCCCAGCTGTCTGGCCCGCCCTTCTGATCAATCACCGCTTGTTTCCCCGGTTCAATAAACTCTGCCGGCTCTCGATTGTCAGCAGTCTCATCAATATCGCTCTTGGATTCAAAAGTGTGCGGTTCTTGATTCGTAGCTTCCTGAAGTGGGACATCTTCAATGCTCCCATCCAGTTGATCAACAGGGGTCGCATATTCTTCTGCAATAAAATTATCCGCTTCAGTTGGCATAAGCCTCAATGACATTCTTAATCTCTCGCATCACAAGCTTCCATAAAACGCAAAATCTCCGCCCGAAGCAGAGATCCTAAATGCATGTAATCGCAAAATAAATAAATGCGACACACAATCTCCTGCTCGGGAATACCGGTTTGTTGATACTCGGACTCGTACCCGTGAGATGGCGGCTTCGCCTATCTCATGGGTCATTACCGTTGCGGCACAGTGGGGGAATCTGACCCCATTTCCTTCCCGCCTGTTTTATAAAAACAGGCGGGACCAGCCATCTCTAGCTGGCAACAAACCGTTCATACATTGTAATCGCTATGTCCAGAAATGCAACAAAAGAAAAAACCGGTACCCACAATGGGTGCCGGCTCGTGTGCCCGTGACTAACGGCTAATACCGTTGTTGAAAGTGAAAACGCGGTCATCGTAGATCTGCTCCTGCGGGTTCTTTCCGGCAGGTTTGTGGCTTGGTGCCTGGCCATGATCTTCATCCGTTTGTCTTTGGCCATGTTGGCTCCCGGCCACAGTTGGCTCATCTTCTTCCATATTTAAGGACTCCCTTTTGGGTTTGGCACACACATGCACACCAGATAACAAAGCTACACCATGTGCTCTCATGTGTCAAACTTTTGAAATCAGTCCCACAGATACATTTTAGAGAGTCTATTCTGGCGGAAGGGGTGGGACTCGAACCCACACGACCTTGCGGTCTCCAGTTTTCAAGACTGGTGGAATAACCATTATCCGACCCTTCCGTATCTAATCCGACAAACCACCGTTCATCCAACTGCCTTTAAAATAATGCTCCTCGGCGTGGCAGTTAGGACAGAGTAATTCTAAATTACCCATATCGTTATTACCATGATTTCTATCTTTATGGTGAACATTCAAGATTTCCTTATCGTATAGTTACTTCTGCACCGATGATGAGACGTTCACCGGTGTTTCGTGCGCGCGGTACCCGCCGTTCTTCGGGCGGAACCAGATGAGGTAGATGATTTCCAGGATGCCGAGCGTATTGATGACCAAGAGGGCAATGAACCACTTCTTCTGGCCGCCGCGTGCGGAGTGCCAGAGCGCGTAACCCTTCAGGACAATAGTCCACAGTACCGCCACGAGAATAAGCGGTATGAAGATGCTCGCGAATCCCGGCGTCAGCGGAGAATAGAACGGCGTGTATGCTTGCATATGTACGGATCATACCACACACTCTGCTATATGCGATACCTCGGTATTGACTATGGGAGTAAGAAGGTCGGTCTCGCGCTCTCGGACGAAGCGGGAGTGATGGGATTCCCGCACGCTATATGGGCGAACGCCCCAAGGCTCGTTGACGAGCTCTGCGCGCTTATCGCAAAAGAAAATATCGGGGCGGTCGTTATCGGCGAGTCGCGCACGCTCGCGGGCGGCGAGAACGCGATAGCGAAGGATGCGCGGGCGCTCGGGTCTCTCATCACTGAACACACCGGCACGCCGGTTTTTTATGAATCAGAAGTGTTCACGAGCGCCGAGGCGCGCCGGGCACCTGCAAAAGAAATGAAGTCGCGCGCGGCGAAGTCGCGCGCGGACGTGGACGCTTCGGCCGCCGCACTTATCCTTACCAGCTATCTCTCACGCATTAATCATGGACCCCATTAGAAATGCAGACAGTTCTAACGGGACAAGTAAGCCCCGCATATCGATTCGTTCGCATTTCTTACGCCCGATAGAGAGGTCCCGCCCGGGACGAGCGCACACTAATATGCGCGGCGGCTCCGCCGCCGCGCTATACTCAAGTCATGGCATCCGTTCTTCGTGAATATATCCGCTCCGCTTTCGCGCCCCCGCGCTATCTTGCACCGCCTCTTTCCGGCATAGAGCTCTCTGCAAGCGGGGTCAAGGCAGTGCGTCTCTCCGAAGGCATACACGGCCTCACGCTCGAGGGCTACGCTGATACCCGCCTGCCCTCGGGAGCGTATGCCGACGGCGAAATAGTTGACCGCGCGGCAGTTGCGGAAGTTCTCACTGCGACCGCGAGGGCGGCCGGCGTCTCCGCCGCGAACGTTGCTCTGCCCGAGTCGAAGTCATATCTTTTTGAAACGTCGGCTCCAGGCTCTCACCGTGCCGAGTGGCGCACGGCGATAGAACAGCATCTGGACGAGCTTGTGCCCCTACCGCCGTCGGAAACGGCGTTTGATGTTGTCAGGATGGGACAGGGTAAGCGCGGCGACGCACTCGTTGTCGGCATCGGTTTCGCGCGGCGTATCGTTGACGATATGCTCTCGGTGTTTGACCGGGCGGACATCAGAGTCCAAGCGCTCGAGGGAGAGACCTTCGCTTCTTCCCGCGCACTCCTTCCGCGCGGGGATGAATCAACCGTCCTTATCATTGACGTCGGCAGATCAACGACGAAAATATCGATCGTTGCTCGGCGCATACCCTGTTTCGCAACAACGATCGGATTCGGCGGCCATTCCCTTACGCTCGCCGTGCAGAAACATTTCGGCGTGACGGAAGCCGAGGCGCGCAAGATAAAGGATGAACGCGGCATTGTGCCGGTGCCGGGGAATGAAGATTATCTTGCCGCGATGCTCTCAACCGTTTCGGCTATCCGCGACGAGATATATACACGACTCGTGTATTGGCAGGAAAAAGTGGCGGTATCAAAGGCGCACACGCCGGTGACGCACGCTATTCTCGTCGGCGGGAATGCTTCGGTGCGCGGATTCCCCGAATATCTTGAAGGCGCACTCGGCGTTCCGGTCGTCGCCGGCGACGTGTTCACGAACCTTGCTTCGCGCGACGCGTGGATCCCGATGCTTGATTATACCGAGTCACTCGCGTATGCCACGGCGATCGGCCTCGCGCTTCGCGACGATGTCCGCACCTATGCGTAACGAACTGACCAACCTGCTCCCCTTGGATCGCCAGCGGGCGCTCTCTCGAGAGTATCTGTTCCGCATCGGAGTCATCATCGCCGTGCTGACGACGGCGCTCACGTTCTCTGCGGCGGTGCTCCTCATACCGACCTACGTGCTTCTTGAAGAGAGCGCGAATGCGAAGAACATGCAGCTCACGAAGACGACGGCGACGCTTTCTTCCGCCGATGAACGAGCGCTCTCCGCGCGCCTCACCGCGCTTTCAAGCAATGCGGCGACGCTCGTCGCCCTTTCACATACTCCGTCCGTGAGCGCGACCGTACGGGCAGTACTCGCCATCGCGCGCCCGGGCATCACGCTCTCTGGTTTCTCCTATGCGCCTTCTTCCGGCGCTGGAAAAGATTCGGGGACGATAGGACTCTCCGGCGTATCAGCGACACGTGACGCGTTACGCAGTTATCAGCTCGCACTCCAGAGCGCACCATTCGCTCTCTCCGCCGCTCTGCCGGTCTCGGCGTATGCGAAGGATGCGAACATAGCCTTTACCATTACGGTAACGCTGTCTCCATGAAATCCTCTCTCCTCCATTTTGGTATCTGGATAACCGTCTGCATCGCCGCTATCGCCGGACAGGGATTCTGGTACGCTGTCATCGCGAACAAGAGTGCTGCGGTGGCGGACTTGCAGAATCAGATAGATACAAAAATTGAGACTGCGGGCCGTATCGCCTCTGCGCGCTCCGCTCTCGCCGAGATTGCCGGCGACGAATCAGCCGTACAGAGCTACTTCGTTCCGGAAACGGGCGTTGTCTCCTTCATTACCAATCTCGAGATGCTCGCACGAGGACAAACGGCGGTATTGAAGGTACTCTCCGTTTCTGTTGGCGACGCGGGTACACAACCGACGCTCGTATTCTCGCTCTCGGTCAGCGGCACATTTGACGCGGTCATGCGCACGATAGGCGCAATCGAATATGCGCCCTATGACCTGTCGATCTCAAAGCTCGCGCTCGGAGAAGAGGGAAAGAACTCGTGGCATGCCGATGTGGAACTGACCGTCGGATCGGTATCCACAAGCGCCGCGACGAGCACCCAAATGCTATGAACTTCTTCCTCACCACACTCGCTCGGTTGCGTTCCGCGGCATATCCTGATCCGGTGCGCGACTGGCTCGGGCTCCTCACGCTCTCCCTGCTAGTGCTCGTGAGCATCGTCGTGTGGAACGTCTGGGCGTTCGGCACGGTCGCGCAGGGAGGCGTCATCGGCACGAACGCGACGAGCACCCCGCCGGTCTTCAGCGGTGCTTCGCTTGACTCTATTCATGTCGTCTTCCTAGAGCGCGCAGACGAAGAGGCGAAATATGTCACCGGCGTCTATCGCTTCGCCGACCCCAGCCAATAGCTTCGCAATAAGAGACAATAAGAGAGATGTACGATAGGCTAGAGAAGTGTTTCGCCCCTGTAGTTAAATGGATATAACTGCGGACTTCTAAGCCGCTATTCGAGGTTCGATTCCTCGCGGGGGCACGGGCATGTGGCGGAACTGGTATACGCGCAGGACTCAGAATCCTGTCCCGCAAGGGTTGAGAGTTCAAATCTCTCCATGCCCACGGGCGATTAGCTCAGTTGGTAGAGCAACGAGTTTACACCTCGAAGGTCACAGGTTCGAGTCCTGTATCGCCCACTTGAAACCAAAAGTTATGCTATACAGGTTGATACTGATATGAATAAGATCGCAATAGATGCGACGAGCGTGCCGACATGCGTCGGGATTATTCTGGACGGCAATCGCCGGTGGGCGAAGGCGAGGGGTCTGCCGAAGTTTGAAGGGCATCGCGCCGGCATGGAGAATGTGAAGACCGTCGCGCGTTTTGTACGCGCGAGCGGCGTGGCGCACCTGATCGTATACGCATTCTCAACGGAGAATTGGGATCGCGAACCTGCCGAAGTGTCGTATCTCATGGGTCTCTTCCGTGAGTCAATAGAGAAGGAGATGAAAGAACTGGGGAAGGAGGGTGTCCGCATTCGCTTTATAGGCCAGCGCCATCGTTTCTCTC
>Ga0163199_1001941_pt1 | contig 12768 bp, 8 predicted proteins | sample PL_2010_150m_FD_113537 | JGI IMG/M metagenome (GOLD analysis project Ga0163199, IMG submission 113537) | Freshwater microbial communities from Powell Lake, British Columbia, Canada to study Microbial Dark Matter (Phase II) - PL_2010_150m | ecosystem: Environmental > Aquatic > Freshwater > Lake ... | reverse complement strand
CCGCACGGGATCGCGGGGATCGTCGGGTCCTCCCGGGCGATGGAAGAAGTCGTGCGCAAGATCCGCCTTGTCGCTCCGACCCGGATGAACGTCCTGATCACCGGGGAGAGCGGCACGGGGAAGGAGCTGGTCGCCCGGGGGGTCCACGGGCTGAGCCCCCGCGCCGACCAGCCGTTCCTTCCGCTGAATTGCGCCGCGATCCCCGAGACACTCCTCGAGTCCGAGCTCTTCGGCCATGAAAAGGGGTCGTTCACCGGGGCGACTGCCTCCCGGCCGGGGAAATTCGAGACCGCCGAGGGGGGTACGCTCTTCCTCGACGAGGTCGGGGACGTGTCGCCGGCGATCCAGTCGAAGCTCCTTCGCGCCATCGAGCAGAAGGAGGTCACGCGGGTCGGCGGATCGCAGGTGATCCACGCCGACGTCCGGATCATCGCGGCGACGAACCAGGACCTGAAGGAACGGGTGGAGGCGAGGTCGTTCCGCGAAGACCTCTACTACCGGCTGAACGTCTTCAACATCGTCGTCCCGCCGCTGCGGGAACGCCGCGAGGACATCCCGAGACTGTGCGACCATTTCCTTGCGGTGATCGGGAAAGAGAACGGGCTTCCCCCGAAACGGCTATCGCCCGCGGCGCTGAAAAGCCTGCTCGCCTGCCGGTGGCCCGGGAACGTCCGCCAGCTGCGCAACGCCATGGAGACGGCGACTCTCGTCGCATCGGGGGAGGCGATCGAGCCCGGTGACCTCCCCCCCGAGGTGACGCAGGCGCTTCTCCCCCCGACGGCCGCCGAGCCGATCCCCCTGCCTGCCTCCCGCACCCTCGGCGAGATGGAGCGGGACGCCATCCGGGCCGCCCTCGTCCAGACCGCGGGGAACAAGACCCTGGCGGCGAAGCTCCTCGGCATCGGCCTGCGCACCCTCCACCGCAAGGTCAAGGAGTTCGGAATCGACTGACCGCCGGCGCCAGCCTGCCAATACGGCATTGCATGTATGCCAAAATGGCATACGCTCTCCCTCCTCCTCCTCGCCCAAAGGTCGTTCCTTTTGTATTTATTTAATGAAAACAAATATTTGTGTATATATTTCGACATCGAAACGATTGGCACGGGACTTGTTACGTTTTAAGGTGCACGGGTTGCGGAGCTTCGATGTCGGAAGATGCTTGACCTTAAAAAATAGCGGGAAGGAGCAACGAAGATGGCAAAGATCATCGGGATCGACCTTGGGACGACGAACTCCGTCGTGGCGGTGATGGAGGGGAGCGAACCGAAGGTTCTCATCAACGAGGAGGGGAGCCGGCTTACGCCGTCGGTGGTCGGGTTCGGCAAGGACGGCCAGATCCTGGTCGGTCAGGTGGCGAAGCGGCAGGCGGTGCTCAATCCGGAGAACACGGTCTTCTCCATCAAGCGCTTCATGGGGCGGCGGTACGACGAGGTGAGCGAGGAGGTCCGGCTCGTGCCGTACAAGGTCGTCAAGGGGGAGAGCCAGGACGCGCGGATCCTCGCCGGGGGGAAGGAGTACACCCCGCAGCAGGTCTCCGCGATGATCCTCGGGAAGCTCAAGAAGGCCGCGGAGAAGTACCTCGGCGAGGAGGTGAAGCAGGCGGTCATCACCGTTCCCGCCTACTTCAACGACTCGCAACGGCAGGCGACCAAGGACGCGGGGACGATCGCCGGCCTCGACGTGCTCCGGATCATCAACGAACCCACGGCGGCGGCCCTCGCGTACGGCCTCGACCGGAAGAAGAACGAGCTGATCGCCGTCTTCGACTTCGGCGGCGGCACCTTCGACATCTCGATTCTCGAGGTGGGGGACAACGTGGTCGAGGTGAAGTCGACGAACGGGGACACGCACCTGGGCGGGGACAACATCGACCAGCGGCTGATCGAGTGGATCATCGCCGAGTTCCTGAAGGACCAGGGAATCGACCTGTCGAAGGACCGCACCGTTCTCCAGCGCCTGAAGGAGGGAGCGGAGAAGGCGAAGATCGAGCTCTCCTCGACGATGGAGACCGAGATCAGCCTTCCGTTCATCACCGCGGACGCCTCGGGCCCGAAGCACCTGCAGCTGAAGCTTTCCCGGGCGAAGTTCGAGCAGATGGTGCAGGACGTCCTCGACCGGACGCTGAAACCGTGCGAGATGGCGGTGCGCGACGCGGGGATCCCCGTCGGCAAGATCGACGAGGTCGTCCTCGTGGGCGGATCGACCCGCATTCCGAAGGTCGTGGAGATGGTGAAGGCGTTCTTCGGCAAGGAACCGCACCAGGGCGTCAATCCCGACGAAGTGGTCGCTGCGGGCGCGGCGGTGCAGGCAGGGGTGCTCGGTGGAACGGTGAAGGACCTGCTCCTTCTCGACGTGACCCCGCTGTCTCTGGGGATCGAGACGCTGGGCGGGGTGATGACGAAGCTGATCGAGCGGAACACGACGATCCCGGTGCGAAAGAGCGAGGTCTTCACCACGGCGTCTGACAGCCAGCCGAGCGTCGAGATCCACGTCCTCCAGGGGGAGCGCGAGATGGCCGGAGACAACCGGACGCTCGGGCGGTTCCACCTCGACGGGATCCCGCCGGCGCCGCGCGGCGTGCCGCAGGTCGAGGTGACCTTCGACATCGACGCGAACGGGATCCTCCACGTGAACGCGAAGGACAAGGGGACGCAGAAGGAGCAGAAGATCACGATCACCTCGTCGACCGGGCTCGACAAGAAGGATATCGACGACATGGTGAAGCAGGCCGAGGCCAACGCGGAGGAGGACCGGAAGCGGAAGGCGGCGATCGAGGCGCGCAACCACCTCGACTCGCTGGTGTACAACACGGAGAAGACGCTCAAGGAGCACAAGGAGAAGGTTCCGGCGGAGACGGTGGCCAAGGTGGAGACCGCCCTCGCGGAAGCGAAGGAGGCATTGAAGTCGGGGGACGAGGCCGTCCTCAAGGCGGCGTCCGAGAAACTGATCCAGGAGTCCCATGCCCTTGCGGAGCACATGTACAAGCAGGCGTCTTCCGCCCAGGGCGACGGCGCGGCCGGGGGTGGAAGCGCTCCCGGGGAAGGGAAGCCTCCCGAGGGCGATGTGGTCGATGCGGAATACGAGGATCCCGCGAAGAAGTAGGCGGGTACAATGGAAACGCGACCCGCCGCCGCGGCCATCCGGCGGCGGGGGAGAGGAGGAGGACCATGGCGATCGTACGGTTTTGGGACCCGATGAAGGAGCTGTCGTCGCTGCAGAACCGGATGAACCGGGTGTTCGAGGAGACTTTCGGGTCGCCGCTGTATCGCGGCGAGCAGCCGGGGGTCGGGACGTGGTCTCCCGCGGTGGACATCTTCGAGACCGGGGAAGAGATCATCGTCAAGGCCGAGGTCCCGGGGCTCGCGAAGGACCAGATCCACGTCGAGGTCGAAAACGGCGTGCTGACGCTGCACGGCGAGCGGAAGTTCGAGCGGGAGGTCAAGGAGGAGAACTACCACAGGGTGGAGCGCACCTACGGCGCCTTCCACCGGTCCTTCGCCCTTCCGGGCTCCGTGGACGCGGATAAGGTCAAGGCGGAGATGAAGGACGGGATCCTCGAGGTGCGCCTCGGGAAGCGGGAGCAGGCGAAGCCGAAGCAGATCACCGTCGCCGTGAAGTGACGTCGCGCGTCGGCCGGGTTCTCCACGGGGACCCCCCCGCGGAGCCCGGCCACGCCGGTTGGAGAGCCTGATGGACCCGAAGAAGGACTATTACAAGATCCTTGGGGTCCCGGAAGGTGCCTCGGCGGAGGAGATCCGGAAGGCGTTCCGGCGGCTCGCGAAGAAGCATCATCCGGACGTCAATCCCGGCGACAAGGCGGCGGAAACCCGCTTCAAGGACGCCAACGAGGCCCACGAGGTCCTGAGCGACCGGAAGAAGCGTGGGGAGTACGACGCGATCCGGCAGGGGGGATTCACGGGCGGCCTCCACGGCGCCGGGCCGTTCGGCGGCGGCGGACGCGCCACCGGAGGGTTCGGGGCGGAGTCGTTCGACCTCGGGGATCTTTTCGGCGACGTGCTTCGCGGCTCCGGAGGGCGTTTTTCGCATCCCGGCCGGGGGAGCGACATCCGGGTGGAGTTGTCCGTCGACTTCCTCGACATGGTCCGGGGGGCTGTCCGCGAAATCCGGTATCCCCGACCCCGCGTGTGCGGGCAGTGCGGGGGAACCGGCCGCGCCGGGCGCCGGGGATGCCCCGCATGCTACGGACGCGGGGTGACCGAATCCGGGGAGAACGTCAAGATCCGCATCCCGGGGGGGGCGAGGGACGGCGCCACGATCCGGGTCCCTTCGAAGGGGGAGGAACGGGCGGCTCCGGGGGAAAGCGGCGACCTGCAGGTCGAGTTGCGCATGCTGGCGCATCCGTACTTCCGCCGGGAGGGGAACGACATCCTGCTCGATGCCCCGATCCGCTTCTCGGAGGCGGTCAAGGGGGCGAAGATCGAGGTGCCGACCATCGACGGGCCGGTCACCGTGACGATTCCCCCCGGCTCCTCCAGCGGCAGGAAGCTGCGGCTCAAGGGGAGGGGGGTCCCGACCCCCGGGACGGCCGAACGGGGGGACCAGTACGTCGTGCTCCAGGTCGTCGTCCCGCCGGACCGGCCCGAGGAGTTCCTCCGGCTCGTCGACCGCATCGCCGGGTTCGAGGAGAAGGATCCCCGGGGGCATTGGAACTGAACGGTCTATAATGGAATCAATATGAGGCAGGGAGGCAAGGGGGAACCATGGGCAATACGGTGAAAACGACGCTCCTGCTGGCGGTCCTCACGGTCCTGTTCGTGCTCGTGGGAAAGGCGATCGGCGGACAGTCCGGGATGGTCTTCGCCTTCGGGCTGGCGATCGTCATGAACGTCGGGTCGTACTGGTTTTCCGACAAGATCGTCCTGCGGATGTACAAAGCGCGGGAGGTGACGGAAGCCGATTCGCCGCAGCTTCACGGGATGGTCCGCCGGCTCGCACTGGCGGCGGGGGTGCCGATGCCGAAGGTGTACATCATCCCCCAGGAGTCGCCCAACGCCTTCGCGACGGGCCGCGACCCGGCCCACGCCGCGGTGGCGGCGACCGAGGGGATCCTGCGCATGCTCTCGCCGGACGAGCTCGAAGGCGTGCTGGCCCACGAGATGGCGCACGTACGGAACCGGGATATCCTGATCGGCACCGTTGCGGCCACCCTGGCGGGGGCGATCATGATGCTGGCCAACATGGCGCGCTTCGCCGCGATCTTCGGCGGTGGGCGTGACGACCGCGAAGGCGGCGGCGGGCTGCAGCTCCTTGTGATGGCGATCCTCGCGCCCCTCGGGGCGATGATGATCCAGATGGCCGTCTCCCGCTCCCGCGAATACCTTGCCGACGAGACCGGAGCCCGCTTCTGCGGGAAGCCCGAGGCGCTCGCGCATGCCCTCGAAAAGATCTCGGGCCGGTCCCGGCAGGTGCCGATGCAGGCGTCTTCCGCGACGGCCCACATGTTCATCATGAGCCCGCTGACCGGCGGCGGCCTCAAGAGCCTTTTCAGCACCCACCCGCCGGTGGAGAAACGGGTAGAGCGCCTGATGGCGATGCGGGGGCGGATCCCCTTATGATGGAGATCTCGTTCTACCGGGAAAAGCTCTCCGAGTCCGGGCACCGGATGCTGAACGCCTCGATCGAGGAGTCGCAGCGGCGGCATCACTACTATCTCGGTCTCGAGCACCTGTTCATCGCCTTCGCCGACCAGGAGAAGACGATGTTCCAGGAGTTGATGGCCGCGATCGGGCTGAACGTCGAGGCCGTACTCTTCTCTCTCGCGGAGCACCTGAACATCTCCCGGCAGTACCTCGGGGTCGGGCTGAAGGTCCCCCCGGCGACGAAGCAGGTCTTCCGCGTCGCGTGGGAGACCGCCCAGCGGAACCGCCGCACCCAGATCGACGCCTCCGACCTGTTCCTCGGCATCTTCCACGAGGTCCACTCCATCCCGGCGCGGATCCTCAAGAATTACGGCGTCGACCCGTCCGTCGCGCTCTCCCGGTTCGCCGCGCAGCTGCGGACCCGGGAAGAGAAGGTCGAGGAGTTCCGCAAGCGGTACGAACTCCCGGCGAACCTTCGGACCTTCGGAGTCAACCTGAACCTCCTCGCCCGGGAAGGGAAGATCCCCCCGATCATCGGACGGGACCCGGAGATCGACCGGATCCTCGAATACCTCTGCCACAAGGACCGGTCCAACTCGGTGATGATCCTCGGGGACCCGGGGGTCGGGAAGACCGCCGTCGTCGAGGGGCTGGCGATGCGACTCGAGTACGAGCCGCACCGGGTGCCGGAGCGGCTCCGGGGACACCACGTGGTCAACCTCCAGATGAACACGGTCGTGGCGGGGACCGTCTTCCGCGGGATGTTCGAGGACCGGATCGAGAAGGTGATCGCCGAGGTCAGGGAGCGGAAGAACCTGATCCTTTTCATCGACGAGGCGCACACCCTGGTCGGCGCGGGCTCCGCCATGGGCGTCCCCTCCGACGCGGCGAACATCTTCAAGTCGGCCCTGGCGCGCGGCGAGGTCCAGATGATCGGCGCCACGACGGCGACGGAGTACAAGGAGATCCTCCAGGAGGACGAGGCGCTCTCCCGGCGGTTCCGGGTGGTGAAGATCGGGGAGCCGACCCTCGAGGAGACCCGCGAGATCCTCATGGGCCTCAAGCCCCGTCTCGAGGCGAACTACGGGGTGGAGATCCTGGACGAGGCGATCGATTTCGCCCTCTCCATGTCCGACCGGTACGCCCGTTCCCTCCGCCTGCCCGACAAGGTGATCAACTGGCTCGACACCGCGTGCGTGCGCGTCGAGATCCGGGGCGACGCGGGGAAGACCGTCACGGGGAAGGACGTGCTCGACGTGATCGCGACCGAGACGAAGAACCCGCCGGACATCCTCCTCCGGGACGTGGGGGAGCGGTTCCGGGACATCGAGGAGCGGATCTCCCGCCGGTTGGTGGGGCAGAAGGAGGCGATCGCCTCGGTGGCCAGGTCGCTGCGGATGAACAAGGGCCCCCTCAAGGCGAACATCTACCGGCCGGACGGCGTGCTGCTCTTCCTGGGGCCCACGGGCGTCGGCAAGACGGAGATGGCCAGGGCGCTGGCGGAGTACCTCTTCGGCGACGAACGGCAGATGATCCGGGTCGACATGTCCGAGTACCGAGACGGCGCACTCGCCGTCGACAAGCTGATCGGGATGCCGCGCGGGATCGTAGGCTCCGAGCGCGGGGGGATCCTGACGAACCAGGTCAAGGACAACCCGTACTCCGTGGTCCTGCTCGACGAGGTCGAAAAGGCCGACACCTACGTCCACAATCTCTTTCTCCAGGCCTTCGACGAGGGGTGGCTGACCGACGGGCGCGGGAAGAAGGTCTACTTCTCCGACACGATCGTCATCATGACGAGCAACCTCGGGGCGGAGGAGCTGTCGAAGCTCACGCGGCCGATGGGGTTCGGGCCGGGGTCCGTCGATTTCGAGCCGGTCCGCAAGGCGGTGCTGAAGGCGGCCGAGAACCGGTTCTCGCCGGAGTTCATCAACCGCCTGGACGACGTCGTCGTCTTCACGCCTCTCGCCATCGACGAGGTGCGGCAGATCGCCGAGCTGTACATCGACTCGATCCGGAAGCGGATGGCGGCCCACGGGAAGACGCTGGTCGTCTCCGACGCCGCAGCAGCCGCACTGGCCCGCGCGGGGTTCTCCGTCAAGTACGGCGCGCGGTTCCTCAAGCGCGCGATCGACGAGAAGGTCAAGGTGCCCGTCACGCTGAAGTGGAAAGAGTCCGACCACTTCCTCGTCGAGGAGGTCGACGGGGAAGTGGTCCTCATCACGCAGAAGGTGGCCGTCTGATGCCCGAAGAAAAAGAGGACAAGGGATTCAAGGTGATCGACCGGAGAGGGCGGGAAGAGCCGCCTTCGCCGCCTCCCGTGGAGAAACCTCCATCGGCGGCTACGGAGGGGAACCTTCCACCGGGTGCGGGTGTCCAAGGCGATAAGGGCAGTGCGCAGGACGGCGCGTCCGCGCTCGGCGTTCCGCGCTTTCTCGACCTCGTGCAGTCCTTGCAGATGGGGGCGATGGCCGGGCTCGGCATGCTCCAGGGGCCCGACGGGAAACGTTCCCCCGTCGACCTTCCGGCGGCGAAGGACGCGATCGACCTCCTCGGGATCCTGCAGGAGAAGACGAAGGGGAACCTGACGAAGGAAGAGGAAGAGGTCCTCCGCGAGGGGCTGTACCACCTCCGGATGGGGTACATGGCGATGATCAACGCCCCCCCCGCGGGGGGCAAAAAAGAAGGAGAGAAACGGTGATCCGCAAGAGTTGGGTTGTTGTCCTCGTTCTCGCGTCGATAGCCGCCGGGGTCGTACTGACGGCCAGTTTTAACATTTCGCCGATCGCCCGCGCATTGTGGGGAGACAAGGAGGCGCCGGCGGCGGTCCCCGTGGCGGCGGGGGTCCGGATGGTGCCGGTCGACATCCCGCAGCTGTTCAAGGCAGTATCCCCGGCGGTGGTCAACATCTCCACCACCCAGGTGGTGAAATTCGACCACCCCCGGATGCGCAATCCGCTCGGCCAGCAAGATCCGTTCGACGATTTCTTCGGCAAATTCTTCGGGCGCATGCCGAGGGAGCAGAAGCGCAGGTCGCTCGGATCCGGGTTCATCGTTTCCAGCGACGGCTACATCCTCACGAACAACCACGTTGTGGAGAAGGCCGACGAGGTGACGGTCACCCTTCTGGACAAGGAGCAGTTCAAGGCGAAGGTCGTCGGGACCGACCCGAAGATCGACATCGCCCTGATAAAGATCGACGCGAAGAAGAAGCTCTCCTACGTGGAGCTTGGCGACTCCGACAAGCTTGAAGTGGGCGAGTGGGTCGTGGCGATCGGAAACCCGTTCGGGCTCGGTCACACCGTGACGACGGGGATCGTCAGCGCCAAGGGGCGGATCATCGGCTCCGGGCCGTACGACGACTTCATCCAGACCGACGCGTCGATCAACCCGGGGAACTCGGGCGGCCCCCTCTTCAACCTGAAGGGGGAGGTCGTCGGGATCAACACGGCGATCATCCAGGGCGGGCAGGGGATCGGGTTCGCGACGCCGATCCAGCTCGCCAGGTCGGTTCTCGACCAGTTGAAGGAGAAGGGGAAGGTGACGCGCGGGTGGCTCGGGGTCTACATCCAGCCGCTCTCCCCCGATGCGGCCGAGAACCTCGGCCTTTCCGGTCGGCAAGGAGCGCTGGTGTCCGACGTGACATCCGGCGGACCGGCTTCGATGGCGGGAATCCGCTCCGGCGACGTGATCGTTGGGTTCGACGGGAAGGAGATCAGGAACGAGCACGACCTGCCGCAGGTCGTGGCCTTGACGAAGCCGGGGAAGACCGTGGACGTGCGTCTGATGCGTGGAGGGAAGGAGACGACCATCACGGTGACCATCGCCGAGATGGCGGGGGAGCCCGGGAAGCTGGCGGAGGGGGACGACCTCTCCACGAAGAATCTCGGGCTCACGGTCCAGGACATCACCCCCGGGATCGCGCAGCGATTCGAAATCGAGAACACGAAGGGCGTGGTGGTGACCGGCGTAGCGGACGGCAGCCCTGCGGAAGACGCCGGGTTCAACGAGGGGGACATCCTCCGGGCGATCCTTCGCCAGGACAAGCGTAACCCCGTGACCAACGCGGCCGAGTTCGCGAAACTCATGAAGACGTTCCAGTCCGACAAGACGATCCTCTTCCTGGTGGAGCGGGGAGACGCCCGCATCCTCCTGACGGTGAAAAACAAATAGGGAGAGCGATGATCTCCCTCGACAAGCTCACCGTGAAGTCCCAGGAGGCGTTGCAGGACGCCGTTCGTTTCGCTTCGGACCGCGGTCACGCCGAGGTGGGTGCGGAGCACCTCCTCTGTTCGTTCCTCCGCCAGGAAGGCGGTGTCATGGGGGAACTCCTCGCACGCACCGGGGTCTCTCCCCAACGGCTGCTTTCCGGGACCGAGGGCCTGCTTGCGTCGCTGCCGAAGGTGTCCGGGGCGGTGACCCGGGGCCTGTCTCCCCGCCTCGAGCCGCTGTTCCGCCGCGCTCTCTCCGAAGCGGACGCGTTCAAGGACGAATTCCTCTCCGCCGAGCACTTTCTCCTAGCCTTCGCGTCCGAACCCGGGAAGGTGGCCGACCTCCTACGGGAACACGGGTTGACGCGGGAGGCGATCCTGTCCGCGCTGACCGCCATCCGCGGGACCCAGCGGATCACCGACGAGAACCCCGAGGCGAAGTACCAGGCCCTCGAAAAGTATTGCCGCGACCTGACCGACGCGGCCCGTCGCGACAAGCTCGACCCGGTGATCGGGCGGGACGACGAGATCCGCCGCGTGATCCAGGTCCTTTCCCGCCGCACCAAGAACAACCCCGTTCTCATCGGCGAACCCGGCGTCGGAAAGACCGCGATCGCGGAAGGGCTCGCGCAGCGGGTGGTGGCGGGGGACGTCCCGGAGGGGCTGAAGGAGAAGCGGGTCCTTTCCCTCGATCTCGGGGCGCTCATCGCCGGCGCGAAGTACCGGGGAGAGTTCGAGGACCGGTTGAAGGCGGTCCTGAAGGAGATCACCGCCGCCGAGGGGAGGGTGATCCTCTTCATCGACGAACTGCACACCCTGGTGGGGGCGGGGAAGGCGGAGGGGGCGATGGATGCCTCCAACATGCTGAAGCCCGCACTTGCCCGGGGGGATCTGCGGTGCGTCGGCGCGACCACCCTCGACGAATATCGAAAATACGTGGAGAAGGACGCGGCGCTGGAGCGGCGGTTCCAGCCGGTCCCGGTGGGCGAGCCGTCCGTGGAGGACACGATCGCCATTCTCCGGGGCCTCAAAGGCCGCTACGAGGTCCACCACGGGGTGCGGATCAAGGATTCCGCCCTGATAGCGGCAGCGACCTTGTCCAACCGGTACATTTCCGACCGGTTCCTCCCCGACAAGGCGATCGATCTGGTCGACGAGGCTGCCTCCCGCCTGAAGATCGAGATCGACTCGGTTCCGACGGAGATCGACGAGGTGGAGCGTCGCAGGACCCAGCTCGAAATCGAGCGGCAGGCCTTGGTGAAGGAGACCGATCCGGCGTCGCGGGAGCGGCTCTCCGGGATCGAGGCGGAGCTGTCGGGGCTGTCGGCGAAGATCGGGGAGCTGCGCGGGCGATGGGAGGAGGAGAAACGCCAGATCGCCGGGCACCGGGGGGTCAAGGAGCGGATCGAGCAGACCCTCCAGGAGATGCAGCGGGCGGAGAGGGAGGGGAACCTCGAGAAGGCGTCCCAACTGAAGTACGGCGTCCTCCCCGCCCTGCGGAAGCAGGTCGAGGAGGCGTCGCGTGCGGCGGAGGGCTCGAAAGACCGTCTTCTGAAGGAGGAGGTCGACGAGGAGGACGTGGCGCAGATCGTCTCCCGGTGGACGGGGATCCCCGTATCCCGGCTGGTCGAGGGGGAGGTGCAGAAGCTTCTGAAGATGGAGGAGCGGATTGAAGCGAGGGTGGTGGGTCAGGGGGAGGCGGTGGAACTCGTGGCGAACGCCGTGCGGCGTGCCCGGTCGGGGCTGAAGGATCCCCGCCGCCCCATCGGCTCGTTTCTCTTCCTCGGGCCGACCGGCGTCGGGAAGACGGAGCTCGCGCGGGCCCTCGCGCAGTTCCTGTTCGACGACGAGGCCGCCATGGTGCGCCTCGACATGTCCGAATACATGGAGAAGCATTCGGTCGCCCGGATGATCGGCGCCCCGCCGGGATACGTCGGGTACGAGGAGGGGGGGGGGCTCACCGAGGCGATCCGCCGCAAGCCGTACGCGGTGATCCTGTTCGACGAGATCGAGAAGGCGCATCCCGACGTCTTCAACATCCTGCTCCAGGTTCTCGAGGACGGCCGGCTGACCGACGGGCAGGGGCGGACCGTCGACTTCCGCAACGCCGTGGTCATCCTCACCTCGAACGTGGGATCCCACTGGATCCAGGAGCTCGCGGGAAAGGGGGAAGAGGTGATCCGCGACCGCGTGATGGAGGAGCTTCGCCGCACCTTCCGGCCCGAGTTCCTGAACCGGCTCGACGAGATCGTCCTGTTCCACTCCCTCGGGAAGGAGGAGCTTTCGCGGATCGTGGACATCATGGTGCGGGAACTGAACGACCGGCTCGCGGAAAGGAAGATCGCGATCGCTCTCACTCCGGCGGCGAAGGTACGGATCGCGGAGATCGGCTACGACCCCGCCTACGGAGCCCGGCCGCTGCGGCGCGCCCTCCAGAAGCGGGTCGAGGACCCCCTCGCGATGCGCATTCTCGAGGGGGAGTTCCCCGAAGGGGCCCGGGTGACGGTCGACGTCGACCCGGAAGCGGACTTTACCTTCACCCATTAACCCGCGACACCAGCCACGGAGAGATTTTTCCAGCGGAGGGTACGTCAGGAGAGAGTCCCTTTGAGGTGCAGGCGCTTTCAGGGGACACCTGCCAGGAGTGTCCTCCCACTGCGGGAAAGAGTGTCCCCTGCCCACCTCCACTCGGTTTATTGAACCGCCGCATTGATAGGTATAAATATCGTTTCCCCGGGTTTCCTCTTCCTTTTCTTGCCCTTGACAGGGGGTAGCGATCCGTATAACCTCATTTGAAAACAGCGTTTGAGAAGGTTCCCCCTGATGGCTTCCGCCCTTTCCTTCCTCGCTCCGGCAAAATTGAATCTCTCCCTGCAGGTGTTCGGAAAACGCCCCGACGGGTACCACGACATCCGTTCGGTCATGGTGCCGGTCTCCCTGTACGACGAGGTTACCGT
>Ga0163199_1001940_pt1 | contig 12769 bp, 17 predicted proteins | sample PL_2010_150m_FD_113537 | JGI IMG/M metagenome (GOLD analysis project Ga0163199, IMG submission 113537) | Freshwater microbial communities from Powell Lake, British Columbia, Canada to study Microbial Dark Matter (Phase II) - PL_2010_150m | ecosystem: Environmental > Aquatic > Freshwater > Lake ... | reverse complement strand
TGCGTGCAGTGGCCGGCAATGGCCGCACAGCAGGAATCATTGAAGGCTATCAGCGTGGCACGGCTGAGCAGTACCGTCAGGATCTGAGCAACGATGCCAGTGCCCTGGGAGTTGACCCAACAGGCCTGGCTGCGATGAAGGCCCCCGTGCTGGTGCGCGTAATGGATGCCAAGGACGTGACGGCTGATATTGGGGACCGATCCAATATCTCCAATACCGCACGCCTTTCATCCGTTGAGCAGGCCAGCACCGATGCCCGGCGCCTCAATCTTGAAAGCCTTGAGTTCCATGAAGATGGCAATCCGACACAAGCAGCCGTTACGCAGTTTGTGCGTGCCATGCCGACGAGCGAACAGACTGAACTGATTGCGCCCGACGGCACACCGACCAAACAAGCAGTTGACCGACTGATGGCAGCAGCCTTCAAACAGGCCTATGGCTCTGACGAACTGGTTGGCCTGTACGCACAGGCGCAGGACAGTGAGGCCAGAACGATTCTGTCCGGCTTGGCGGATGCAGCAGGATTGATGTCGGCGCTGAAAGACGGTGGCGAATTCGATATACGGGGTGCTGTGACGGAAGCGGCAGGCTTTGCTGTGAATGCCCGCCGCCTTGGGCACAAGCTGGCCGACATGCTCAAGACACCGGACATGCTGATGAGCGACGAGGCGCGTGTGGTGGCGCAGTTCATGGCTGACAATGTTCGCAGCGCCAAGAAGATTTCTGAAGGTTTGAGAAACGTAGCTGAATACGCAGCCGAGCAGGCGCAGATCGCCCGGGACAACCAGAGTCAGGACGGTATGTTTGGAGCAACCCCGGTGGCAAGCCGGTATGACATTTTTAAGAGGCTCAATGGAAACAAGCAAATCACCCTCCAAACCCCTGCACCAGAAAACCATCTTCAGCAGCCCCGAGGGACTCCAGAAGTTGAAAGAGTTGCTCAACAAGCCACGCCCGCAGGACCAGAAGCCGGGCCTGTCGCCGCAAGCGCCGCTGCTGAGCCAACCCCCGTTCCAGCAAGCACCCCAACAGCCATCCCAACCGTCGCCGTTGCAGAGCCAGAAGTAGAACCACCGACGCTGACCAGTTACACCAATGCGGATGCACTGGCGCGCGAGCAGCATCTGGCTGATGCCGCGCGGCTGGACAGACAAGAGCAGGTGCAACGTGAGGCCAGCGGCCAGACGCTGACCAGCGAGACACCAGCTGAAACCCGTCAGGATTCCACTGGCGAGATGTTCGCTGAAGAAAAGACCCAAGCGCAAATCAAAGCTGCACAGGATGAACTCGCCAAGAAGAATGCCGGCAAGGCAGAGCCGGTGGACCCGAATCAGGGCGGGATGTTTGATGATCCGGCGCCTGAGCCTGAACCTACTAAGGACGCAATTACCGCAGCGCCAGCAAGTCCGCAACCAGTCTTCAAGCCGGTCGGCGAATCCGCCAATACTGGTAATGCCGGCGCCGAGCTGAGTTACAACAAGCGCAACCGGATCAAGAACGGCATCGCTTGGGCTGACATTGCCGACAAGGATGTGGCCCTGCGGGTTAAAGAAACCACCAAGCAAAACGTTCACCCCAAACCCGATTACCAGGCGCTGGTGGATGCCGGCATGCAGCCGCTGATTGCGCACATGGTCAAGCAGGCTTACGACGCCTTGGCCGTTGCTCCCAAGACCCGCATTGCCCCGACCGATGCGCAATTGCAAAGTTACATTGCTGGCGTTCAACGTTACATGGCCGGTGTCATGGCATGGGCCGGCGACGCCAAACTGACCCGTGCCTGGATAGGCCGCATGGCCCAGCGTTCCGGAAAGATGGCAGGTGCCGCCGCTGGATCCCCCATCGCCTTGTCCGACATGGCGGGCGCTCAGGAGAAATCCCTGCTGAGCACCGTCTACCCAGAAGGCTGGCGTGCCCATGAATCAGAGATCCGCCTAGTCGGCAGCAACAAAGCGCTGTCGGCCTTGCAGCCCGGTGTGGACGAGGCCATTTCTACAACCAGCATGCGCAGGATATTCGGGCGCGTTGGGCCAAGGGGATATTTGAGAACAGTCCTGCGCAAGTTGAGTCTGCGCGACTTTTACTGGATCAGTGGAATGTGCAGAACCCGGATCAGCGCATTGGGGCGAACATGCAGGCTGTGGTTAGAAGGGTCAAGGAGATGCGCAAGTCCAAGGATCAGCGGATTGCGGATACGGCGCCGAAGGTGATGCGGGCTTCGATGCGGCGGGAGGTTGAGGGGATGCGGGAGGATTTGAGGTGAGGGGGCGATTGGCTTGTTTCGGGTGCATCTTTTTCCGCTTTTCCTGAGGCCTGATCTGGGTGTTTTTTGAACACAATCGGCGGCTTGGCAGATCTTGCAATAGTGTCAACATCCGGGTGACATCAAGCACTCGGTTTTGTGCTGTTTTGCGCCGCCTTGCATGAGAGTAAAATATACTGCTGTGGGTAGCGAAGTAGCGAAACGGTAAAAACTACGTATGCGATGAGCAAATTAGTAGCAACATCGGTAGCATAGGTGTAACCTATTGATTGGTATATAGGGAAACAGCTTGCAAATCCGTCTAGCCCAGTTCGACTCTGGGTCGCGCCTCCAGTCAAGCCGGTCTGTGCCCGAGTGGTGAAATTGGTAGACACATCGGACTTAAAATCCGCCGCTTCCGTAATTGGGGCGTACCGGTTCGATTCCGGTCTCGGGCACCATTTGATGGTTTCAGACAGTCTCAAAACACCTCAAAACCCGCGTGGTTCATAGCTACAGCGGGTTTTTCTTTGCCTTACGCGATTTCACGGCGTATCATGACATACCAACAAAAAGACGGTACTTTTGTTGGTACTTCAAAATTCAGGAAAACGAGATACCAACAAAGCGGGGTAAATCATGGCGCTGACAGACACCTTCGTGAAGAACATCAAGCCAGTCGGCACTATGGCCGGCGAAAAGCACACCGATGGGCAAGGGCTTTACCTGCACGTCAAAGACGCTGGGAAGTATTGGCGCATGAGCTATCGGTTCAACGGCAAGCAAAAGACCTTGGCGCTGGGCGTTTACCCGGCGGTCTCTCTTGCTGACGCCAGAGCGCGGCGCGACAAGGCACGAAAACTGCTTGCCAAAGGCACCGACCCCACTGTAGTCAAGCAGGTAGAAAAGCAGACCAAAGCAGCAGCAGCGGCGAACACCTTTGAAATGGTGGCCCGTGAATGGCTGTCGAAGTCGGCGTCGGAGCGCATGGCCAGCACGCACGGCAAGGTGACCACTTGGCTAGAAAAAGACGTTTTCCCCTTTATTGGCAAGAAGCCCATATCCAGCATCGGTCCGCGTGACGTGTTGAGCGCATTGCGCCACATGGAAGGCCGGGGCGCATTGGACAGCGTGCAGCGCGTCAAGCAGATTTGCGGTCAGGTATTCCGATACGCGGTGGCCATCGGCAGCGCCGAGCGCGACGTGACGCAAGACTTGAAGGGCGCATTGGCCAAGCCAAAAGCGGGACACTTTGCGGCCATCACTGAGCCAAAGCAGGTGGGCAACTTGCTGCGCTCGATATTCAGCTACACCGGACACCCCTACACCGTGGCGGCGCTCAAGTTGTCGCCGCTGGTGTTTGTGCGACCGGGTGAACTACGCACGGCAGAGTGGGCAGAGATTGACCTAGACGCGGCAGAGTGGCGCATACCCGGCAGCAAGATGAAAATGAAGGCTGACCATCTGGTGCCACTGTCAACACAAGCGGTGGCGATACTGCGCGGCGTGCACCCTATCACCGGGCATGGTCGCTATGTGTTCCCCAGTGTCCGCACGGGCGAGCGCCCCATGAGCGAGAACACCATCAATGCCGCCTTGCGCGGCATGGGCTACGCAGAGGAAGTGCACAGCGCCCACGGGTTCCGGGCAATGGCACGCACCATCATGGATGAAGTTCTGAATCAGCGAGTTGACTTAATCGAACATCAACTGGCTCACGCGGTGAAGGACACCAATGGTCAGGCATATAACCGCACTTCGCACCTACCTGCGCGGCGCGTGATGATGCAAACGTGGTCCGACTACCTCGACAAGTTGCGTGTCGGTGCGGACATCATCCCAATTCGCGAAGTCGCATGAAATAACGCGAAGCCTTGACGCGCTTTTTTCAAGGCAACAGTCGAAAGGGAAATCATGGATTCTGACAACAGTTTGAACAGTCAACAGAACGAACAACAGTTTGCCGCGCTACTGGCGCAAGTACCAGCGGATGACCGGGCGCAAGTCTTGGCAGACCTGAAAATGATTGCCGCTACAGGCAAGACGCCAGAGTAAAACACGCTCGAAATGTAGTATCTGATTGGTATCAGTGCTATCTAAATCAGAGCAAAAGTGAAGGGTATAGAAAACACGTTTTCGATAATTGCACTATAGTGCGATTCAGTGAGACGCACTGACAAGCGCAGGAAAAGGAAGCGGATGCTTCGGGTGGATGCCTACTGCGAATGGTTGATGCAATTTCTATTGAGCCTAGGTGTAGTTGGTTGCGGATAGGGTGGATGCCCTCCCGTAAGTTGGACACCGAGTAGTTCCGGATGGGACGGCGCAAGCAAGTGCTTGTTGCCGTCTTTTTTTTGGCAACACGCAAGTTTTAAAACTAACTTGAGGCTTGTTGCCATGTCAATCATTCAGGCGACCCTGTCAAACTTCGACACCCTACCCGATACGGGCTACATGCGCCAAGCGCAGCTAATACCTGACGTGGTGCCGTTCAGTTCAGCAACACTCTGGCGAAAGTGCAAATCTGGTGACTTCCCAAAGCCCGTAAAACTGTCCGAACGTGTCACCGCTTGGCGTGTTGGTGACATCCGGAAATTCCTCGACGACCAAGCCAAAGGGCTAGCGTCATGAAAGGGCCAAATGGAAAAGCCGCCCGGATGCTGGACACATCCGAAACGGCTCAGGAAAACTCACACCGCAAGTATATCAAGCCTGCCAAATTTGAAGGCACTTCAAATCCGCGCCAGTTGAGGGCCATTGCCGCGCTGCTGCGTCGCCCAACTCCACGGGCACAGCTTGATGACATTGTTGGATGCTCGAACGCGCCCGAACTGGTGGCAGAGCTTCGCCGCCGTGGGCTTGATGTGCCATGTCAGCGCATCAACTTTGTGGACCGTGATGGTCGACTGTGCAAGCCGGGCGTGTACAGCTTCCCCCTGAGTGACCGCCGCAAGCTTTATCGCTGGATGGCCGGTCGCAAGGCAACCAATGGCGAACGCTCGTAATCCAAAGCGCACCGGCCACGATGCGAGCCGCGACGGTGGCGGGTTTGTAGCCCTGCCGTGGTCAGTGCTTGATTGTCCTGCCTATGCCCTCCTGAGCCATCCTGCGCGAGCTTTGCTGTTCGAGCTTGCTCGCCAGTTCGTCAGGGACAACAACGGGCGCTTGCTGGCGTCCTTTGCGTACCTGTCAAAGCGGGGCTGGCGAAGTCGTGACGTGATTGTTCGTGCAAAGCGTGAACTGTTGGAAAGCAGATTCATTTTTGAAACAGTCATGGGGCACCGACCGAACAAGGCAAGCTGGTACGCCGTGACGTGGCGAGCATTGGACAAGCTGCCGGGTTACGACGCTGGCGCTGCTGACTGTTTCCAGCGTGGCGCATACCTTAGACCGTCTCACGGTCTAGAGAGGCCGCTGATAGGACCGTCTCACGGTCAAGGGACACCGCCGCCTAGACCGTCTCACGGTCCTATCAAGACCCTTTTACCCACTTCTCCTAGACCGTCTCACGGTCACCATCTAGAGAAGCCATCTACTGCAACGCCAACCCAACATTGAAGGACAACGACATGACCGCCCAAATTGAAGCGCCGACAGACCCAACGGCAAAAAAGACCATCGCCATGCTCACCCGCCGACTGCTGTTATTGCGTGACCGTATCGGCTTTTTGTCCAACTGGTTGGCAAACCATAGCGACCATCGGCACGCCGACCTGAGCTATGAAACAACCTACGCCATAGCGACCGCCGACATTGCCGACGAGTTTTGTGCTGACCTTGAGGACACAACACCATGAGGAAAGCATTCACCAGATTGTGCGGCTGGCTGTTCCCGCCAAAGAAGCGCCAGCTATCACAGCGCACTCTCGACAAGCGCCGCCTTGAAAAACTGTTGCGTAACGCCGGGCTGTCCAAGTCGCAAGCGCTGCAAATCTCTCACTCCTATTTCAACCCCTGATTTACCAACCGGGCAACCGCCCAAACCTTGAAAGTGAAAACCATGAAAACCGAAACAATCACCAATGACGGCACGATTGAAATTAGCATCGGGCGCAATATCGTGCGTCAACGGCCTATTTCAGAAATCGACCGCAAATCTGTTGCAGGTGTCGCGTTCGATACCGCCGTCGCCGCGCTGGAATCATTCCATCTTGAGGCCAGAAAAGTTGGGGCAAACGTCCTGCTTTCTACCATCGGTCAGCGTCAGACTCTTGACCCGTCGATTACCAACACCACTATCCAACTGGCGAACTGTTATGGCAGCGTCCAGTCATTCAAGGCGCAATGTGAAAAGAGCTTTGCCGCGCTGGTAGCAGTGCCCCAACTGTTGCCCAGCGATGCCGTGAGCGCTTCGATTGACCTCGAAATTCGGACGTGGTATCGCTCTCTCAGTATTGCAGAGCGCGTCAACGTTCTGGCGAAGATTGAAGATGGTGCCGACTTTGGCCGGATTGAACTGGCCTTGTTGCGTAGCCCGGTCGCCGTGGCTGACCTTGATTTGAAGGTCATCACTGCATCATGGGAACGCGCCCGGCGAGCCGCAAGCCCTGACCAAGACGCAAGTATCACCGCAGGACTGGAAACCTGCGAGTGGGCAGAACGTGGCTTGCTGCAAATCGGCGCTGCTTTCAGGTCATCCCTTGATTCGAGTCTCTGGACCGGACAGCGACTGCTGAACGTCATCGTCGCTTGTGCCAATCCGCAGGTTCAGGCCGGGTATGGTGTCTTTGGCTTCGGTGTTCGTGAAGTTGCCGACACGCGCCGGGGCCTGTCACAGAGGCTCCTAACTCCTGCGCAAGCCTTCGCCTGACCCAATGCACCCCTACAGCCTGAAAACGCGCTGTAGGGGCCATTTAACGAACTGGAAACACCATGTCCGATAACTCAGCATTTAAGGCCGCTTTCGCCAAACGCATTGCGGCAATACAGGCCAAGGTGAACGCCGTACCCGGCAAAGTTGCTTTCGAACTGTTGCATTCAGTGGTGATGAAATCCCCCGTTGACACCGGGCGCTTTCGGGCGAACTGGCGTGTCGGGGCCGATAACGTCAACGTGGCGATAGACGCGCTGCCCAATGTGAACCCTCTCGCGCTGGGCAATGCTTTCTTGCGAAAGTTCCGGGCCGGTCAGACCATCTACATCACCAACAGTTTGCCCTATGCGCGAAAACTCGAATATGGATGGTCGAAACAAGCGCCGCAAGGCATGGTGCGAATCACCATTCTGGAAGCGCCGGACGCCATCAAGCGTGCCATTCGTGCCCTTGATTGACACAACAGACCTCCCTATCGGGCACTGAAAGGCAATATGAAAACCAAGCAAACCCGCGCCAAATCAAGCGATGCGACAGACCCCCCCGGTAGATTGCGCCTAAAGCTGGTGACGGCTGATGACGTGCGCCGCGAACTCGGGCGCATCTACCGTGAAGGCAAATCCGGTCAGCGCGACATTGCCGACGTGTCCCGGCTGGCGAACGTGTTGCAGATTCTGAACCGCTGCATTGAAGCTGGCGACCTTGAGCGCCGCATTGAAGCATTGGAGACAACAGAATGAAAGCACTTGAACGGCGCGTGGCAGAGCTTGAACAACGGTTGCACCATCACTCAGGCTGCAACGTCATCTCCCTGATGACTGGCGAGACCTTGCCCGATGGCCTAAAGCGCCTAGGCCGGGATGATGCTGGCGGCTGCATTGTGGTTCGTCAAATACTGGACGTTGACGACTGGTGTGCGATGGCGAAAGGACAACAAGCCGCGCTGGTGGCGTCTGGTGGTAAGCCATGACCTCCGACGCGTTGGGATGCAGGGTGATGCGCCTTGAACGCGCAATGCTCGTGCAACCGAAGCAACAAGACGCGCTGGTGATTGTTCATGCCGCCTATCGTGACCCCGGCGACCTTGTGGGCGTGTACGGCTTGAACGACGTGCCACGGCTGGCGCATGAGTCGGCGCAAGACTTTATCAACCGACTGGAAAAGCACGTCAGGGCAATGCGTGGCCGGGCACTGCCGTTCGTTGGTTTGGCAAGATACCTTGACGATAACGATTGACAGCGGCGCTGACTGGTGCGATACCCTGAACACCAACAACAGGGAGTCAATATGAAAAGTTCTTTGAAGGTGGCCCGGCTCGTTCAACTTGTTGGGGCTGTGCTGCTGATTATGGGGATAGTGTCATGCAATACGGTGTTCGACAAGACGGGCACCAGCAATCAGGCCATGATGATGTCGTTCTATTTCCTAGGTGGCTTCGCCCTGATTGTTGGTGCTCGCATCTTTGAATGGTTTACCAAAGAGTAGCCCGACTGTTCGACAGACCCGCCGCGTGCGGGTTCTTTAGTCTCATGGCGTGGCACAATCAATCACCATGTGTCAAAAGCCCAACAGTGGGGGACACTTTCACAAATGACGGTACTTTTGAAGGTACTTTTCAAAAGCAAAATCACGAAACCTAGCATCCATGCGGGTTACAGCCAGAGATTCGATTCCGGTCTCGGCACCAGGCGATCCCATTACACTTATCCCATGTCAAGCTATAACCACCCCCTAGAGATTCATGTCCATGGCCAGGTGACCTTGCGCGCCGAAGTGGTGTTTGGGCAATTGCAGGACGCCCTCAAACCGCTCTGGAAATACGCCGGAGCCCGCTCCTTGGCGGACGCTGCAGAGAGTTCCTACGAAGACGAACCTGGCATCAAGTTTGATCCCCAGGGCCATTTGCTGCAAATCTGCTGGACGGTGGAGGGCGATGATGATTTTCGCCAGGTGCTGGACGAAATGTGCATGAACCTCAATGAACTGGCGCAAACCGGCGCCGCCATTGAAGTCACTTTTTACGACACCGAATTCGAGGACGACGAGGACGAGTCCGAGTCCGAGACCGAGTCACGCGATGATTTCATCATGCTTTTCGTCGGGCCGGATCCGGCGGCCATCATGCAGGTCCAGCGCGACCTGCTGGTGCAGGACGTGGTCAATCTGATGGAGCGTCACTTTGACGGGGCCGAACTCGGCGGTGTGGTGACGGAGATCGACAAACTGTTCGGTCAGCGTTTTGACGAACTGGTCAACTCCCTGCAACTGGGCAAGCCGCCGCGCGGCTCCAGCGGCGGTCATGGCGGTATCGGACATGGTGGCGGGCGCAAGCCGCGTCATCTGCACTGACGCGGCTCCGACCCGAGCGCCGACCTGACTCAGGCCGGTTTGGCCTTGACCATGTATTTGCCAAGCTCGGCCTTGGCAATCGAATTGCGGTGCACCTCGTCCGGACCATCAGCAAAGCGCAGCGTGCGGGCGTTGGCGTAGCTGTAGGCCAGCGGAAAGTCGTCGCACATGCCGCCGCCACCGTGCGCCTGCATGGCCCAGTCGATGACCTGGCAGGCCATGCTGGGTGCTACGACCTTGATCATGGCAATCTCGTTCTTGGCAAATTTGTTGCCGGCGATGTCCATCATCCATGCCGCCTTGAGTGTGAGCAGGCGCGCCATGTCAATCTTGCAACGCGCCTCGGCGATGCGTTCCTGCGTGACGGTTTGCGCGGCAATCGGCTTGCCAAAGGCAACCCGCAGGGAGGCTCGCTTGCACATCAGTTCCAGTGCCCGCTCGGCCAGGCCGATCAGGCGCATGCAGTGGTGAATGCGTCCCGGGCCAAGGCGTCCCTGGGCGATCTCGAAGCCACGGCCCTCGCCGAGCATGATGTTGCCGGCCGGTACCCGCACGTTTTCAAACAGCACTTCCATGTGGCCATGCGGCGCATCGTCGTAGCCCATCACGTTGAGCGCGCGTACCACCGTCAGGCCAGGTGTGCCGGCGGGCACGATGATCATGCTTTGCTGCGAGTGGCGAGGTGCATCCGGATTGGTCTTGCCCATGGTGATGTAGACGGCGCAGCGCGGGTCGCCGGCGCCTGAGGTCCACCACTTGCGGCCGTTGATCACGTAGTCGTCGCCCTGGCGCTCGATGCGGGTCTGGATGTTGGTGGCGTCGCTTGACGCGACGTCGGGCTCGGTCATGGCAAAGGCAGAGCGGATCTTGCCCTCCAGCAGGGGCTTGAGCCAGCGCGCCTTGTTGGATTCGGAGCCGTAGCGCGCAATGGTCTCCATATTGCCGGTGTCGGGTGCCGAGCAATTGAAGACTTCGCTGGACCACATCACGCGGCCCATGATTTCAGCCAGCGGTGCGTATTCCTGGTTTGTCAGGCCGGCGCCGTCGTAGCCGGAAGCCGCCGCGCTGTCGACCGGCAGAAACAGGTTCCACAAGCCCGCGGCCTGTGCCTTCGGCTTCAGACTCTCAATCGTCTGCAGCGGCGTCCAGCGTTTGCCGGCTGCGGTGTTGGCGGCAATCTCCGCGTGGTAGGCGCCCTCAGCGGGGTAGACGTTGTCTTCCATGAAAGCCTGCAGCCTGGCTTGCAGGTCTTTGGTCTTGGGTGAATAGTCAAAATCCATGATGTCTCCGGTGGTGTCGGTAAAAAGGGGTTTAGCTTTGCTCAGCGAATTTCCAGGCCATCTGCGCCAGCGGCTTGACGCCAGCGGCAGAACTGACGGCCTGCGCGCTGGCGGCGGTACCGGCTTCAACGCGCTTGGCGATGCCCTGCAGGATGGCGGCGATGCGAAACAGGTTGTAGGCCATGTAGAAATTCCAGTCGGCCTTGAGCGCCTGCGGTGTGGTCAGACCGGTGCGTTCGCAGTACAGCCGTATGTATTCGTCTTCCGTCGGGATACCAAGACTGGCAACGTCGAGCCCGCCAATGCCGCGAAACGAGCCCGGTGGAATATGCCAGGCCATGCAGTGGTAGCTGAAGTCCGCCAGCGGGTGACCGAGCGTGGAGAGTTCCCAGTCCAGCACGGCCACAATGCGCGGCTCGGTTGGGTGAAACATCAGGTTGTCCAGTCGAAAGTCACCGTGCACGATGCTGACCAGTTCGGTGGCGCGAGCCATCTGCGGGATGTGCTGCGGCAACCATTGCACCAGCTGGTCCATCTCGCGCGTTGGTTGTGACATCGGACCTGCGCCGTCCGCCGAGGCCGCATACTGCTTGCTCCAGCGCCCTATCTGGCGTTCAAAGTAGTTGCCCGGCTTGCCATAGCCGGCGAGTCCGCGCTCGGCAAACTTGACGCTGTGCAGCGCGGCGATGACCCGGTTCATTTCCTGGTAGATGTCCGCGCGCTCCTGTGTGCTCATGCCCGGCAGGCTCTGGTCCCATAGCACGCGCCCCGGCATGAACTCCATGATGTAGAAGGCGCGTCCAATCACCGCCTCGTCTTCGCACAGGCAGTACATCCGTGGTACCGGCACGTCGGTGCCATAAAGACCACTCATGACCGCGAATTCGCGCTCTATGGCGTGCGCCGAGGGCAACAGCTTGGCAACCGGCCCGGGTTTGGCGCGCATCACGTAGTGCTGCGTTGGCGTGCTCAGTTTGTAGGTCGGATTGGACTGGCCACCCTTGAAAGATTCGACGCTCAGGGGACCGCTAAACCCGGGCAGATGCTGCTCCAGCCAGGCTGAAAGTGCAGCGACGTCAAAGGTCTGGCCTGCGGAGACCGGGCGCGTGCCAACGAAATGATCAAATTCGCTCATGGTGTAGTCATCATCCGGTAGGTTCAGGTGTCCGCTTCAATGATGCGCATCAGGGCTTCGCGGTTGCGAATGACCAGACCACCGGGCTCGATCCGGATCGCCTCTTCGCGCTCCATCGACTTGAGCTCCTGATTGACGCGTTGTCTCGAGGCGCCCAGCAACTGGGCCAATTCCTCCTGCGCCAACTGCAAGCCGATGCGCATCTCGGTGCTGTTGCTCAGCGACGGGATGCCGTAGCTGCGCAGCAGGTGCAGCAGTTGCTTGGCCAGGCGTGCTCGCAGCGGCAGGGTGTTGAGGTCTTCCACCAGACCGTAGAGCTGGCGTATGCGCCTGGCGTGCAGCCGCAGCAGCGCCTCGTACAACTCGGCGTGCAGCGCCAGTATCTTCTTGAAGTCCGCTCTGGCCACGCACAAAATGGTGCTGTCGCCATGCGCATAGGCATCGTGCGTGCGCCGGTCGCCGTCGAAGATCGCCACATCGCCAAACCAGATGCCCGGCTCGACATAGGTCAGCGTGATCTGCTTGCCCGAAATCGAGGTCGAGCTGACCCGTACGGCACCGCGGGCGCAGGCAATCCACTCCTGCGGCTGCTCGCCCCGAGCCGTGATGAGCTCGCCGTCCTTGTAGCGTTTGACATAGGCGCATCGCAGAATATCGTGCCGTAGTGAAGGTGAAAGAGCCGAAAACCAGCGACCGGCATTGATTGCCTCGCGTTCTTCGATGGTAAGAATAGGGTCGTCCATAGCCTGTCTTGTGGGTGACTGAAAACAGATCCATTGTCGCGCTGGTGACGACTGCGCGCTGACCGACTTGTCACCTGCGTGTCTGGCAGCAGGCCGCTACGGCAGTCACGCAGAAAGAAGATAAGCATTAAACTTGTCACAATCAAGCTGAAAGTACCGAGCATCGCGACCGCTGCGCAGGGGCAAGGAGCCCGACCGGGACTGGGC
>Ga0163199_1001939_pt1 | contig 12777 bp, 11 predicted proteins | sample PL_2010_150m_FD_113537 | JGI IMG/M metagenome (GOLD analysis project Ga0163199, IMG submission 113537) | Freshwater microbial communities from Powell Lake, British Columbia, Canada to study Microbial Dark Matter (Phase II) - PL_2010_150m | ecosystem: Environmental > Aquatic > Freshwater > Lake ... | reverse complement strand
TTCGTCACCCGGTGGTAAAACCCCGGTTATCCCCCCTGAATCCTGTAAATTAATCTGCGTCAAGCCTGTCACGCCCTTTAATTGCAAGGTAGCGTAAACGTCTTTGGTCAAGGTGATATTTTTGTCGACTTCAATCGGCACAAGAATCGTTCCTGAATCATTCGGATCGAACTGTATCTTTAGAACCTTGCCTACCGCTATGCCTCTATAAAAAACGACCGATTCGGGATTGAGGCCGGAAACGGATTCCCGCGTTGAAATGACATAATGATTCCGTTCCCGCTCAAAATGGCCCAGCCAATAAATGATTACCGTTGTCGCCGCCATCAACACAAGCAAAAACAAACCGGTCATCAAGGCGTGATTGTCTCTACCCATCTGTCGCCTCCTGGTACTGAAATACGCGCCTGGCGCGTTTATTATGGAAAAACTGCTCTACAAAAGGATGCTTGCTGCTTAAAACTGAAGCCAAGGTACCGTAAGCAACCAATTGCTGATCCGCCAATACGGCGACCTGGGTGCATAAGTCCCTGAGAATGTCCAGATCGTGGGTCACCATGACGACCGTAACATGCAGCTCCCGATGAAGTTCTGATAATAACAAAACAAAATCCTGGCTAACAATGGGATCGAGTCCTGACGTCGGTTCATCGAGCAACAGCAGGCTAGGTTCCATTACCAGCGCGCGAGCCAGCGCAACCCGCTTGATCATGCCGCCGGACAGATCCGCCGGTTTTAACCAGGCATCCTTAGCCGCCAGCCCTACACTTTCGAGCTTCATGAATACCAGGCGGCTGATCAGGCTATCGTTATTCAATCCCAGCTCCCGCAACGGGAAAGCGATGTTTTCAAAAACGCTTAAGGTACTGAATAACGCGCCTTTCTGGAACAATACGCCGCAATTGTTACGTAAGCGCTGTCCGTGACCCGCCGCCGCATTTTTCAATGATTGGCCCATCACGAATATTTCACCCTCGCTGGGTTCCTGCAGGCCGATAATCTCACGCAGCAGGGTCGTTTTTCCGCAACCGGATGCTCCGACCAGACCCAGAATCTCGCCCTGCGACAGGCAAAGATTAATGTCCTTGTGAATAAGCTTATCGCCGAAGCGGGTCCAGACATGCTCCACTCGTATTGCGTAAGACCCGGTCACGGCATACCTACATTCATAAACAGTATCGCAAATACCGCATCGGTCATAATCACCATAGTAATCGATACCACAACCGAATTGGTGGTCTCATTACCCAGGCTCTCGGTATTGGGCTGAATACGGAAACCGAAATAACAGGCAATTAAAGCAATCACCAGACCAAATACCGCGCTCTTGCCCAATGCAATCAAGACATTCATCAATGGAACGGCATCCGGCAATTTGATCAAAAACTGCTGATAATTAATATCCAGGGTATTTTGCGCGGAAAACATGCCGCCGATCAGCGCCAGCGCGCTGGTCCAAACGCTGAGTAACGGCATCGCAACCGTCAGCGCCGCAACTTTAGGCAAGGTCAAACGTATCGAGTGGGAAATGCCCATCGCCGATAAGGCATCCAGCTCTTCAGTCACGCGCATAATGCCTATCTGCGCCGTCATCGCCGAACCGGAACGTCCTGCAACAAGAATAGCCGCCAGCAATGGCCCCAGCTCACGGATAATGCTCAAGCCCAGGATATTGATAATATAGATTTCCGCCCCGAACATTTTCAGCTCCAGCGCAGACAAATAGCTGAGCACAATGCCGATTAAGAAACCCACCAGCGCTGTTATACCCAAGGCCCTGACACCGGCATCATAAATCGCTGAAGAAATTTCCGGCCACGGCACCTCGCGCGGGTGGGCCGGCAAATAAGCAGCATCCAAAACCAGCTGGCCCAAGATAACGACAAACCCCGACAATTGCTCAAAAATCCCCGAGATTAGTTGATTCAATCTGCTGATCGACAACGTCGAAAATGAATCCACCGGCTCGGGAGCAGGCAGTTGCTGGGACTGCCAACGATCAAACAGAGCTTGATGCTCAGGCCTCAGCCATAACGTAGCGGGTAAGCGTTCTCCCCATGCCTGCCATAGCATCAGTGCACTGGCGCTGTCTAACACATTAACCGAGCGCATATCCCATTGCAAGTCTTTGCCGACCGCTATCCGGCCGATTTTTTTTTGCAAATCAGACACTATGGCAAGGTTGCGGAGATTCCAGTTGCCTGACAATTTAGCATAACACTGCCCATCATCTTGCTCGACGAGTTCCAGTAACGGGGGCATATCCGGATTTACTTGGCTATCGGTAGTCATTATCGTTGATGTTTGCAAACAGTGATGAGCAGTCTATCCGATTATTCCGCGGTATCCATAAAAATTTGTAAACACTGACTGGTGAATGCCCGTTCCGCTGTGCGTCACAAAACCTACGTTTTTCAAGGCGCAATATTTAAGACGCCATCTCGGTTTTTTGTTCCACTGCTCCTCAAACCCCAACTATAATCGGTCACAAGCTTGCCAAGCTTTCTAACCACAGGAATTTTGGGTCAAATGAGCTAAACCAATAACAACTAAAGGCCATGAATCCAATGCTTGCCCTCCCGCAATTGCCTATTTCCAGCTTCCTGTTTGAATTCAGCTTTACCGGCAAAAACCAATTACCCGCTTATTCGGGTTCCGCATGGCGGGGCGCATTCGGCCACGCGCTTAAACAGACCGTCTGCGTCGTCAGGAATACGGCTTGTCAAGACTGCATGTTAAAAACCACTTGCGTCTACCCGTACATCTTTGAAACCCCACCGCCGCCCCAAACTGAAAAAATGCGCCTTTACGATGTCGCCCCTCACCCGTTTATCATAAAAATACATATTCAAGAACCGGCAGGCACAAAGCAAGTTTGCCTCGGCATTAACCTGTTTGGCCAAAGCCACCGTTATTTGCCTTACCTTATCCATGCTCTGGAAAAAGCGGGAAAATCCGGTTTAGGCCAAAGCCGCCAGACTTTCAACTTAGTCACCGTCAAGCAAATCAAGGCCAATCAGGAAGCACAGGTCATTTACCATAACGGGCAACTTAGCCAAACCGTTTTGCCTGAACTCATCCAAATCCCTGCTTGCCCGTCTGAAATAAACGTTCGACTTGAAACCCCGCTACGTATCAAACAAGAAGGCAAGAACTGCAACCAAGAACGTCTCACTTATGCCGCTTTTTTCGGAGCCTTGCTAAGGCGGATTTCAATGCTGACCTATTTCCATACCGATACCCCGCTAACAACCGACTTTGCCTATTTAACCGCGCAAGCCAAAGCCATCCAGATCACCGGACAACAGCTAGCCTGGCATGACTGGACCCGCTACTCATCAAGGCAACAAACCAAAATGGCAATGGGCGGCTTAATGGGCGCATTCACCGTCAGCGGCAACTTGCAAGAATTTTGGCCCTACTTATGGCTAGGGCAATGGACCCATGTCGGCAAAAGCACCAGCATGGGGCTGGGTGCCTACCGTATCGAAGCGGCAAGCTTGCCGGCCTTGAAAGACTAATCCCCAATATAGAAACTAACGGCATGGACGTAAAAACTTATCCCAAACGCATTCTTTTGGCGGTCACCGGCCTAAGCCCGCAAGTCGTCACCGAAACCCTGTATGCCCTGCATCAGCAAGGCGGCCCATTGCCCACCGAAGTGCATCTGTTAAGCACCACCGAAGGCGCACAGCGGGCCAGACTCACCTTGCTCACCGACCGTTGGTTTGCAAGGCTTTGCCAAGACTATCAGCTGCCGGACATAAAATTTAGCGAGCACCACATCCATATCCTGGAAGACATACACAACCAACCGATGGGTGATATACGCACACTGGAAGACAACCAGGCCGCTGCCGACAATATTAGCGAATGGATTAGACACCTGACCTCAGACAACCAAGCCAGCCTGCACGTGTCCATTGCCGGCGGACGTAAAACGATGGGTTTTTATGCCGGCTATGCCCTGTCCCTGTTTGGCCGCCAACAAGACCGCCTAAGCCATGTACTGGTGTCGCCGCCGTATGAATCGCATCCCCAGTTTTATTACCCGACACCCATCCCGCAAATCATCTATACCTTAGGCCAATCCAGCAAGCCGTTAGACACCCGGGACGCGCAAGTCACCCTGGCCGATATTCCCTTCGTGCGCCTGCGGCATGGTTTGCCAGACAAGATATTGGCAGGAAAAAGCAGTTTTTCAAAAACGGTCAACACTGCACAAGAAAATCTAGGCCCCGCCCATATCCAGCTTGATCTTGAGCGGCGAACGCTAATGCTGGCCAGTAAACCGGTGTCGTTGCCGCCCGCTGAACTGGCCTTCTATAGCTGGTTTACCCGGCGCAAGCTAAACGCCCAAAAAGCCTTAAAATGCCCGGCCGACGGTGCGCCGGAACACGCCTATGCCGAAGGTTATTTAACCGAATACCGGCTAATCAACCAGCCGGAAGCGGCACGCGACAGAACGGAAAACGTGCTGGCAAACGGCATGGACAAAAACTTCTTTGAGCAACGTAAATCACGCGTCAACCAACGGCTGAAAAACGAGTTAGGGGGGCACGCCGAAGCTTATTTGATACACGCAATAGGACAACGGCCTTATACCCGGTATGAGTTAGGTTTGGAACCCGCACAAATAATTTATGTAACAGGAAATCTTCTATGAAAGAACACGATCACGTTGTTTTTGGCAGTTTGCTTCACGATATAGGCAAATTTTTTGAACGCGCTGATATTCTGGGTGAATATTGCAAAGACCCGGATGAAATGCAGCGCTATTGCAAGAAGAATCAGGATGGCCGCTTAGGCTATTTTCATGTGCTGAGAACACTCAGTTTTTGCGACAAATTGCTTGAAACTGTCCCGATTCTTAAACCATCCGAAGAACAACGGCAGCAAAGAGCAGACCAGCATTGGATCAATTTGGCATCGTATCATCATAATCCGTCGTCCAGTCACGATAACTATCTGGAAAAATTAGTACAGGCAGCGGATCATTTTGCCAGTGCCGAGCGTGAAGAAGGCAGTTACTACGAAAAAGGCATACATAAAAAAACGCGTTTGGAATCGCTCCTGAGCAGAGTCACTTTAAATGATGAGATCAGGAAATCTGGCTATTTTTTGCCATTAAAGTCGATTGATTTAGATGCAGAAGCTATTTACGCTAAAAAAGCTGAACAATGGGGAATGACTCAGGCTGATAACGACAAAGGCAAGGTTTGGTTAGGCAAGCAGGAGGAATTGGTCTGCGATTATGCAAACATGGCTAACGCGTTTATTGATGACATTAAAAAAATTCCAGAATTCGACAAAGAAAGTCCCGAGGCCTTGCGCTCAATTATTAGAACCCTTCTGGCTTTAATGGAAACCTATTTAAGCCAGGTTCCAGCCGCTACCAACGTTTTACGCCCGGATATTTCCTTGTTCGATCATTTACGCATTACCGCTGCCATTGCCGAAGGACTGTATCTTTATCACTCCGATAAAGGCGACTTGACCACTGCGAATTTTAAAGACTTACAAACGGCTAAATGGTGTTTGGTTTGCGGGGATTTTTCCGGTATCCAGAAATTCATTTACAAAATAACCGGAAAAGGTGCTGCTAAAGGTTTGCGCGGTCGTTCGTTTTTTATCCAGTTGTTATGTGATGCCGTATCAGAACAGTTAATCCGCAAACTGCAACTGTATTCTACTGCTCGCATTTACTCATCGGGTGGTAAGTTCTATTTGCTGATTCCTACCACCAAAACAGATGAATTAAGAGAGGAAGTAGATTCAATTAACCGTGAGTTATTAAAGCAATTCCAGGGCGAAGTGTACTTGGGTATTGGCATGGCGGAAATCAAGGTCGATGATTTTAAAGAAGGCAATATGGGGAAACGCTGGCAGGAAGCCAACGAGGACTTGATGAAAAATCGTTTACAACCGTTTGCCTCGCATGTCACCGAAGATGTTACCTGTTTTATGCCGGAAACATTGCATAGTGAGGGAGCCTGTCAAGTTTGCAGTCGTGACGATCAACAAGCCGAAATTGATAATGAAACCAACGAGGAAGGCTTAATCAGTCGGATATGCAAACAATGTAAAAACCTTCGTGAAATGGGACGGGTTTTAGCGGATACCCATTATTTATTTTGGGCATGGGGTCAAGACCGGGATACCGTCAAAAACAAAGTAAGAGGCGCTTTGTACCGTATGGATTTATGCGGAACCGATTGTACGTTGTACTTCTTCAAACAAGCCCCGGAATTCAGCGATATTACTCGCTTGAATAGTTGCCACTTGGAAACACTTAACCGTATTGAACCGCCAAATGGCAAGCAGCAAGGCTATTCCACGGGCTTTCGTTTTGTCGGCAAATGGCAAAAAGACAAGCAAAGCGGCGATTGGGAATTCGATGACTTTGCCGAACACGCCAAAAACGTTAATCGCCTGGGTGTATTGAGGATGGATGTCGATAACCTCGGCGAAATTTTTATACGCGGCTTGCACTTCAAGAAAGCAGCAGGACAAACTGAAACTATGGGTTCGTTATCCCGTGTGGCGACATTGTCGAGGCAGTTACACCTGTTTTTTGCCGGATATTTACCTAAGCTGCTGGACCAGTTTAGCCGTAGTCAAATTATTTATGCCGGTGGCGATGACGTGTTCATTATCGGTAGTTGGGATGAATTGCCGGATGTGGCAAAAAAAATCCGCGACGAATTCAGGCGTTACTGTGTGGATAATGAAAATTTTACCTTGTCCGGCGGCATCGCAATGGTAGGCGGCAAGTATCCGATTTCACGCGCGGCGGCGTTGGCTGGTGAAGCGGAAGCAGAAGCCAAGCATTTAACACGCGATTCAAAAGAAAAAGACGCGCTGTGCTTTTTAGAAACAGCTATCGGTTGGGAAAGTTTTGATAAAGCAGCGCAATTGAAAAATGACATTATCGCGCTGACCGAAAAAACCAATAGTCACGCGCTCATTGATCGTTTACGTCAAGTCGTTACGGCAACAGCCGAATTTAAAAAGCTGAATCAATCATCAATTTCAAAACAACAGATGAATGAAATGATTTACTGGGATAAATGGCGCTGGCGTTTGGTTTATAACCTCAAACGTATGGCACAGCGTAACCCTGCAATCAAAGATGATTTAGATGCGTTACAAAAGCAATTGATCGAACCTATAGCAGCAAACAACCACCAGCCGGTTTTAGACTGGTTACAAATGCCTGTGCGTTGGGCGGAATTTTTGATGAGGAGTAAAAACAATGACTGAGAAAGTTAAGGGCTTTATTTTACGCGATGATACTGCGAAAGAAATGGTGCAATACGCTGATACGCTGGCAGCAAACATCTGTGGAGATGTTACTACCTCACAAATCCGTAATGCTTATGGAACCGTGAAAAAACTGGAAATGATGAACAAATTTGATGGAAAAGCGCATAGGCAATTATTGCTGCTTAAACCAAAACTTGCTTACGCAAGAGGCAGAACCGAAAACAAAAAAAGGCCGGCCTTTGAGAAATTGGAGCAGGCATTAGGCGCAGCGATTGACGCTGTCAGCATAGAACAACCTGAAACATTCAAACGTTTTTGCAGCTTTTTTGAAGCCATCCTCGCCTATCACAAAGCCCACGGCGGCAAATAATTTTTAGGAAACTATCATGAGCGAAAGTAACACCATCAGCAAAATTAAAAGCAAAATTTTTATTCGCGGCAAAATTACCGTATTAACGGGTTTACACATTGGCGGTAATTCAGTCGGCATGGCGATAGGAGGCGCAGATAACGTAGTAGTTCGTAATCCGTTGACCAATGAGCCGTATATTCCAGGTTCATCGATACGAGGAAAAATGCGTTCTCTATTGGAACGTGTCAGGGGGATGGAGGAAAATACAGGTGAAGGTGGTTTTTCTTATAAAGGCGGCAAGGCAAATGCTGGTCAAAATTCGGCAACGGATTTAGGCAAACTTTTCGGTGTTTCAGCATCGGAAACCACCAAAGAACCTACACGCTTAATCGTTCGTGATGCGCATTTAACAGACGAAAGTAAGGATGCACTAGAAAACGCCCCCAACACTGACATGCCTATGACCGAAGTTAAGACTGAAGTGAATATTGACCGTATTACCTCTGCCGCCACACCTCGCCAGTTTGAGCGTGTCCCGGCAGGTGCGGAATTTAAGTTTGAGTTTATCCTGACCTTGATGGAAGGTGATGACGATGGCCAGTTTTTGAACTTAATCCGCGAAGGCATGGAATTGGTTCAACATGACAGTTTAGGCGGGCATGGTTCACGCGGTTATGGTTCTGTTCAATTTACTGTTGCAGAAACGCTTGAACGTACCGCAGAGCATTACCGCAAAGGTGAAAATGGTCAGCCGTTAAGCCAGCCATCTTTTTTCGTAATTGAGAACACATGAGGTGCATGGTGGAATGTTACCGTCTGAGCTTTACCGCACCGTTTCATGTCGATAGCCGAGGTAATGCGTTTTATGAGGAATCAGAAAGCTTTATCCATTCCGATACGTTAAGCGCTGCAATATTATCCACATGGGCATTATTGGAATCCCAAGATGCTGAACAACGAGCGGCAAATCCGCCTTTTACGGTGAGTTCAGCGTTTCCGTTTTACAAGGAAACTTACTTTTTACCGCGAGCTATCAGTACCAATACAGCTAAAAAGCATTTGAAAGATGCTAAAAAACTGAAAAAAGTCCAATGGCTGGAAATCGGTTTATGGCAAAAATCACTTATCAATCCGGACTGGGTAGATGCTGTTGATTTGCAAAACGGTATCAGGCAAGGTTGTCTGGCGTTTGAAAAATCCAAACATCTGCCGGATAAGCTTTGGGCGGAAGAAGAGCGCCCGCGGCTTGCAATGGATAGAGTGACTAACAGCTCAATAAACGGGCAGTTGTTCAATTTTAGCCGGATATGGTTTGACCGGGACGGCGGCCTGTATTTTCTGGCGATATTTTCCGATAAATCCAAACAACGGGACTTTGAAGCTGCATTGACATTGCTTGGCGATAGCGGCATCGGTGCAGACCGTAGTAATGGCAACGGTTTTTTTAGCTGGCAAAAAGGTCAAAATCCTGGCTTGACCTGGGCTGAGCCTCATAACAAAGCCATTGCGCTTTCTCTGGTAAATCCTGCTCCTGCCGATTGCGGACAGTCCTGGTTAAACGATGCAGCCTATAAATTGATCTCGCGCGGTGGTTGGATAGGACACAGCGGCTTGCGCAAAAAACGCTTGCGTATGTTTAGCGAAGGCAGCGTGTTTAATCAGCCTTTGCTGGGGCGAGTGGTTGATATTACGCCGGAGGAAGATACTCCCAACAAGGTTTATCGGGACGGGCGCGGTTTTTTTGTCAAAGCGGGGTGATGAATGAAAATGCACGGTAAAACCAACAGCATTCAATTAGGTTTGGAAGTATTAACCCCGGTTCAATGCGGCTCAGGACAGGAAATGTTTAAGGAGCTGGATTATGTTGAAAAGCAAAAGCAGGTTTTCGTTGTCGATCAGCCCCGTAGTTTTAACGCTATCGCATCGGGTGATGCTGATTTGGATGAGTTCTTAAAGGGAAGTTGTCGGTTAAGCGATGTGGTAAAACTCGCGGGTGAACATTATGGCTATACTCTGCCTGTGTTAAGCGGAACAGCTAATGTGCCCGACAAATTCCGGGCGCACTTAAAAGATGCGATGTTTCGGCCTTATATTGCCGGAAGTTCGCTCAAGGGAGCGTTACGTACGATCATATTTGCCTCAGCCTTGCGCAAATTACCTACTGACACCTATCAACATCTTTTACCAAAATTCGATAATCAGCGTAAGCAAGCTACGGTACCTGCAAAAATAGCGGGCAAAAAGCTTATGGAAAATATTTTTGGCAAAGATCCGAATCATGATTTGCTACGTGCTTTTCATATAACGGATACGATTTTTCAACCAGTTGATTTGAGGCTTACAGACATTCGATGGTTGAATCTCGTAAAAATAGGATCAACACTTCAACCGCAATGGCGCGACATTACCGTTCGCGCAAATGATGAAAAGAAACAAAAGAACTTTACCGATTGGAATAAAGCTAAAGGTGTGTATAGCGAAATGATTGCACCGCTATCTTTGGCTCCGGTCACTCTGGGATGGGATAACTTTCTTTTAAGTAATCTAAAATGGCATAGTGATAATCCTTTGCCTCATTTATTTCCTGCTAGCTTTGACGAGTTGCGAGAATGTTTAAACACACATGCCGAACTGTGCTTACAACGCGAAATCGGTTTCTACAAGCATTATGGACAAACTAAGCCGCAGGAAGAATGCCAGAAGATTCTTCAATTGCTGAGAAACGAATCCAAGTCCGCCTATTTACAATTGTCATGGGGAAGCGGCTGGCGTGGAATGACTGGCGATTGGATGGACGATGATCTTCAAAACGCCATGCGTAAATTATATAAAGAAATGCGGGGCAGAGACGGCATGCCCTTCCCCAAAAACCGCCGTTTAGCGGTATCGGGTGAACCTAGATTACCTTTAGGCTGGGTGCGCTTAATTCCGTATGCACAGATCGAAGAAAAACTGCAACAACGCCAAACCGAACAAAGCGCCAAAGCAAACCGCTGTACCTGGGTAGATAGTCAAATCTCACAACTCATGCAGAAAAACAAGTGCAAGGAAAATGATGTCTTGAGAGGAAGCGGATTAGCACAAGCCTGGCAACATCTTGAAGAAGGGAACTTAAAACAACAAGCGCTCGAAGATATAAAAAACCGTTGGCAAAAAGAAAACTGGTGGAATGAACCTAACGGCAAATCGGCCAGACAAGCCAAAGCCATTTACGAACAACATTAATCCGCAAGGCAAGGGGGATCAACATGCAATCATCACAACAACCTGAAGAAAACAGTCAGGAATCACGACGGGCGGAGCTAGACGCCAACGGCTGGCCGATAGGTTTTTTTGAACAAACCTTCGGTTCTATTTCTGACTTGCCGGAACGGGAATGGCAGGGCGAATACGAAGAACGTCTGGAATTGGAGTAATGGCGTAATGACTCGCCATTTCACCCTTGCAAAACCTCACAACAAGGTAACACCATGCACACCATAAGACTAACAGCCCAAATCACCCATGACCGGCATCTGCAAATCGTCTTGCCGGATAGCATCCCTGAAGGCGAGGCCGAAGTTGTCGTTTTAATTAAGGATTCGCAAGAACAGGCGGCAGCGCAAGAAGATTATCTAAGCGTTTTTTTTGACCATTTGGAAAACACCGGCATTCCACGGTGCAGCAAGGAAGAAATTGACCGTTTTCTCGAAGAAGAGCGGGCCGATTGATATTGACCATGCGCTATGTTTATCTTGATAGTTGCATTGTGATTTATCTGGTGGAAGGTGTGGAGCCTTGGCGTTCGCGCATTCGATCCTGTTTTATGCCGCCCAATTTAAGTCGGATTGCCGCAGTTCCGGTCATTGAACACCGGAAAAGAACAACCCAAGGCACGCCTCATCCACCAACCCAGGACACAAAAAATGCCCGCAAAAACCGTTTTAATCTGCACCGTCGGCGGCAGTCATCAACCCATCGTGACTGCGATAAAAAACATCCAGCCGGACCATGTTTACTTCATCTGCACCGGCAACGATCCGGGCACCGGACGGCCTGGATCTTCTGTACAAATAACCGGCAAAGGCAATTGCATTAAGGTGCAGTCAACAGATGAAAAACCCGGTTTGCCGAATATTCCCGTGCAGGCGGGTTTGGCAGAAAACCAGTTTGCTGTTTGTGAAACGCTGGCCGATGATCTGGACAACATTTATTCGGTGTGTCAAAAGGCAATCTCACAAGCCTTAACAAGCTTTCCGCAATGCCGTCTGATTGCCGATTATACCGGCGGCACCAAGTCCATGAGTGCCGGACTGGTAGTGGCTGCCCTGGAAAATAAAGACCTTCAATTACAATTGATTACCGGCAATCGCAGCGATTTGATAAAAGTTCGCGACGGCTTTGAAAGCACGACTTGCGCCAATATTGAAAAAGTCCGTTTCGAGCGCATGATAGACCCGTACCTGAGAAGCTGGGAGCGTTATGCCTACAGCGAAGCGGAAGCGGGCTTAAAAAAGCTCGAATCGCCACGCGCACCCGAATTAAAAAACCGTCTGTGCCTGTTGCGTGATTTAAGCCGGGCGTATGCGGAATGGGATAACTTTAACCATGAAGCCGCATTGAGTGTGTTGCAAAACTACGCCCCGCGTTTATCAGAGGCGGAAAAAATATTACTCGGCAACCTAATGCGCTTGAATGACAAAAATCCGAAAAAACGCGATGCGGCAAGACTTTTTGATTTGTATTTGAATGCCCTAAGACGCGCCGAACAAGGCCGTTATGATGACGCCATAGCCCGCTGCTATCGCCTGATTGAATGGAGCGCACAGTGGCTTTTGGAAAACCAATGCAACATTACAACCAATAATATTCAGGCAGAAGATATTCCCGACGGTGTTGAATTAAGCCCAAACCGTGACGGTATATATCAGGCCGGTTTATTTGCCGCCTGGCAGCTTATCAAACACAAAACCAATGGCGCAGCCGCTCAATTCATTGGGCAACAGGAAAAGCAAATGCTAGGTCAAATCAAGCTGCGTAACCAATCCATTTTGGCGCATGGTTTTGAACCAATCAAACAAGCGGATTGGCATTTGTTTCAACAGTGGCTGGAGCGAGAATTTATACCCATGCTATTAAAGGAAACTAAAAAGAGCGGTATCAACGGATTTCCGTTACAG
>Ga0163199_1001938_pt1 | contig 12779 bp, 12 predicted proteins | sample PL_2010_150m_FD_113537 | JGI IMG/M metagenome (GOLD analysis project Ga0163199, IMG submission 113537) | Freshwater microbial communities from Powell Lake, British Columbia, Canada to study Microbial Dark Matter (Phase II) - PL_2010_150m | ecosystem: Environmental > Aquatic > Freshwater > Lake ... | reverse complement strand
GTCGTGGTCGCGCCGGACGCGTGGTATTACGGCGACCGCGCCGGGAACGTCCCCAGCGGCCCGCGCGACATCTATCGCCGCGGCGTCATTCCCCACGCGGACATCACGCAGAACAGCCTGTTGAAACTGAACCTGTGGCTCGGCCGCACGCTCTGGGGCATGATGGTGCGCGACGACCAGATCGCGCTCGATTACCTGAGCCAACGCCCCGAGGTGGACCCGAAGCGCATCGGCGCCACAGGCATGAGCATGGGCAGCACGCGTTCGTGGTGGCTCGCCGCCGTGGACGAGCGCGTCGCGGCCACCGTCGGCGTCGCCTGCCTGACGCGCTACGAAAACCTCATCCTCCACGGCAACCTCAAGGCGCACGGCCTCTACTACTTCACCTACGGCCTGCTGAAACACTTCGACACCGAGGGTGTCATCGCGCTGCTGGCCCCGCGTCCGTTCCTCGCGCTGACCGGCGACATGGACTACGGCTCGCCCGTGGACGGCATCCGGGTCATCGAGGAAAAAGTCAGCCGCGTCTATCACGCCGCCGGCGCGCCTGACCGGTTCAAGAGCATCGTCTATCGCGACACCGGCCACGTCTATACGCCCGAGATGCGCGCCGAAATGCTCGCGTGGTTCGAGCGTTGGCTGAAGCCGGGCAATGCGAAATGAAGGGCCGCATGAATTCCATCCGCTCATGGCTCTGCGCGCAGCAAAATCTCCGTGACCCGCACCCTCCATGCGCCTACACTGCGCGGCATGGGAAAGAAAGAGTCGTCATATCGTCCCGGCAAAAGACAAACTCACTTTGTCCTTTCGCCGGCCGATATGCAGCCCTTCGGCGCGCCCAACCCGCGCGCCGCCAATCGCCACCGTCCAAGCCAACCCGTTTGTCTTTTGCCGGCCAGTTTGGGTGAATAAGAATGTTGGGCAAAGAACAATGAAACTCACAAGATCACTTAGGATCCACAAAGGAACCATCGCCGCATTGCTTGTATTCGTCCCATTCATCGTCGCTGCGGTGAAGAACACGTTCTTCTATGAAGGATGCATGGATGGATTTGGACATGCTGTGATTGGCTCGGCCGTGATCGTTTTCATCGGAGGTCCTCTGACGGTTCTTAGCTCCCTCATGTTGCTGGTCGAACTTCGTAGTTTCTTCCCCACGTTAACCCGAACAGCCAAGACCCTCTATCTTGGCGGTCATGCGCTAGCGGTATTGGCATTCCCGGTTGTTGTTTATGTTGCGGCCGAGACATCCCACGGCAACTTCGCCATATTCTCTTTTCGCTGAGCGCGACATACCAATGAACTGGCCCAACAATCCGATGAGCCGAACAGGAGGGAGCGCGACCGGGCCGCTGGTCGAGGCGAACGCCATTGCCGCGCTCCCTCCTGTCGGCTATTTTGAGGGTTAAACAGTCGTTGACGGTGAGGCCGGGGGGTTGCACCGCGCTAGTGTGGCGACGGGAAACGCGGGCACGGATTTTCTTGTGGCGGGCGGTTGGCGGGTGGTGGCACGCTGCATAGTAGTCCTCACGCTCCGCGTGAGGTTGAACAATGAACAACCGGAGCATCACGCGGAGCGTGATGACTACTATGAAACACGCTGTTTCTCTCGCCACTTTGCTGTTGTCACCGTTAACGGCGCTCGCCGCCGAACCAGCTCCCGTGGAGTTCACCGTGAAGCTGGAGACGGTGATGAAACACGACGACGGGAAGTTCCTTTGGTTTCATCCGCGCGCGGCAGCGATTCCCGGACGGGGCGAGGCCGGGCCGGCGGTGGTGATGACGATCCAGAAGCACCTGAAAATCTCGGACTACTACTCCGGCCTGCATGTGATGATGCGCAAGTCGCCGACAGCGCCATGGACCGGGCCGGTGCTGCCGCCGGAACTGGATTGGCATCCGCAACCGGACGGCGTCACCATCAGCGTCGCCGATGTCACGCCCGGCTGGCACGCGCCGACGGGCAAGCTGCTCGCCATCGGCTGTCAGGTCCGCTACAGCCCGAAGGGAGCGCAGCTTGACGACGTGAAGCGCGCGCACCAAACGGTCTATGCGGTGTTCGACCCGAAGACGGAGCGCTGGACGCCGTGGCAGGTGCTGGAGATGCCGCTCGACGAGGAGTTCGACTTCGCGCGCAACGCCTGCTCGCAATGGCTCGTCCGCCCCGACGGCCGGCTGCTCGTGCCGCTCTACATCGGGCGTAATTCGAAAGTGCCCGCCAGCGTGACGGTCGCCGAATGCAGTTTCGATGGCACGAAGCTGATCTATGTGCGACACGGCAACGTGCTGCGGTTGAATGTCGTGCGCGGGCTTTGCGAGCCGTCGCTGATCGCGTTTCGCGGGCGATACTTCCTCACGCTCCGCAACGACCTGCGCGGCTACGTCACCGCGAGCGACGACGGCTTGCAGTTCGCCGAACAGAAGCCGTGGCTCTTCGACGACGGCGCGGAACTGGGCAGCTACAACACGCAGCAGCACTGGCTCGCGCACAGCGACGGGCTGTTCCTTGTCTATACCCGCCGCGGCGCAAACAACGACCACATCATCCGCAACCGTGCGCCGCTCTTCATGGCGCAGGTGGATCCGGATACGTTGCGGGTGCTGCGCCGCACAGAGAAGGTCGTCGTGCCGGAGCGCGGCGCGGAGATGGGCAACTTTGGCGCGTGCCCGATCAGCGAAGCGGAATCGTGGGTCACCGTCTCCGAAGGCATGTTCATGAAAGACTCGCGCCAGCGCGGCGCCGAGGGCGCGACCTTCGTTGCCCGCGTGCTCTGGGCCAAACCGAACAAGTTATCACCATGAAAACAGGACTTTTGCGGCACATCGCGCATGGCATCAACCTGTCCGTCTGCGCGGTCATGTTCTGCGCTTCTGCTGGAGCGGCGGAGGCCGTTCCTGCGTTGCGCGAAGTTTACAAAAGCAAGTTCGACATCGGCGTCGCGGCGGGCGCTCTGCCGGGAAACTACCAGCCGGAGGAACTCGCGCTGCTGCGCCGGCACTTCGGCGTCGTCACGCCGGAGAACGACATGAAGCTCAACCACGTGCAGCGGCACGAGGGCGGTTTCAGCTTCGAGAAGCCTGACGCGTTCGTTGCGTTCGCCGGAGCCAACCACCTGAAGATCGTCGGCCACAATTTGTTTTGGATGCGCGACGACGAAACGCCGGCGTGGTTTTTCAAGGACGGCGGCAAACCGGCCAGCCGCGAGCTGCTCCTGAGACGGATGCGCGAGCACGCCCGCGCCGTCGCGGGGCGCTACCGCGGAAAGATCGCCTGCTGGGACGTGGCGAACGAGGCGCTCTCCGACGGCGACGAGTTCCTGCGTCCGTCGAAGTGGCAGTCGCTGGCCGGCGATGACGTGGTGGAGCAGGCGTTCCATTTCGCCCACGAGGCCGACCCGCAGGCGAAGCTGGTTTATAACGACTACTCGATCGAGTCGCCGGAGAAACGCCCGAAGCTTCTGCGCCTGCTGCGCGAGTTCAAGGCCCGCGGCGCGCCGATCCACGTCGTTGGCATCCAGGGGCACTGGGAGCTGGACTGCGTCCCGTTCGGCGACATCGAGGAGACGATCGAAGCCGTGAGCAAGCTCGGCGTGAAGGTGGCCATCACGGAACTGGACCTGGGCGTCGTGCGGCGCGGCCGGTGGTGGGCCGACGATGGCAAGCACCGGGAGGAGTTGAGGAAACTCGATCCCTACGCCGGCGGTTGTCCGACCGACGTGCTGCGGCGGCAGGCGGAGCAATATGCCCGGCTGTTCCGGCTGTTGCTCAAGCACGCCGACGCCGTGGACCGCGTGACGTTCTGGGGGTTGCACGACGGGCGCAGTTGGCTCGACGACTGGCCGTGGAAGCGGAGCGACCACGGTTTGATCTTCGACCGCCAGTTCCAACCGAAGCCCGCGTTCTTCGCCATCGCCGCCGAAGCCTCCCGTGGCCATCCGCCAAAGTAGTCCTCACGCTCCGCGTGAGGATCGCTCTCGAAACCATCACGCGGAGCGCGATGACTACTGTGACTTGGCCGCGGCATCGGCGGCCTTGGACTTGCGCGTTGGCGGTTTCGTTGTAGGTTCCCGGCATCTGAACAACGAAACTGAAAACCGGAGACACACAACCATGATGACACGCCGCGAGGCCCTGAAGAAAACCGCGCTCCTCACCGCCGCCACAGCCCTGCCGTGGCTGTTGCGCAATCAAGCCGCCGCAGCCGACGCCACGCCCACCGGGCCGTTCACGCTGCCGCCGCTGCCTTACGCGTTCGACGCGCTCGAACCGCACATTGACGCGCGGACGATGGAGATTCACCACGACAAGCACCACCAGGCCTACGTTAACAATCTGAACAAGGCGGTGGCCGGCCACCCCGACCTGGCCCGGAAGACGGTCGAGAAGCTTATCTGCGATTTGTCCTCCCTGCCCGAGGGCGTCCGCAAGGCGGTGCAGAACAGCGGCGGCGGCCACGCCAACCACACGTTTTTCTGGCAGTGCCTGAAGAAAAACGACGGCGGCAAGCCGGCGGGCGAACTGGCCAAGGCCAGCGAGAAGAAGTGGAACAGCTTCGACGGGTTCAAGGCGGAGTTCACCAAGGCGGCCACCACCCAGTTCGGCAGCGGCTGGGCGTGGCTCTCCCTCGACGGCAAGGAACTCGTCATCGAGCAGACCCCCAACCAGGACAGCCCGCTGTCGCAGGGCCGCATGCCGCTGCTCACGATTGACGTGTGGGAGCACGCCTACTACCTGAAGTATCAGAACCGCAGGCCGGATTACGTCGCCGCGTTCTACAACGTGATCCACTGGGACTTCGTCTCCGCGCGATACGCCAAACTCGTGGGTTGAAGTCCGGGTCGCGCGGATAGCTGGAGGCGTCTGGCTCCGTCAGCAGAAGCCGCTGTAATCGTCTATGGCTCGCTGTCTGGGGAATGCTAAAATTTTAGCAAATAAAGCTTGCCGGTCGCGCCGTGTGTGCTAAGTATTTAGCACATGAAGCCCAAGCACCACGACCTCAGCCGCCGGGAGCGGCAGATCATGGACGTCATCCATGCCAAAGGCGAGGCCACGGCGGCCGACGTGAACGCCGCGCTGCCCAACGCGCCGAGTTATTCCGCCGCGCGCGCGCTGCTGCGCATCCTCGAAGAGAAGGGCTTCCTCAAGCACCGCGAGGACGGACCACGCTATGTCTATCAGCCGACCGAGGCGCGAGAGACGGCCAGCCGCTCGGCGCTCCAGCGCGTCGTCGAGACGTTCTTCGACGGCTCGCTGGCCAATGCCGTCGCCGCGCTGGCGGACGACGAGAAGCTTTCGCCCGACGAACTCAAGCAGATCGAAGCCGTCATCAAGAAGGCCAGGACCAAGTAGGAGGCAAATTCATGAATATCGAAAGCGTTTTTCCCATCCTTTGCGAACTGCTGTTAAAAAGCGCCTTCATCCTGGTGCTGGCTACGGCAGTCAACGTTTTCTGGCGCGGGGCATCGGCTGCCTCGCGGCACATGATCTGGACGCTCGTGGTAGCAACGCTGCTCGCATTGCCACTGACCAAGTTGGCCGCACCGCTCTGGACGATCGAATTGACCCCAAAGGTGGAGCGAACGGTTTTGCCGCCAGCTCCGGCACCGGTGACGACTGTGGCCTCTTCTGCCCCAGCGGTGCCAGCGATCGTTCCGACTCCGTCTTGGAGTGTGCCGCAGTGGCGGACAATGCTGGTGTTCGCATGGCTCGCCGGTGTGGCAGCAGTCCTGGGTTATCGGTGTGCCGGCGATTTGTGGCTGCGGCGGTTGCGGCGGCAAAGCGAACCGCTAGCTGACCAGCGGACTCAATTGTTGGCGCACGCAGTTGCCGCCGAGTGCGGATTGATAGACAGGATTGAACTGCGACGCAACCCGGCGTGCCGCGTGCCGCTGGTGTGGGGCATCTGGCGGCCGGTGGTGTTGCTGTCCGACTCGGCTCTTGCGTGGCCTGAGCAGCGATTGGCGGCAGCGCTGCGTCACGAGTTCTGTCATGTGCGGCGGCGCGATTGTCTCGCGCGACTGCTCGCGCAGTTGGCGTGCGCGGTCTATTGGATGAACCCGCTGGTCTGGATGGCGGCGCGGCGGTTGCGTGTGGCGCAGGAACAGGCGTGCGACGACTTGGTGCTCCGCAGCGGTGCGAACGCTTCAGATTACGCGGATTTGCTCATGCAAACGGTGCGCGATCTCGGCGGCAGTCGTCGGTTCGCCCGGCACGCGATGGCGATGGCGCAACCGTCCACGTTGGAAGCGCGCGTGCGGGCCATCGTGGACGAGCGGCGCAACCGCGGGCCGTTGGGCCGCGGCGCGATGGCGATGGGCGCCACGGCGGCGTTGGCGTTGGTTGCGGCGAGCGCGCTGGCACAGGTGAAGGACAAGCCGGATGTCAACGGGCCACAGATCGAGATCGAGTCCAAGTTCGTGGAAATGACAGAGGAAGCCGCGAAAGACACCGGCCTGTCGTGGCTGTTCGCGGACCCGAAACCCGGCCTGTCGGGGATAGTTACCGAGCAACAGGCGCAGATGGTGTTCAAGGCGCTCAGCCAGGCCGCAGGCGTGGACGTGCTCGCGGCGCCACGCGTGACGACATTGCCGAAGCAGCGCGCCAAAATCGAAATCGTCAGGGAGATGCGGTATGCGACAGAATGGGAGAAAGACAAGAAGCCAGGCACTTGGAAGCCAAAGACGTTTGAGACGAAGAATGTCGGCATCACCTTCGGGGTCGAGTCTGCGATCAAAGAGGACGGCAGCCTCGATCTGGACCTCAAGCCGGAGATTGTGGAATTCCTCGGCTTCATTGATCTCGACAACGGCAAGAAAGAACTGCCTCCCACCGCGACCGAGATGCCTGCCGGTCATCGCGTGCAGCCGGTTTTCGGCACGCGGGAGGTTTCGGCGCATGTGACGGCTGCGGATGGCCAGACCATCGTGATCGGCGGCATGGCGCGTGAGACGACCGTGGTGACGGAGGACAAGGTGAGAGGGCTTGGCGATGCGCCGATCGTGGGGCAGTTGTTCCGTTCGCGCACGGAGTCGAAGGTCAAACGCCATCTCTTCGTTTTCGTCACGCCTAAGATCGTGAAACCTGCGATTGCCGAGAAGTCGGCCACCGTCACCTCCGACTCGCAGGCCCATGACAAGGTCACGGGCGCAGTGACCGCGAGCGGCAACGTGAGAATCGAGACTCCGCAAGCCGTGATCCAAGCCGACAAGGTGGTGATCAACCCGAAGCCGGGTGCAGCCGCTGCTCCAGCCGCCGCCGCGCAGAGGGCCGCGAAGATCGTGGTGCCGCACATGGAGTTTCAAGAAGCGTCGCTGGCGGACGTGGTGAACTTCCTGACGTTCAAGAGCCGCGAACTCGACCCTGACAAGAAGGGCATCAACATCCTCGTCCACGTGCCGAAGGAGGCGCAGGCCGCCAGGATTACGCTCAACCTCCGCGACGTTCCTCTGCTCGACGCGGTCCGATACGTGGCGGGCATCGCCGGCTTGAAGATGACCGCGAGCGAAAACGCCCTTGTGATTGGCCCGGCCAAGGTGCAGGCAGCCGGGACGCCGCTCCCCGCCGGCGCCGCGGCGGAAAAGGCGAAGCGGATCGTCGTGCCGCTGTTGGAGTTCCGGGACGCGCCGCTGAACGACGTATTGAGCTTCCTCGTGGAGCAAAGTCGTCGCCTGGATCCCGATAAGAAAGGCGTCAACATTCTGTGGGTAGCGCTGCCGTCCGAAACACCGCCTGCGATCACGCTCAACTTGCGCAACATCCCGCTACTGGAGGCGCTGAGTTTCATCGCGCAGATTGCCGGCTGTGAACTCGCCGCGGACGACCACACGCTGCGGCTGACGCCAAAGCAGACCTGGTGACGTGGGCCGGCTCGGCTTGCGAGCTTGCATTTCCATCGGAACGGAGTAGAACGGCGGCCATCGCGGTCAGCCAAAGCCGAAAATGAACTTCGAGATTTGGGACGTGCATACTCACATCAGCGGCGTGCCGGGCACGACGCCGGAAGCCCGCATGGCCAAGTTGCTTGAATACGCCGACCGCATGGGCATCGCGCGGCTCTGCGTCTTCATGGGGATGACGTGGAACTACGACCCGACGCCGGAGTTCATGCGGCGCAGCAACGACGAGGTGCTCCAAGCCGTGCGCAAGTTCCCCGACCGTGCGTTCGGTTTCGTTTACCTCAACCCGAAGCACACGCAGGCCAGCCTCGACGAACTCAACCGTTGCATCCGCGACGGCCCGATGGTCGGCGTGAAGCTCTGGTGCGCCGTCCACTGCAATGACCCGCTGCTCGACCCCATCGTCGCCCGCGCCGCGGAACTGAAGGCGCCTGTGACGCAGCACTGCTGGATCAAGATCACCGGCAATCTTCCCGGCGAATCCACGCCGATGGACCTCGCGGATCTGGCGGCGCGGCATCCGAAGGCCACGCTCATCTGCGCCCACTGTGGCGGCGACTGGGAGCTTGGCCTTCGCGCCATCCGGCCGCACCCGAACATCTACGCCGACATCAACGGCGGCGACCCGACCGCCGGCTTCACCGAAATGGCCGTGCGCGAACTTGGCGCTGAGCGCGTCCTCTACGGCAGCGACGCCGGTGGCCGAAGCTTCGCGTCGCAGCTCGCGAAAGTCTTCGGCGCGGAGATTCCGGACGCCGCCAAGCGCCTCATCTTCGTCGAGAACCTCAAGCAACTGCTGCGCCCCATCCTGAGCGAGAAGGGAGTAAAGGTATGAGCCAGGAGCAACGCAGCGATTCTCTCGACCGCCGTGAGTTCCTGAAAACTGCGGCTGTGGCTGCGGGCGTGGCATCGCTCGGCAACACCAGCGCCGCGCAAGCCGCGGACACCGCGCCATCGGGCCTCATAGACACCAACATCAACCTCTCGCACTGGCCGCTGCGCCGGCTGCCGTGCGACGACACCGCCGCGCTCGCCGCTAAACTCCGCAACAGCGGCGTCACACAGGCTTGGGCGGGCAGCTTCGACGGCCTGCTCTACCGTGACATCGCCACGGTGAACTCGCGACTCGCCGATGAGTGCCGCCGCCACGGCAAGGGACTGCTCGTCCCATTCGGTTCGGTGAACCCGAAGTTCCCCGATTGGGAGGACGACCTGCGCCGCTGCGCCGAGGAACACCGCATGCCCGGCATCCGGTTGCATCCGGGCTACCACGGCTACAAACTCGACGACCCGGATTTCGCGAAGCTCCTGCGGCTCGCGACCGAGCGTGGGTTGGTGGTGCAACTCGTGTTGGTCATGGAAGACCGGCGCATGATGCATCCGCTGCTGCAAGTGGAGCCGCCGGACATCAAACCTCTCGCCGATGTTGTTCGCAAGACGCCGGGACTTCGGCTGGTGCTTTTGAACGCGCTGAAGAGCCTTCTCGGCCAGCCGTTGTTGACCTTGCTCCAAGCTGGCGAGGTTTGCGTCGAGATTTCCATGCTCGAAGGCGTGGGCGGCGTCGCGAGTCTGCTGGAGAAGGTGCCGCTGAACCGCGTGCTGTTCGGCTCGCACGCGCCGCTGTTCTACTTCGAGTCCGCTTTGCTGAAGCTGAAAGAATCGCCATTAACCGAAGATCAACTGCGAGCCATCCGCTGCGACAACGCGCGGCGGTTGCTTGCGAAAAGAAGTTAGTTTAACAAGGAGACGTTCATGAAAAACAAAGAGTCTGTTTCCCGCCGGGGATTCATCACCGCCACGTCGGCCGCCTTGATCGCTGGCAGCGCCACCATCGCCAAATCCGCCGACGCATCCAAGCTGGCGCTCAACGGCGGCGAGAAAGCCGTCAAGGTCGCCGTCAAGCGCGCCCGCCGCTGGGGCGACCTCGAACGCGAACGGCTCATCGCCATGCTCGAACAGGACTCGCTCTTCTACTGGAAAGGCCCGCAGACAACGCTCGCGCTGGAGCGGTTCAAGAAACTCTATCCGCTCAAATACGCCCACACCTGCACCTCCGGCACCGCCGCGATCCACATCGCCGTCAACGCGGCGGGCATCGCGCCCGGCGACGAAGTCATCACCTCACCCATCACCGACATCGGCACCGTCATCGGCGTCATCTACCAGCAGGGCGTGCCGGTCTTCGCCGACCTCGGCGCGACCACCTACAACCTCGACCCCGCCGACGTCGAGCGCCGCATCACGCCGAAGACCAAGGCCATCATCGCCGTGCATCTCTGCGGCAACCCGTGCGACCTCGACGCGCTCAAGGCCATCGCCGACAAACACAAGCTGGTCCTCATCGAGGATTGCTGTCAGGCGTGGGGCGCGAAATACCGCGGCCGGCCCATCGGCACCGTCGGCCACATCGGCTGCTGGTCGCTCCAGGACAGCAAGCACATCACCACCGGTGACGGTGGCGTCGTCGCCTCCAGCGACGAGCGGTTTGGCCCGATCCTGCAAAAGTGCGGCGACAAGGGCGCCGATCGCCTCAAAGGCGGCGGCGGGTTCCGGGCTTTCGCCACCAACTACCGCATGAACGAGCCGTCGGCCGCCGTGCTCGCCGCGCAACTGGAGCGGCTCGAAGGCGTCGCGAGCACGCGCGCGAAACTCGGTAACCTGTTGACCCAAAACATCGCCGGCATCCCCGGCATCCTGCCGCATCAGGTGCATCCCGAAGACCGCTGCGTCTATTGGTTCTACTTCATGCGCTTCAAGACGGAGGCGTTCCGCTGCAACCGCGCCGAGTTCGTCAAGGCGCTCGCCGCCGAGGGCGTCTCCTGTTCCGCCGGCTATATCGGGGTGCCACTGCATCGCGAGCCGGTGTTCCAGAGCCACGGCTTCTTCGCCGGCCACTGGCCCGTGCGCGAGATGGGACTGACGACGATGGACTTTACCAAGCACCACACGCCCGAAGTCGAGGCCATCCTGCTGAACGGCATCCGCTTCACGATCCACGAAGGCATGACCGAGGAATACATCCTCGGCGCCGCCGAAGCCGTGCGGAAGGTGGCGAAGCACTACGCGGCGTAATTGCGTTCGGGTGCCATGCCGATAGGATTCAACAGCGGGCGGAGTCGCGGCTCGCTAACGCTCAAGTTTGTTACGGTTGGTCAGGGTGCTGTTGGCGCCAGAGCTGGATGAACTGAGCGGGTGTCACCACGGCCACACCCTGACGCCGCTCTGGTGGGAAATGCGCGATATTGCCCGTCACCAAATAGTCAGCCCCGCCGGAAAGGGCCACCTCCAGAAACGGCGCGTCGTCGGCATCCGGCAATCCACGCACGGGAACCATGGGTCGAATCGAGAGGCCATCGTTTCCGATTTTGGAGAGGACTTCGCGCACGTGTTGCTTGTTGAACTTGAAAACCGGTCGCGCCAGGACGTCGGCGTATTCGGCCAGAATGCGCGGGTCATGACAGACCTGCACGGTCCCCGCCAACGCCAGCGCGACTACTTCACCAGGGATGCTTCCGCGTTTGAGCAGGCCCGACACGAGAACGTTGGTGTCGAGCACGATCTTCACTTGCGGCGTGCGCGGCGAGCCGCAGCGATTTCGGTGTCAATCGCCGCCATCGAAAGGCGGGCGGTTCCGTTGGCCTTGGCAGTTTCCTGCAATGAGGACATGGCTTGCAAGGCCCGCGCGCTGCGCAACGCGGCCAAGGTGGCGGGCAGCGTGTCGGCGCTGGTGGGCGTGAGGATTGCCACCGGACGACCCTTGGCGGTGACCACCCACCCGTCGTGACCGGCGGATGTCAGCCATCGCTTGTTCGTTTTCTTGCGCAGTTCCGTGAGGGTGATTGTGCTCACGGCTTCAGAATAACTTGGTGGCCAGCCATAAGCAAGAGTTGCGCTGTGATTGGGCCAAATCGTCGTTGCAGCCGCGTCGCAGGTTCAGGCGTGGATTCTGTGTGGAGTTTGAGCCGCCCGGCTGCCATAATCCATCCAATCGCAGCCCGGCGTCAAACTTCAGGAAGAGACACATGAAACCGAAATCCTTGCGAACAATCAACTCATCAACCAACCCCGCTACAACACTCACGCGCCGGCAATTCATCCAGCACTCCGCCGCGGCGGCGACGTTCGCGTGGCCGATGCTGGCCAGCGCGCGCGTGTTTGGCGCCAACGACGAGATTCGCGTCGCCATCGTCGGCTGCGGCGGTCGCGGCGGGGCGCACATCGCCGGCCTCGGCGGCCAGAAGGGCGTGCGAATCGCGGCCGTTTGCGACCCGGATCGGCTGCGGCTGAAGGCGGCGGCGGACGGGATCGAGAAGAAGTTCAAGTATCGCCCCGACGAAGTCGTGGATGTCCGGAAGCTGATGGAACGGAAAGACATTGACGCGTTCTCGGTGGCGACGATGCAGTATTGGCATTCGCTGCCGGTCATCTGGGCTTGCGAGACGGGGCGCGATGTCTATGTCGAGAAGCCGCTCGCGCACTTCATCTGGGAAGGCCGGCAGATGGTCAACGCGGCGCGCAAATACAACCGGCTCGTGCAGGTCGGCACGCAGGCGCGTTCGCGCGACACCGACCGGCAGTCCTACGAGTTCATCCAGTCCGGCCAGCTCGGCAAGATCAAATACATCGTCTGCTGCGCCAACAAGCCGCGCAAGTCCATCGGCCGGCGCACCGAGCCGCTTCCGATCCCCGACACGCTGGATTACGAGCTGTGGTGCGGCCCGGCGCGCAAGGAGCCGATCTACCGCGACAAGCTCCAATACGATTGCAGCTTCATTTGGAACACCGGCGACGGCGAGTCGTGCAACCAGGGCGTCCACGAACTGGATATGGCGCGATGGGTGTTGGGCGAGACGGGCCTGCCGAAGCGGATGATGAGCATTGGCG
>Ga0163199_1001937_pt1 | contig 12781 bp, 12 predicted proteins | sample PL_2010_150m_FD_113537 | JGI IMG/M metagenome (GOLD analysis project Ga0163199, IMG submission 113537) | Freshwater microbial communities from Powell Lake, British Columbia, Canada to study Microbial Dark Matter (Phase II) - PL_2010_150m | ecosystem: Environmental > Aquatic > Freshwater > Lake ... | reverse complement strand
CTCCTTATAGCCATATTTTTTCGCGAGACCTATATAATGGACAAGCTTTTCGTTCAGAGTTGGCTCGGCTGCCGTAAACAACACTTTGCTCATTTTTCCTCTCATTCTCTTCAAATCTTCTTCTGCATTTTTGTTGAGAACATCCAGGGGCGTCGGATTGGTCCATCGGACATCGGAACAAAACAAACATCCGCTGTTGCAATACGAATTTGTAAAAATATGCAGTCTTTCCTCTTTTGGCATGTCTAGAGTGCTATAAAAAAGTAATATATCTAGTTAACCCAATTCTTTATCGCCAAAAACTTTTATATATTTTTCAAACGCTCCCTCGCACAATCCTCTTCTGCGGCACCCTTTGCACTTCGGAGTATGAATTCTGTTTCGTGATGGCTTGTCGCTATAAGTTTCTTTTATGGTATTTCTGCTGCCCTTTTTCCATTTTTCCAGAGTTAGCCGCGGAGACCAATATATGTCGTTTGAATAGATTTCATATCCGTCGAGAACGCAAAGCGGCAGGCCGAAAAACCTGATGTTCAATGATTTGTCCTTGGCGGTTTTCACTATGAGGGGCACCTGTTTTTTTATTTCATCGAGAGGCACACTTAATTCTTCGAAGTTTCGCAGGCCATTGCTCTCGGGAGCGACGTTCGAAATAAGAACTTGTCTGACTTTTTTGTATTGGCTGACAAAACTGATTATCTTTTCAACGTGATCAAAATTATATTTTGTAATGACAACATTAACAAAACAAAATATATCCGAACCATACTTTTCTATGTTTTCAAATGCTTTCTTGATGCGCGAAAAACTTTTGCTGTTTTTTGTCAGAAAATTGTGCAACTTGGCATTGTGCCCGTGGACAGAAAAACAAATTTCGTCCAAATGCGGAAGAATTTTCCGGCAGAACTTTTCCGAAGAAAAAAGTCCGCCGTTTGAGCTGATGTACGTTTTGTATCTCAATTGTTTGGCCGATTCAACCAAATCGACAATATCGGGATGGAGAGTCGGTTCTCCGCCGGTAAAAGTAATATGATTGAAGCTCTTTTTTGCGAATTTTTTGAGATTTTTCTCAATAGTTCCAAATTTCACAAACTGATTTGGAAATTTTTCAAGTTGTGATTTCTCGCTGCAAAATATGCAGTTATTTGGGCACTTATAAGAAATATGAAATTCAAACCGCTTCTGCATAATATAATCTTAGATAGATTATCTCATTTCTCTGACAAGGCAAAGTGCACTTTGTTTTTCAATCAGCCCGAGACACTTCATCTTGAACCAAATATCCCGCCTCCTTTTCATAAATTCTTTTCAGTTTGGGATCCGCCAGAACCTTCTTCTTGAGCCGAGCGCAATGCCGCGCCATAACCGCTCCCGCCGCCACGTTGCTTTTCAAAATCTTTTGGTTCCAATTCTCTCTCCAGACAACTTCAATGGCCTTTTCATTGGTCAATCTTTTTTTGTTCAGCTCGTCAATTGTTCGTCCCTTGAGATCATTCAAATTCCCAATAATATATTTCTTTCTTTTCTTGTCGCTATCAAGAAGATAGGTCAAACAGGCCGAATACAAATATCCGTCTATATTGACTGACAATTCGGTATTCATCCTGAAAGGATAAAACCAGTTTTTCAAATTATGATAGATCACTTTTTTCTCGCCCAAGAGTTTCGGGTATATTTTTTCTATTTTCTTTAGCTCACTGTCCAGCGCCTCCAGATCGCTTTTCTTCCAATAATGGCCGCAACCCGTCATCAGCCATACTTTTTTGAACCCCAACCCCAAAAGAGATTTGAAATTGTCTCTCAGATCTCTCACGGTGGCGGGCGTAACAACGGTATAGCAAAAACAATTTATCTTTCCCTCAAAGACAAGCGATAAATTTTTTGTTATCAAGGCGTATGAGTCTCCTCCCCCTACCAGCGGTCGATTTTTGTTTTGAGATCCTTCATGGCCGTCTAAACTTATTATCAAAGTTACTTTTTGATCCCTAAAAAAAGTTATTTTCTCCTTGTTCAGCAGCAAGCCGTTGGTAGTTACGATAAACTCTATGTTTTTCCCATTTTGCTGGGCCTTTTTTCTGCCATAAAGAATAGTATTTTTCATAACCGAAAAAGGCAGCATCAGCGGTTCGCCTCCGAAAAATTCAAATTTAAGCTCCTCATCCTTTGAAGTTAGCAATAAGTCTACCGATTTCTTTAAATCCTTTTCCGGAATAAAGACATTCGCTTTTTTTATTTTGCAATAAGTGCAATTTAAGTTGCAGGCCCAAGTCGAAATGATGCAAAGATACATAGAATTAAATTTATTTATTAATTGGCCTTATCTCTTTATCGCCATATATCTTGAGATAATCGCTAAAAACACCGGGACATTCGCTTTTCAGAAGACATGAATTGCATTTGTCCGAAAAAATGGCGCCAAACTCCCCCTTGCCGGTCAAAAATTTATACTCCATTCGCTTGCTGTCAGCCGCCATAAACCTCACAAAACCGGTTTCAATAAGTTTAGCATTTCTCATTATTTTCTTAATTTTTGAAAAAATGCATCGCGGAAAAAATACGAACTTCGCGCCAAGATTTTCAATCCTACCAGCATCCCGGGAGAGGCAATCAATTATTTCCGAGTAGGACGGACAATGCCTTCTGTAGGTATCATCTACGGCATGATCAGCGGACGAATCGGGATAGTAGAACCAGGCCGAAAGTTCTGTTTTCTTGTATTTTGACGCCAGTTCAATTAGCTGGGGTAATTCATTGATATTCTGTTTTAACAACACCGTATGCAAACTTATCTTGACCTTCTGTTTTTCCATTGTATCGAGCGTGGAAATGATTCTCTCAAATGATCCTCTCTTTCTTGTGACGCTGTCATTTGTTTTTACGCTTGATCCATATATTGGAATCTCGAATTGAGAAACGCCGTTTTTCATTAGAAGTTTTACTTTTTCCCCCTCATTCAGGTTCAGTCCAGAACTCCACAATGTAATATTTTTAAAATATTTTTTAGCAATTTTGAGTATTTTAAATATTTCTCGAAATTCATCGGCCCGCTCTCTCCCCCAGATATCCAAATGATCCGAAATTTTTGACGATATCCGAAAAAATAGCGCCAACTTATCGTAGTCAATGGTCACCTTTTCGCTGTCCAGTTCATGAAAACGTTTTCCGTCTATCTGCCTGGTACAAAAAATATAGTCATATTCGCAAGACCCGCTTTGGATGTCGAGAGCAACCTTTTGTTCTCCAAAGTCCTTCTTAGCAGCGACCATATTATATTTTGAAGCATAATCAACAAAAAAACCAGGACAAAAATCCTTATGCCTGCATACGGCGCATTCTTTGGTCTTGGCGCTAAGCAGATTCACTGTTTCCAATCTGCTTGAAACATTTCCGCTGAAATCAGCAATAAAACAATCTTTTTTGAATACTTCATTTAAAATATATTTCTCATATCGGGGAAGCTGGCAGTATGGAACGCCGTCAATGCAGATTTTTACCTTTCTTCCGCATTTGTCCAGAGTTTCTTTGAGAAATGGATAAATCTCGGCGCAGGTTGGAAACATTTTTTGATCCATTCCTTCCCCGAAAGGAATCGGGTAGCTCAAAGTTATGAAATCGAGCTTCTTTTCAGCCAGCCAACACACTATTTGCGGCAAATGCCGATAATTGTGTTTATTGATGACCGTAACCGTTCCTATTTCTATCTTTTTTCCCTCTCTTCCAGCCGCATCCAGGGCATCAACAAGCTGATGAAAACTTTCTTTATCTGTTTGGGTTATTTTTTTATATAATCCGGCAGTATGCCCCGGAATCGAAAATATTATTGTCTTCAGTCCCGCCTCTATTAAGCTGTCAAAGTACTTTTTATAAGCCAAACGCCGGCCATTTGTCAGAAGAGAAATGTTATTATATTTTTCTTTTTTTGCCAATTTGATCAGTTCTGGAAGATAAGGAGAAAGAGTCGGCTCCCCTCCTGAAAATTCAATATATTTTACGCCCATCCTTCGGTACTCGATTATTTTTCTTTTCAGCCGCTCCACATCAACTTTCGTTTTTCTTCCCTTTCTTTGATAGCAAAAAAGGCAATTGTTATTGCAATTTTCCGTCAGTTCAATCGTGAGACTTTCTATTTGTCCTTTTTTGCATTTCTTGTCCATTTTATTTTATTTTCTCCTTGAATGATATCTATGCAATCCGGAGCATACTCTTTCAGAATCCCGAGGCAATAAGACCTTTCTCCGCACTTGCCGCAAATCGGATAATAGGATCTCGAGGAATCAAAATCTGTTCCTATTATTTTTTCCGGCTTGATTATTTTCAATTTATTAACTTTAAAAATGCAGGGCGGAATAGCGCCATTCCAGGGTATGAGATATTGAAGTTTATTTTTTTCGCAATATCTGATTGCTTTTTTCAAATAAGACATGCTTACCTTCAGACTGGGAACGAATTCCGGATTCCGGGAAACCTTTTCGCAATTTGATTCCAGGAAGGAGAAGGCGAAATATTTTATTCCAAATGTTTTATGAAGATAGTCTACTATTTGTGGAATTGCCAAATAATTTCCACTGAAAATGACGATATTTACCGTTATCTTGATGCCTAGCTTTTGCAGATTGGCGATACCTTTCAGTTTTTGCGAAAAAGAACCTTTTACTTTCGAAATTTGATCGCATATTTGCGGATCGTAATGGTAAACCGAGATGATAGCTTCCGTAAGGCCGCTCTTTTTTATTTGCAAAGCATATTTCTTGTCGGCGAACTTATTGCCATTCGTTAACATTGCAATATCCCGATACCCTGTTTTTTTTGCTAATTCGATATATTCTTCGAGCTTTTCGCAAACCGTCGGTTCCCCACCGGTGATATTTAAGCGTCTTAAGCCATTCCTTTGCGAAATTTGCAATTTTACCTGTTTTTCCGAATATAAATCCGGATCAGGGCTGATGTTACTATCGCAAAAAATACAATCTTGATTGCAATCGCATGTGATCTTGATCCGCTTGGTGGATATTTTTTTCATTCTTGTTCTTTCTCCCAATGCCCCTTAAAAGAAAAGTATAGATCAATATTGTCTCCTTTAGGCGAATTATCAACGGCAATGATTACTGGGTACAAATTAAGCTTATTTTTCCTGCACATTATTTTGAAAGCCGATACGCGCTTCAGCAGATTTATTGCCTTCCTTGCTTTCAAGAATTCCTTTATCTCTTGCCAAGATTTTTTGAAGTGGTCTTTGATCCGGCGAACTTCGTATATTTTGTAAAGCTTGAGTGAAAGCAAGCTGCTATCGCTGGCAAACCGTTTTGTCATATAAAAGAATGCCTTCCTCTCCAAATTTAGATATTTAAAAAATTGCTCCCGAGATGCACTTCCCTGCTCTAAACCTAAGGATTTTGCATTTCTTTTAAGCTCCTTCCCGCTTATTTTTTGATGCAGGAAATAAACTTTCACATTGACTTTTGCGAAAGGGACAAAGTCGACCGAGATAGCTCCAATTTTTTCCTTTTTTCCGACACCTAGCTGATCAAAATCTATGCCTAGAAGACGGCAAATTTCTTTTAATTTTTCAAATATTATTTTATCCGTATAAACATTAAAAAGCTCCTCAAAATAAATTTTTATCCTCGGAAGATCATCTCCCTTGAGCCATTCGACGCCAAAAGTTGTTTGGTGCTTATTCCCATCAAATCTCATGAGTGATAATAATTTATTCAACTGACCAACTGAATACGCTTTTTTAAATAAAGAAAAAATATCGACCAGTTTTTTTTCAAAACCTTCTTTTTCGCCAAAATTATTATAGCTGAACCTTAGCCCGCTTTTTCGGGAGGAAAGAGAAAAATCAAATTTCTGATTCTTGAAAAGCCAGTTTTCATCAAAATTAGAAAAAAGAATATCTTTAATGTTGAGAATTTTTGCTCTGTGTTTCGAAAGCCCGCTTTCCTTTATTAAAAAATCAAAGCCTTGAACTACCGCCTTTATTGAAAAATCCCCCAAACCGGTATCCGCCTTAACAGGAATAAATTCATCCCAACCAAGTTTTTCCGGATATTCCCGCCATGGGCCTTCGCAAATTTCGTTATAAAAGCAATTTTGACAATTTGGACCCTTGGCCTTCCCTTCTGTCCGCCTTGTTTCGGTAAAATCCTCAACAACTTTCTGGTAATCAAAGATCTTAGTGTCGGGAATAATTTTTTCCGCGACATAATTTTCATACCCCTTCATAAAACAATAAGGAATGGCTTCCGTCATGATCGTCTTTTTGTTTTCAATGCCGATATCAAGACCTTTTTTTATGTAGGGTTCAATAAGGGTCATCCGAGGAACAATTGATTCAAAATTAGAAAAGGCGCTACCCGTTGGATGAACAAAAGCAAATTGGTACTGATCAGCTCCCAAATCAATCAGTAATTTGGCGATTTCAGGCAAATTTCGGTAATTTGATTTTGTAACAACCGTATTTGTCACTACCTTTTGTCCAAGCTTTTTTAAGTTCTGGATTCCTTTTGTCGTTTGCTCAAAACTTCCCTTGGCAGCTGTCAGATAATCATGCAGCTCGGCAATATGGCCATGAAGAGCCGGCGAAAATTCATTGGCGCCGGCTTTGATCGTCTTTTCACAAAATTCGCGATAGGCAAACATCCGGCCATTAGTTTGGATCTGAATGGTGCCAAAACCCAATTTTTTTGCATACTTAACTATTTCCAAAAAATCTGGCCGGATAGTCGGCTCACCTCCCGTCAAAACTATGCTTTGACAGTCCCTAATTGCTTGTCCCATCTCCCGCTTTATTTCCTGCAGCGTCTTATCCCTTATCTCTTCTCTCTTTTTTCCCTGCACGCAAAAAAGACAATGGTTATTGCATGAAAAGCTAACTTTTATATCCGCCCTTTTCATAACTTGTCTCATCATTCTTTGAAATATTCAACAAAGCGACTTAGCTCCTGATCAACTGCAGCCGTTGATGCCAAAATATCAGGTGAAAAGATTTTATTGATCAGGAAATTAAAATCGAATGATAAATCATAAATTCCGTTCCAATTCCCGGTGCTGTGGATATTGCCCAGTTTTAATTCGGATCGCCAATTGTCAAAACGTTGATCCAGAAAAAAATTACCCGCGTAGATGTCTCCTTCCTGATCAACAGTTGGCGCTAAGTTAAAAAGAGGCACCGCTGAATAAATATCCAGATTGGCAATATGGGTTTCTTGAGGCGTAAGTTGAATAATTTTTGCTATTTTTTCGAACACCTTTCTTAGCAGCTTGATCTCCCGAGGTGTCCAATATACAAAATAGGCTGGCAGAAAATTGAATCTCGAAAAACCCGCTTTAAGCAACTTCCTGATCTGATTTTCGTTTTTCTGCAGCCCTCCCGGGAATAAGTTCACACTTATTGTGACTGATGGCAGCTCTATAATTTTCTTAATCAGATCATTTTTGCTCAAAAAGTCTATGTTCTTCGAACTAATAAATAACTCTATGTTGGAGTTATCTTTTATAAATTCTAGCATCTCCTTATTCAAAAGTACACCGTTAGTGGCCAGTCTAAAATTCACATTTTGGAAATCTTTATTGACCCTTTTGACGATATCTTTGACTAGCTGAAAATTTAGCAACGGTTCGCCTCCAAAAAATTTAATCTGGCGATTATCAGAAGAATTTTTCCTGCTTAAAAACAAAGAAACAGCCCTCCAAGCCGTCTCAAAATCCATATCTCTATCTTCTTTCAAAACCTGACAATAATCGCAACTCAAGTTACATTTTGATGTAACAATTAAAATCAAGGTCTCGGTATTTAATTTGCTATGCATACAGACCTCTCATTTTATTAAAAATAAATTTTACCATTGACCATGGGATCCATGTGAACCGTGAGAACCATGGGCACCGTGGGATCCATGAGATCCGTGGGATCCATGGGCACCGTGGGAACCGTGGGAACCATGGGAACTGTGGGAAGCATGGACACAACTGGCTTGGGCAAGGTGCGCATCGGGCCTGATCACTCCCGAGAGAACCACCGCGCTGCTAATCACAGTTAAGCCAATTTTAGCAATACTCTCATTGCTGATCTTCCCTTCTTCGCTGGTCAGGAATGCCCTAAGGGTTTTTTTGGCTTTAGGAACTAATATTTTTTTTAATTTTTTCATATAAAATAAATTATAAAATTATTTATTTTTATCATTTCCCTGAGAAGCTTCCGCAGAATTTTTCAGCGTCTGCAGATAGTCAATATTATACTTTTTATTGCACGCATTTTCGCCAAAACCAGCCAGTATCTTTTCGCATCTGTAATTCTTATCAAAAAATAATTTAACAATAGTACGTTCACTAATATTTTCGATACTATCAAGAAGCGAGGAGTTGTTTTCCTTAGCCGCTCTAATAAAATAATATTCCTCTTGGCAAATTCCTTGATCATCCGCACTTTTTAGGGCGGAACAAGGGCTTGTGTCTTTTTGATTAATCGCAAGACATGCACCTTTCAAAGGATTTCCATCCTTAAGTTTATTACATTCATCGACATTGCCTAAGTAAAGGCCCTGGCAAATGATATCGCAATCAGCACCTCCGGTTCTCTTGCAGACATCAATAATTTGCTGGTCGCAACTATTTGACTTCAGCGCAGGAAACATCATTCCCGAAACCTGAAGATACTCATTCTGGCAAAATGTATAGCTTTCCCCATCGGCTTTCACGGCATCACAGTATTTGGAATCATCATTTTTGACTGCCTGGCAAACATAATAATCTCTTGCCTTCGTTATATTTATACTGACAATGTCCGACTTCAATTTATCAACTTCTTGAGATGTCATATTCTCGAGTCCGGTAAATTTCTTGATACATTCCCCAAGATCTAGCCTAAATTGATTTTCTGCTTGAACCTGGGGTGGCGGGCTTCCAGTATTGCTTGTGCCATTCGTTTCATTCGGAGAAACAGTATTCGAAACACTGGCTGTCTCGCTCGCTGGAGTCGCTGTCTTTTTTGCCTTTATAAAAAAACGCCAAACTGCAAAACCAACCGCGAGGAGAACAAGCAAGACAATCACTCCAATGACAATTTTTTTTATTATGATTTTTTTTCTGTCTATAATTATCATTTGTTTTTATTATAACTTAATTTGTTTCTGGCAGCAAGAAATACTACGAATTGGGCATTTAAGATTATTTATTTTTTGCGGTTAAATCGATTTTTTCTCGGTGTTTGGCAAACTCCATTTCCTTTTTGGCCCACCGACTCAATATTTCTTTATATTCTTTCTTTTGGAGATAAGTAAACAACAGGTCAAAAATTGCTTTGTTAATTTTGCATTTCTCGCTTGTCGGCTGTTGCCCGAATATGCTACCCGTGACCGCATAATTATAGATTGGACAGGTTCCGCAATATGGCTTATAGACACAATGAGAACAGCCGGCTTGACATCCTATTTCAGAAGAAAGACACATGGTCTTCAGGGTGGGACTTTCGATAATCTCCGGATATTGATTTTCTTTCACACTGCCTAATTTAAACATTTTCTCGTTCACATACCCCATCATCCGGCCCTCATCGCAAGTATAAATATCACCGTTATAATCATAAGCCAGCTGGCCGATTCCTGCCCCGCAAGGAGACCTTAATTCCAAAAAATTCGGATCTCCGTCAGTCAAGATCTTCGCCAGAATAATAGAGGCCGTTCTTTCGTAAATTTTTTTTCCTTTCTGATTCAACTTTAGGATATAATCCAGGGCTTGAGTGTAAAAGTCAACATATTCTTCAGCGCTATACCCGATCTGTGGCCAGGCATTGCCGGCAGTTCCCAAAGGGCTCAAGGAGCGAAGGAATATTGTCTCAAATCCCCATTTCATGTATTCATCGACGATTTCTTTGGGATTTTTCAATGAATAGCGGCTTACTGTCGGCAATGCTCCAGGTTGAAAAAAATAAGTTTTACCGTTGCGAGTTTTTTTTCTGTCCAATTTTCGATAGATGTCCATGGCAACCTTGAGCCACTTGGTCGTTTCCTGATAACTATTTTTTGACGGAAATGGCCGGTTCTTGTTGTGAATATCTTCGGGTCCGTCAAGAGAAGTGCAAAGAGCAATATTATTTTTGAAAAAGAAATCCATTTTTTCTTCATCCATCAGGGAGAAATTCGAAACCAGCCGCAATTCCAGGTTTTTTTTCTCTGACTTGTTTTTCTCGATTGCGTATTCAGCGATAAACTTCACCGTTGGCCAATTTAAGAGCGGCTCACCTCCCTGAAATTCAATGGCAATATTCTTGTTTGGAGTGCTAAAAATAAAATCAACTACCTGTTTGGCCGTCCCGAGATCCATATCAAAGCGCGTATCGTTAGTTTTTTTGGAACTGGCTTGGCAGTAGAGGCAACTGTAATTGCAGCGAAGCGTCACAACAACAATATGAAGGCTGGGACCGCCTTGCAGATTTTGCTGTTGTTTTTTCTGATATTTTTCAATGCAATTTTCGAAATTTATTTTATCGCGGATAAAATTCTTTTTTGACAGCTCTCGATATTTACTGGATCCTTTTTTCATTTTCCCCTCTACATATTTCCTAAAATCCATTTCCGGCAATACTATATGATCTCCGACATCGTTAGTGAGGAGGTAGTTTCGACCCAGCTTCTTGAAACGGAAAAAGCCCAATCCGGAATTGTCGATATTTTTGATATCAAATGGAGCGCTTTTGCCCTTTTCTAATGATCCGCCAGGGATATTCTTTTTTTTCATTCGTTCATTGCGCTTAGAGCATAATTACAAAATTCGTCTTTCAAAACATCTCTTGTTTCAGGAAGACTTTTTTTGATTTTCACGATATAGTACCGCTTATTTTCGGAAAATCCAAAACTGGCTATTTTCCTAAAAGCTCTCATCGTTGACTCAATAACCCTGCGCTTATAAATATTTTTATTGAATTGCATGATTTTTTCAAGCATGAAGCAAATGATAAATACCCGTTCGACACAACCGATAAAGAAGAATCATTTTTTCTTCTTCTTTTTTCTTTTTGCGCTTTTTTTCTTATTTTTTTCCTCCCATGGAACAGCAATTCCAAGAGGATCTTCTTTCCAATCCGAACTTTCTGTTTCTGTTTGCGCGGATTGATTTAGCAACTCGCCGGGCAGACTGGCTACCAATGAGGAAGCAACGATATATTCCCTAATTTTTTGATTACTCTGGGCAACTTCGACCCTTAAGAGATAATTTAGGAGCTCGTTCAAAAACTCACCCCGCAAAGCTTCGAGTTGAGGCTTGTTTAAATTCTCTTTCCCCTTGAGAAAAACTATTACTTCTTTTTCCGGATCACCATCGAGATAAACATATGCTCGATCTAAAAATATATAGGCCGCGCTGTAAATAGCTTCTTTGGGATAATTTTTTGCATTTAGCGAAAAAATGATCTGATTATCTTTTAAGTCGATTTTACTTTTCGGTTGCTGCATACTGTTCACAATAAAAAAATAATTAGCTTTAAATTATATTCTCTGAAAATTATAAACCGAATATTCGAATTAATCAATATAATCTTGTAAAACAGATTTTCTATGGATTTGTTTCTATCCAACCGCAGGAACGGAAATTTCCAGCTCTACAGTTCACCGGAGTTCCTCCGCATTGTCCGGCACAGCTCCAAGTCCACTCGGTGTATTTCTCAATTTTATCATTGTTATATGCCCCACTCGCACACAAATAACTAAAATCGGGTTCAGTGCCGCTCTTGCAATAACTTTGACCATCAGCACTGCCGCAGGTTGCATTGATTGCCGGAGATATTGTCCGACTGAAGGTAGAGCCGCTACCTGATCCGTCATTGCAAGGATTCGAACATGTCCAAGTCCAGGGACTGCTTGCTGTACCCGAACCAGACACTACTGGAGGAAAGCGAGTATCATATCGACTGCATAAATCGCCCGCGACATGACTTATTGTTCCAGGGGGACAAATTGTTCGAGTAAGTTCTGTTCCGGCTGAACCAGTCCCAGCTGTTTCGGCATCAGCGTGACACCCTGGGCTATCCTTTCCGCCCGCTGCTGAACTCTTGCAAACCCATGTCCACGGATCGCCAGGACCGCTGCCGCCGCTCACCGTTACTAAAGAGGGCTGGTAGTTTCCGCATAGCTGTTCGACTGGCGGGGACATCATAACTGAGGGACAAAAAGTTTGTCCGTTGAAAGATCCACATTTCCCATCACTATAAAGATAGAAATAACCTTCCGCGTAAGGCGTCCAATCACCAAGAGTATTCTGTACGCGAACCATATATTTGTATTGGCTATCGTCTACCGGAAGGACATCGGCAGGAACTGGATAATCAAAGGTGCAACTTCCGGCAACAATACCCGGACCGATTTCCCATTGCTCACCTGTATCATGCATCAATTTCCCATCGCTAACCCGGTATATTTGAATTTGATATTTATAAAAGCCATTGTTATTAACCCAATAATAAAGAATGGGATGATAAGGATCACTGACATTTGCGTAGGGAGCGTTCCGTTCTGGATTGTCAGCACAAATTTCAATGTTGGTTCCCACGCTATAGGCATGGACGGGGTTAAGCTTGCATAATGAGAAAATTGGCAACAATAAAACAATCGCAAATATTATTCTTCTTGCTTGGCTATTAATGTTTATATGAAACATATTTTTATATTTATGCGAATCCTAATCAATTTTGCTAACACTCGGTCCAAGTCAGACAGTAATCGCTTTTATTTTAAATTTGACTTCAGTTATATTCTACCACAGATTTGTATCTTGACAAAGACCATAT
>Ga0163199_1001935_pt1 | contig 12783 bp, 12 predicted proteins | sample PL_2010_150m_FD_113537 | JGI IMG/M metagenome (GOLD analysis project Ga0163199, IMG submission 113537) | Freshwater microbial communities from Powell Lake, British Columbia, Canada to study Microbial Dark Matter (Phase II) - PL_2010_150m | ecosystem: Environmental > Aquatic > Freshwater > Lake ... | reverse complement strand
CGTACTAGAAGTTTTGCGGTATGAGTTGGTAAATTGGGCTCCCGGAAAGCGGCCGCTGGCCAGCTGGTACAGAGGCAATAATTATCCACATTGAATACGATTCTCGCTGCCCGGTTACAGCAAAGACCCGCCCGTGCGCAAATTGGCAGATACGTCAGCAATCGGGAGTGCAGCGGTCATTGCCAAACCATTGGCGCAGAAATCAGCGTCGACGGGCTAAGTGGCCGTTGTCAAAAAACTTCAGTGCCCGCCCTCAGTTCCAATGCTGCCGACTGCCATACCCAAAGGAGGACGTCCGTTGCCGATTCGCCACCATAACTAAAGTTTTGCGCAGAAGTACCGTTAATCCGAATTAGGTGGCGCTCCTGCGCTCCGACAACAATTAGGGGGCGCCATGTCAATCCAGTCTGTTTCCGCTTCAAGTTCTACGGTTAGCGATTTGTCAAGCCAGGCACAAGCTAAGCCCAAGGCTCCACCTGGCCAGCCGGCCCAGCCTTCCGCGCAAGCACAATCGAGCACGCCGCTCCTCGTCACCGCCGCCGTTACCGCAGCGGCAGCGATACAGGAGGCGACTGAGACAGCTACGGTAACGTCGCAGGAAGCGAGGAAAGGGGATCACCAGGCTCTACGCCTGTTGCAGAAGCAGGCGGCCGCAGCACCTGTGGGAGCAGCCACAGTCAATTCAAGCGGGCAAGTCATCGGTAAGATCGTCAATACGAAAATCTAGACTGTGAGGGTAGGGAACGCGCCTGGACCTCATCGATCTTCGTAGGCGGCCGAAACCGCGATTGATGTATTGGCGCGGTAAATTGGATCCGTCCGTCCGGACGTCTTAAGCCAATCAATGCGCAGGCTATTTAGCCTTTAGCTCCTTGAACAACGCAACGCCGCCATCAGAGATATCAAGACCTGGATTTGCATTGCAGTACGTGTCCATCCAAACGAATACTTCCTTGTCCGATGTCACTTTCTCGAGTGGATCATGCCCTTTATGATTGATTGCGTAGCCGTGATTCATCCCGGACAGAAAACCTAGCAAGCACTTCTTCTTTCCGTTCGACGTCAATTTCAGCCATTCCGTGCAGTTGGGTTGGCTGAACACTCTGACTTCGTTGCCGGCTATTGCCAATTGAGTACTGGCTGCGATGGCCAGTCCCAAGGCGAGGCGTCGCATTGTATGCATGTTGGTTCCTATCCATCGTGGTATTTGCCACTTGCTTTCTACGGTTATTGTTTTGGCGATGCATCGGTTGCGCATACAGAATCAGGGGTCATTTGCTGAGCCAGACAGGCGATCGGCAACCGTTTGTGAGATGATCTTGGTAGACCGAATTCACCATGGACAATTTAGTGAGACGACCAACAGCAAACCTGGGGCAAACTGCAAATTGCGAACACTGACCCTGCCACGCCTGACAATCCCGGTCGTTACGCGCGACACGCTGCTGGTTCTCTGCCTGATCCTGACATGGATGTTGCCGGGGCTATTCGGCCGAGAGCCTTGGAAGGACGATGAAGCCTACACCTTCGGGCTGATCAAACACATCATCGAATCGGGCGACTGGGTCGTGCCCACCCTGGCTGGCGAGCCGTTCATGGAAAAACCGCCGATCTATTTCATCACAGCGGCGCTGTTCGGCAAGCTATTTGGCGGCTGGTTGCCCCTGCAAGATGCCGCCCGTCTTGCCAACCTGTTCTTCCTGGGTCTCACCGCCTGGTCATTGGGTGTGGCCGCCAAAGCCACCGGCGTGAAACGACTCGATACGATCCTGGCATTGTTTGGTTGCCTCGTCCTGACAGTCACCGCCCACTACCTGGTCACCGACCTCGCGCTGCTTGCCGGCGTAAGCATGGGTCTTGCCGGATTAATGCTCTCAACCAAGGGTTCATGGCAGGCGTCCCTGTGGCTCGGCCTGGGTGCCGGCGTGGCGTTCCTGTCGAAAGGCTTGTTGGGGCCGGGCATCTTGGGGCTGACAGCGCTATTGCTGCCGCTCGTTCGTCAAGACTGGCGCTCGCGTGAGTATGTGCGAACCTGCGTCGTGGCACTTCTTGTCGCGCTGCCGGCCCTAGTTGTCTGGCCGGTGGCGCTATGGCAGCGGAGCCCTGGGCTATTTCATGAGTGGCTGTGGGACAACAATTTTGGCCGCTATATCGGCGAAGCCGGGCTTGGACCGCAGCCCGACCGTGGTGGGTACTTGAACTACCTCGGACATGGCGCCTTCCCGCTTTGGCCCATCATCGTGGTCAGCATAGGTCATTGGGCTCGCGGATGGCGCAACGCGAGTCTCGCACCGGCAACGGTTCTGCTGTTGGTCGGTGTATCTGTGCTGAGTCTCGCGGCCGAAGCGCGGGTGATCTACGTCCTGCCCTTGTTACCGGCGCTGGCGCTGATCGCGGTAGCCTTGCCGGATGAGATCAAGTACTGGCGCTGGGTCCAAATGTGCCTATCCGTATCAATACTCGGCTTCGTTGCATATCTGTGGATGGGTGCGTTGCAACTGGACGGGTTGATGCCCCGCAATTGGGGCTACTCCCTGTTCTCGAATTGGGTTGGTTTGCCGGCCATAGAGGCACCGCAGTTCAAGATGAGTCGGTATGTACTGTCAGCGCTAGCTGCGATCGCGCTATGCGGGTGGATGCTGTTTCCTCAATCAACGGGGCGTTCCGGGTTCCTTCGGAGCTGGGCGGCGGCGTTGGCCTTGGTCTATAGCACGATCATGCTGCTGTTCATGCCCTGGCTTGCCGCCGGCAATGACTACCGGAACCTGATGACCGAAGTCGCATTGAACGCGCAGCTGGATTCCGACGATTGCCTGCTCAGTATCGGATTGGGAGAATCGCAACGGGCATTGCTTGACTACTATGCCGGTATCCGTACATTCCGGACGGTCAGCGCCGGTCCGCCATCGGATTGCCAGGTGCTACTCGTTCAACGCAGCGGTTCCTGCAATGCCCCGGCCGAGGAGATTCCCCAATGGTCTGAATACTGGCGCGGAAGTCGAGCGGGCGACCGCGGTGAATGCCTTTCGCTTTACGAGGCCGATCCTGATGAGAGCAATAGCGGACGGCTGGCCTCCAGAGCGAGGCTGCTCAAAGGACGATTGACCCGGCTCGACTAGGGTAGGTATGAGACATCTCATCGACAAGATTGCAGAAGACCCGGTGTTCTCATGCATCGTCGCCGTGATATTCATCATCTCGATGATCGCCTTCTTTGCGCGGGTGCGACGAGAAGAGCGTCGAAAAAACTCAAGCGGCAAATAGCGGCCGCGACAGATTGGCACTACTATTTTTTGCCCGCTCCGGTTCGTGGATGACCGCTGTTGATGGTGGAGCCGACCAAAAATATCCCTACTCCACTGTCCGCAGTATGGCGTGAACCGACCGTCAGTTCCCGTTTGTCATACGATGAGAATTTCTCTTGGCATGAAAATTATCCTTCCCGAAAGGAGCCGTTCAAATCGACTTCTTGAGCGGCAGCTTTCGGGATGTCAATTCCAAGAGGCGCCAGCCTCTATTTTTCTAATGCACCGTGCATATTGACGGTCGGTTCACGCCATGTTCCTGCCGTTCGAGGGTGTCGCCGCTAGCGGCTGGTCGACATCCAATTGGAGTCACTCAGGAGTCACAGTGACCACAAGCTGCGCCGGGTAGTTGAGTGCCATTGATTCAGCGAAAGCTATCCGAAGCTGTAATATGACGTCGCTCGGCAGTAACTTAACTCCCGACATTCACGGCTATATCCTTAGAGGTACAGGGTTATGCCCTTGTGGAGAGATCCATTGCCGCCGGTATGCCGGATTACACTGTTTGTTCCGAGTACGAAAATGGAAGCTGGCGCGACACTTGGTGCTTGGGTATGGCATTTGATTTCGTGGTTATGGAGTTCCAGCATGTCTAACAAGGATTTAAAAACCGTTGCCATAATTCTGGCGATGGTGCTCGCCGGCGCATGTGCCACACCGCTTGTCCCGCCAACCTCTCCCGATCTTCTGTCGCAAGGACGCTCGGGTTACGTGATCGGCTATCTCACGACGGCCGAACTTCCCGACAGCCTCGCGCTGGTACCGCCGCCACCAACTACCGGCTCGACGGCGCTGGCGCTCGACGAGGACATCTACAGGACAACACGCATGCTGCGTGACACGCCCCGCTGGAAGCTGGCGGCAAAGCACGCCAACCTCGAGTTCCCTAATGCCGCCGACACGTTCTCTTGCGTGCTCGACATGCCGATCTCGGAGGCGGCTACGCCGCACCTGAACATCTTGCTGCGTCGCATACGTGGCGATGCTAGCCGTGCCAACGACAAGGCCAAGGATTTCTATAAGCGCCAGCGCCCCTACATGACTCGCGGTGACTCCAATTGCACGCCCAATGAAAAGCTGAGACCAGACGCCTACCCATCGGGCCATGCATCCATCGGTTGGGCGTGGTCGCTGGTGCTTGCCGAAATCGCACTGGAACGTGGCAACGAGATCTTAGCCCGTGGCCTCGCGTTTGGTCAGAGTCGAATTGTCTGTGGTTCGCACTGGAAGAGCGACGTGGAAGCGGGCCGCCTGGTGGGCGCCGCCACGGTCAGCCGGTTACATGCCAATCCGGAGTTCACGGCGCAATTGGCTCTTGCGCGCAAGGAAATCGAAGCTGCCCGCGGCGCCCGCACGAAGTCTCCACTTGATTGTGCGGCTGAGGCCAATGCATTGGCTAGCGGTCCTTAACCAGAATGCGAAGCGATCGCAGTTCGTTCTCACTTATGATCGAAATCATATGATCGCAGGCATTGACACAAGTCTTCCCCATACGTTACAAGACCTGTTGCCCGTAGAACTCCAACGGCTCTGTTCATCTCGCACCTGCGCACGGGGCGATGTACTGTTCAAGCAGGGCAAAAAGCCTGTTCAGTTCCTGTTTGTGTCCCACGGGGAAGTGGTCTTGCAGCGTTTAGGTGTGCAGGGTGAAACTGTAATCCTGCAGCGCACCCGGAATGGGTTTGTTGCCGAGGCGAGCTTGCATTCAGCACGCTATCACTGCGATGCGGTCGTCACCCGTTCTGGCGAACTGGTTTCCATTCCCATGGAAGTGATCAAGCAAGCACTTTCTTCCGACCCGGGCTTCGCCATTCGCTGGATCGCGATGCTGAACCGGGAGGTCAAACGCTTACGTGCGCAGTGCGAGCGCTTGTCCAAGAAAGGAGTGAAGGATCGTCTAATGCACTTGATCGAAAGTGAAGGAAGCAAAGGCCATTTGGCCCTAGGCTCTGGTCTGAAGTCGTTGGCGGCGGAACTAGGTGTGACGCACGAGGCGCTCTACCGGACTGTGGCGGAACTGGAAAGATCCGGCATCCTGGTGCGCGAAGAAGGTAAGCTGATCTTAGTGAACCAGTGATCCTTTGTTATCGTGTTCCTCGCTAGACCTTGAGCCAACCGCGTTTCGATGCATGGTAGGCAGCGAAGCCAAAGATAACGGCAATGCCGACATTCAAGACCGCAAATGCAGCGGTGGCCAGCACGATGAAGCGGTCGACTTTCTCTGGACCGGGATCGCGGCTACCCGTGGCCAGTTCCGCACCGGTCAGGAAGAGAATCACCCCGAGTACCGAGGGCGGGAACAGGCGAAACAAGGTGCCAATGGAATCGGCGAAAAACAGACCAACGATCACGAGCACAGTGCCGAGCATGATAGAAGCACCACCGGTGCGCGCGCCGAACTTGACATGTCCAGCCATGCCGCCCGCACCATGGCACATCGGTATGCCACCCAGCGCGCTCGACCAGAGATTGAGCAGGCCCGTGGACAGCGCTACCTTGCGTTCAGTAACTGGACGATCCGGGAACAAGCGATTGTTCTCCTCGGTGATGGCGATCAAAGCATTACCAAACGTGAGCGGTAATTGTGGCAGCGCCAGAAGAAGTGTGCCCATCCAGATATCCTGCCAACTGAGCAAGGGCCAGGCGAATGCGGGCCACCGTAGGGCAGGTTTGATCAGCCCAAGGTCATCGGCGAGAGTCGGCTGTTGAATCAGCGCTACGATTGACCCGGCGATCAGCAGCAGAACCATTGCCGGAAAACGTGAACGGGCGAGCAGTGCCAGCGTCAACACCAGCAGGCCAGCAGACACCGCCCAGTGTTCGGTCATCATACGGATTCCCTCCAGCATGAAACTGAATCCCAAGCCCATGACCACGCCCAGCAAAGCGGGACGAGGTACCCATGCGGACAGGCGCTTGGCAAATCCCGTCAGGCCGAGAAACAGCCAGATCACGGCCGTAGCGACGCCGGCACCGACCACCATCGTTGATGTAAGCGCGACCGCTCCAGCGGTCTGTGTGATGGCCGCGGCGCCGATGGCTTTCATCGGCTGGACGGGGAATGGTGTGCGGTAGTAGAGGCCGGCGGCGATTAGAGTGGCGCCAAACCCCAGAAAAAGACTTCCCGGATCCATCTTCAGGATCGAGATGTAAGCCACTACGAAGGGGATTAATGTACCGAGGTCGCCGAATGCGCCGGCAAGTTCATGAATATCAAAACGGTTCTTCGCATCTGTCATTGGCCTTGCCTGTCCGTGGGGATCTAAACATTATAAGGCAGTCGCCGCCTCATCCCATTTGCTCCACCTGACGCTTCGATTGAAGAATCTTCTCGTACACAAGACGAGCACGTTTGTTTCCGGAACCATGCATGTGTCAATTCACCGCTTTTTACCAGCGCTGCTATATCTGCAACAAGGCCAGAACCAGCAACAAGTTGCCGACAAAAAATGTCGTGAAATAGAGGGTCAGCATCGCTGCGCTGCGTCCGATGGTGCCGACCCAGGTTCCGCCGTAGACGCGTTTCAGCGCGGTGACCAAGTAGGCAATCATCCATACGGTTAGGGCATCGGCGAGGAATGTCGGCAGCTTTGCTTCAACGAGAAGCATGAAAAGCAGGAAGGAGTGGGCATGGAAGGCGAATACGAGATGCGCGCCGTAGCGCCGTCGGTGGTCGAGATAGCAGATTTGCAGAATTAATGCATAGAGCGGTACCAGGAGCAGCACAAAATAAGACACGTATTGAATTCTTCGCGACCGCAGGAATTGGAACCGGTCTTCCTTCGACAGGGACTTGAAATGACGTACTGCGGGTGTGTCGATATTGTCGGCGATGATCTGAGCCGGCATCAGTCCTGCGCCACGGGTACCGCCATCCTCCGTTGATATGGACGAGGCCCGAATGATATGGACCCCGCTGTCGCCAAGTAAGCGCAATTCAAGGCTCAAACCGAAGAATTGCGCACTGGCGAAAACAATCAGGCTGGCCACCAGATAGAGCTGCAGCGGCCGCAGGTAGCTTGTACGCCTCCCGGCCAAGTATTCATTGGTCAGTGCACCAGGGGCGAAGAAAAGTTTCGAGAAGGTTTTCCACAAAACCCCCTCCCGCGTTGCGTAGCGGATGAAGAGTGCACGCAGGAAATCGGCAACGGCCGCCGGCTCTCGTAGCGCTTCCTGACCACAATGGGAACAGTAATTCCCGGATGCCATCGCTCCGCAATTGGAGCAGTTTCGGGTACCGACAATGGCAAGTGGAGAGTCGTCGTCTGTTTTGGGACCAGATGATTCTGAAAATATCATTGGCAATCCGAACCATCACGGCCAGTGACTTCAGGTTGGCTCAATCTTCCACCCAGGCAATTTTTGAATAGTCAGCAGGCAGATTCATGGAGGATGACATCCACTCCCAGTTGGGAGTTGGTAAGACCGGTAAACATTGAAAAGGGCTCCATCATGCCGGTGAAATGACTTCATGGATATGATTTGAATCATATGCGCTATTCGTGGCGTGTCCTAATATGTAATCTAAGGCGTCGCTATTTATCTTGGCGATGGTCATGATTCCCTGCTTCCTGCAAGACATCTCCCACGGAGGTTCAAATTTGATGCGCCAATCCCTACTCGACCGACGCAATTTCCTTCGGCTTGCTGCCAGTCTTACGGTCGCCTCGACATTGCCAGACGCCTGGGCCGCGCTGGAACCGGGGAAGCAGTATTTGCCTGTAAAACGAGGCCAGCCACAGGCCGCTAACGGTAGAACGGAAGTCCTGGAGTTCTTCGCCTACACCTGCCCACATTGCTACCACCTGGAAGCGACGATAGAGCCTTGGGCCAAACGACTGCCAAAGGATGTGGAGTTTCGCCGGGTGCCCGTGACCTTCAACAAAGCCGCAACAATCACCGCCAAGGCGTTCTATGCCGCCGAAGCGATGGGCGTTCTGGAAAAGATCCATCTCAGCCTATTTGCCGCATTACACGACCAAGGTTTACCACTCACGCAAGAATCACCTTTGCTCGATTGGATAGCGAAGCAGGGTATCGATCGCAAGAGATTTGCTGACACTATGAATTCATTCGCTGTTCAGAGCCAACTGGCCCAAGCGACTCAATTAATGAATGCCTATGATATCGACGCGGTGCCCTCCGTGGTTATTGGCGGCAGGTACCTGACCTCCGTGAGCCACACGGGAAGCGAGGCAGCGCTGCCAGGCGTGATGAACGAGTTGATCCAGATGACGAAGCCAGGAGCTGTAAAAAATCGCTCGTGACTATTGATGAACACACTCCCGCAATCCAGCCAAGCCATCGTCGCGGAAGGACTAACGCGAAAGTTCGGCGATCGCCTTGCCGTCGACCGCGTGAGTTTTGCGGTTGGTGGTGGCGAGATCTTCGGCTTTCTCGGACCCAACGGGGCCGGAAAGAGCACAACGGCGAGGATGCTCACCGGCTTCATTCCTTCGACGGAAGGTAAAGCTTTCATCGCTGGCTACGATATTGCCGAACGACCCTCCACAGCCCGCCGCCACATCGGCGTGGTGCCCGAAGAAGCCAATGTTTACGCGGACCTCACGGTGTGGCAGAACATCATGCTCATGGCGGAATTGCATGGCGTTGCCAAGGCCATCCGTACCACCCGAGGGAATGCGCTTCTCCGGTCCTTCGATCTCACCACGCGCGCCGAACAAAAAGGCCGACAACTCTCCAAGGGACTGCGCCAGCGGCTGATGCTATGCATGGCACTGGTTAACGAACCCGATATCTTGTTCCTCGACGAGCCGACTTCGGGCCTAGATGTCGCGAGTGCCCGCCTGATCCGGGAAGTCATCACGCAAATGAACCGCGATCGCGGCATGACGGTGTTCATTACGACACACAACATGGATGAGGCCGATCAGCTCTGTCACCGGGTGGCCATTATCGACAAGGGCACGCTCATGGCTATTGACACTCCGGCGGCGTTACGCGGTCGCGTGGAATCTCAGCGGTCGGTGGAAGTCCGCTTCAGGGAAAGTATGGTGGAGCCGGGGGACGTACTGTTGGATACCGGTACGAAAACAGTGATGGCTGCCAATGGTTTCCGCGCCTTCGGTCCGGAACCCGGTCGAATGGCCCAGGCAATTGCGGCAAAGGCCACTGCGCGTGGCCTGCACATCGAAAGCATCAACACGCTTGCCCCGACACTGGAAGAGGTGTTCTTGTCGATCACCGGAGGCCACCATGGCCGCAACTGACAGTGCGCTGGACGACTTTCTTTGGCAATTGCGCGCCGCTATGGTCGTGGCGAAGAAGAACGTAATGGTTTATTACCTGAAACCTCCGGTGCTGACATTCGGAGTCATCTTCCCGCTATTCTTCTATTTGGCCTTCGCGGCCGGCCACAAGGCACCGGTCGAGGTCATGGTCCCCGGTATCGTGGCGATGGCATTGTTCTTTACGGCTTCCGCGGTAGGCCCTCTGATCACCCCATGGGAGCGTCAGGCCAAGACATACGAGCGACTGGTTACTTCTCCAGCCTCGCTGTCAGCGATCCTTTCAGGCGACATCCTGGCGGGTATGGCATTTGGCGTGGTTCTGTCCTTGGTGCCCCTAGCGGCGGCGCTGGCACTGACACCGGCACAGGTTCCCCAGCCGCTGGCGCTGTTGACGGGGCTGTTGCTCGGAGCTCTGTCCTTTTCTGGGCTGGGCGTGTTACTCGCTGCACCCGCGACGGAGGGCCCTTCCCAGGTAATGATGCTGTCGAATCTGGTGCGTCTGCCGTTGATTTTCGTCAGTGGTGTTTTCGTTCCTCTTGCCGAGATGCCAGCCTGGGGCCAGTGGCTATCGCCGCTATCGCCTCTCTCTTATTGTGTCGATCTGGTTCGCGTGGGATTCGGCGGGCAGCATTACTTTTCCATCGCCTTGGACATGGCGGCGCTACTCGCTTTTACTGCCGTTTTCATCGTCGTGGCGCACTACTTTCACAGGAAGACCCGCGACCGTGTCATTTAAGAATCGACGTCGGCAATTGGGTGCTGGCCGCGCTATGTGCTCTCCGCCGAGGGCCCTCACCTAGCCATTTGGAGGTTAAACGTATGATGGATACGCAGGGCCATTGTCACCGGCCATGGTGGAAGAGGCCGCCCGTGTGGTTCATCGCCATCGCGGCGGCAGTGCTCCTCGCGATACTCGCGATTGAGCAAACCGACAAGCCGACCCTGACCCCTTACAGCGCATTTCTCGATCAGCTCGATGCCGGCAATGTCGCAAGTGTCACGTTCCAGGGAACGGAGATCGATGGACGCTACAAGCATCCTTTGGATAACGCTCAGCCGGGCGGCGCCAAGGCGCCGCGTGACACTTTTAGCAGCCGCATCCCCGATTTTGGCGACCCCGCGCTGCTAACGGAACTGCGAAAACAGCACATCCCGATCTACGTCAGTTCGCCATCTCAATGGTCGTCGCTGCTTGCGCATGTGCCTTGGCCAATGCTGTTGTTTCTCGGCGTAGCAATCCTGGCCGGATTCCTCAGACTGATGCGCGGGGGGAAGTCGCCATCTGGATCCGTCGGCACCCCATTGCCGGAACATGGAATGATGGGGATCGTATCGCGCCTGTTTGCGAAGAGGGATCAACCAGCAGGCCTGCCTTCGAGCGCCAGAGATGAAGGAAAGAATCGCTAAGACATCGCAGGCGATGCAACTGGGGATCGGGCCGGAAAAAGCAGGCCATGGCATTGGGAGAATTGGAGAGTGAAATGAATATCCATTGGCGACTTACACTGGCACTCGCCGCCGCGTTTGTGATTACAGGTTGTCAGTCGATCGGCACCGGCAGCGTCCAGCGCGACCGCATCGGCTATGCCGACGCCCTGGGTACCTCCTGGAAGGAGCAGACGCTACTGAACATCGTCAAGCTGCGGTATCTGGACACGCCGGTATTTCTCGACGTTTCGTCGGTGATTAGTTCATACGAACTCGCCAGCCAAGTCAATTTTACGTCGAACATTTTCCCTCGCGCGTCGACTAGCAACAATCAAGCGTTTGGGGCGACAGGCACCTACACCGACAAGCCGACGGTTTCCTACACCCCAATTACCGGCGAACGATATATGAACGGCTTGATCCGCCCGATCCCGCCGCAGGCCATTTTTGCCATGATTGAGTCCGGCCACCCGGCCAACCTTGTATTGCGAGTGACATCTCGCGCCATCAACGGCGTGTACAACTACTCGGCTTCGCAGACGCGATCACGCGCCGCGGATCCGACGTTTCAGATGGTGATCGATGCGATTCGTGGCATTCAGCAGGAAGGCGCGCTGAGCGTGCGCATTGAGAAGCGCGATGGCCAAGAATTGACATACGTCGGCTTCCTCCATAACGGGGACGAAGACGTTGAAAAGAACATCAGCGTAGTGAAAGACAAGCTAGGGATCAATCCGAACAACGATGAACTTCTGCTTGTCTTTGGGGCGCGTCAGCACAGTCCTGCGCAGATCGCGTTGCTCACACGTTCCGTGCAAGAAATTCTGTCCGAGTTTTCAGTGGGCGTCGAGGTGCCAGAAGGTGACCTGACCGAAGGCCGCGCAACCAGGATAATGCGCATCGATTCAGTAGCGGGATCACCAAACTATCCCCTGATGCGCATTCAATCGAGCAGCGAGCAGCCTACCGATGCATACGCATCCGTGCCCTACCGCAACCGCTGGTTTTGGATAGATGACCGCGATCTCAATTCGAAGCGCATGTTCATGTTTCTGACGGTGTTCTCCGCGCTCGCCGAGACGGGCACTGCGCCGCAGATCCCGCTCATCACCATACCCGCACGCTGAGATTTGAATAACATCGGACTCCCGGAGGAGGCAACTTGTCACCAGTTGAGCTGCAATCCGGATTATGTAACACAGCGTATCAATCTGCGGCTGGCAATGCTGCGATGCAAATCCATCCAAAACGGAAATACTTGGGTTACACGGAACCGGTAACATTTTCTTATTTGGATGCTGACTGAGGAAGGAATCAAATGAACGCGAATTTCGGTTTTGGCGAAAGAATCGACGGCTACGCCGTGCCGGTGTTGAACGAGCGCGAAGTTCGGGCCGCCGCCGGCATCCTGTTTGTCTTCGCCCTGGTGTCGTTCCTGAACTCGTGGCTGATGGGCAATTTCCGCCTGACACGGATTTTCGTCATTGCCTTCCTGATTGACTTCACGATCCGCATCTTCATCAATCCGAAGTATTCGCCAAGCATGATCCTCGCCCGCTTCGCGGTGAAAAATCAGGCACCGGAATGGGCCGGGGCGCCGCAGAAACGCTTCGCCTGGGCGGTGGGCTGGACGCTGGCTGTGGTCATGTTCTACCTGATTGTGCTCAATAACGTGGTCGGGCCGATCAACCTGATCGTCTGTGCCACCTGCCTGACGCTGATGTTCTTCGAGAGCGCGTTCGGCATCTGCCTCGCCTGCAAGATTTACAACGCCTTTTCCCGCCAACAGGCGCTGTACT
>Ga0163199_1001934_pt1 | contig 12788 bp, 8 predicted proteins | sample PL_2010_150m_FD_113537 | JGI IMG/M metagenome (GOLD analysis project Ga0163199, IMG submission 113537) | Freshwater microbial communities from Powell Lake, British Columbia, Canada to study Microbial Dark Matter (Phase II) - PL_2010_150m | ecosystem: Environmental > Aquatic > Freshwater > Lake ... | reverse complement strand
GCTCTATCACTACCGCTACCGGCCGGAGAACGGCTTTGGCGCGCAGTTTTGCTACGATGCCGACGGCGGCGGCGCGGAGCCGGCCGTGGTGATGACGCGGCACGGCGACACGTTCCTGGTTGATCGCGGTTATCATCCGACGGTGCGGGCGCCGGGGCACGAGGGCTATGTCTTCACGGTGCTCGTGGGCCGGCATCAGCGCTCGCTCGTGCAATACTTCGAGCCGGCGCACACGCACCTCATGGCGAAGATCCCGGGCATCCAGGCGATGCGGGACAAGTTCAAGTGACAATCGCGACGCAGTCGTCGCGATTGTCATCCTGAGCGTAGCGAAGGATCCAATGGGGCTTTCGTGGCGAATAGCGGATGCCGAAATCCTGCTGGATTCTTCGCTGCGCTCAGAATGACAATCTTGTTTGTCCAGTGAGTTGATGACACCCCAAGAAAATATCTTACCCTTGAATGGCGAGCACCCGTGGCGCTGGGTCATCATCGCGCTGATCTTCCTGGGGACGATCGTGAACTTCCTCGACCGGCTGGCGATTCCCGTGCTCTCGCCGGTGCTGCAGGCGGAGTTTCATCTCACCAACGTCCAGTATTCGTGGATCGGCTCGGCGTTTCTGTTTGCGTATGCGGGGTCGATGTTCGCGTGGGGTGCGGTGTTCGACCGGCTCGGCAACCGCACCGGGTTCGCGCTCGCGGTCGTCGTGTGGTCGCTGGCGGAAATGGCGCACGCGGCGGCGCGCGGACTCGGGAGCTTGTGTTGGTTGCGCGCGGCGCTGGGTCTGGGCGAGTCGGGCAACTGGCCGGGCGCGACGCGCACGATCGCCGCGTGGTTTCCGGCGCGGCAACGGGCGCTCGGCATGGGCATTGCCAACACCGGGGCATCGCTCGGCCCGGCGCTCGCGCCGCCGCTGATCATCTGGCTGCAACTCAGCTTCGGGTGGCGCACGGTGTTTCTGGCGACGGGCGGGCTCGGCTTCGTGTGGCTGGCGCTGTGGCTGGTGTTTTATCCGCGACACGGCTCGGCGTCGTCGGCCGGGCTCGCGGCCGCGGTGCATCACGAACCGGTGCCATGGGGCGTGCTGCTGCGGCGGCGCGAAGTGTGGGGCATCGTGCTGGCGCGGTTTTTCGGCGACCCGATCTGGTGGCTCTACCTGAACTGGCTGCCGCTCTACCTTTTCAACGCCCGCGGCTTCAGCCTGAAGGAAATCGCGGCGTTTGGCTGGATGCCCTTTGTCGCCGCGGCGCTCGGTGCGCTGAGCGGCGGCTGGCTGTCGGGCTGGTTGCTGCGGCATGGCGCCGACGTGAACCGCGCGCGCAAGACCGCAATCCTCATCGGCACGGCGTGCATGATGACGGGCTTCGCCACGGCGTTTGCGACCTCGCCCTACGCCGCCCTCGCCTGGATGTGCGTCACGTGCTTCGGGTTTCAATTCTGGGTCGGCAACGTGCAGACGCTGCCGAGCGATTTCTTCCCCGTGGGCGCGGTCGGTTCGATCGCGGGCTTTGCGGGCACGGCGGCCGGAATCGGGGCGGTGATCTTCACGCTGTCGACCGGCTGGGTGGTCGATCATTTTTCCTACACGCCGATCCTCATCGCGGCGGCGCTGCTGGCACCGCTGGCGACAGGCTCGCTGTTTCTGCTGGTCGGGCGGGTGCGGACGCTCGCCATCGCCCCGTCCCGCAGTGTCACGTAATACGTGACACTTGAGCCGCGACCCGACCCAGGAAGGGCCCCTCAACGAGTGATAGTGCGAGAAAACGCCGCCCGGTGCAGTGTCACGTAATACGTGACACTGTTCCGGGGGTTGCAAGCGACGCCAACGCGTGCGACAACGGGGGCATGGCCGAAAGAAATCCGCTCTTCGATCTCACCGGGCGCACGGCGCTCGTCACCGGTTCCAGCCAGGGGCTGGGCAACGCGATGGCGCGCGGGCTCGCGCAGGCGGGCGCCGCCCTCGTGCTCAACGGCCGCGACGGGCAGAAACTCGCCGCCGCCGCGGAGGCGCTGCGCGTGGAGATCGCCCGGTCGCGCGTGACGACGGCGGCGTTTGACGTGACCGACGGCGCGGCGGTGGCGCGCGAGGTGGCGCGCATCGAGGCGGAGTTCGCGCCGATCGACATTCTCGTGAACAACGCCGGCATCCATCGCCGCGCGCCGCTGGCGGAGATGACGGAGGCGCAGTGGCGCGAGGTGCTCGACACGAATCTCACCAGCGCGTTTCTCGTGGCCCGCGCCGTGGCGCCGCGGATGATCGCGCGCCGCGCGGGCAAGATCATCAACCTCTGCTCGGTGATGAGCGACGTCACGCGGCCGACGATCGGCAACTACGCGGCCGCGAAGGGCGGCTTGAAAATGCTCACGAAGGCGATGGCGGTCGAGTGGGCGAAGCACGGCCTCCAGGCCAACGCGATCGCGCCGGGCTATTTCGCGACGGAACTCAACCGCTCGCTGATCGAGAACGTGGAGTTCAACCAATGGATCTGCGGCCGCACACCGGCGGGCCGCTGGGGGCGGCCGGAGGAACTGGCGGGCGTGGCGGTGTTCCTGGCGTCGCGGGCGAGCGACTTCGTGAACGGGCAGATCCTGGCCGTCGACGGCGGGCTGCTGGCGGCGTTGTGACGGTGCCGGCGAGCTACCGGGCCGCGGCCGTGGTTCGGAGCGCGAAGGCGCGGGCGGGATTCTCGACCACGAGCCGGTGAATGTCCGCCTCGGTAAAACCGTCGCGGCGCAACGCCGGCAGGAAGGCGCGGAACAGCGTGTCGTAGCCGCGAAACGCGCCGCCATCCGGCTCGCCGGGCCGATACCAGCCGGCATCGTGCGACACCAGCAGACGATCCAGGAAGCCCTGCCGCTTGAGATCGGCGACTGCGGCGAGGTGCCGCGCCAGCGTGGACGGCGCGACACCGTCGAACGAGAGCCACGCGCCGGCCTGCGCCACCGTGACCAGCGCGGCCGGGTCTTTCGCGTTTTGCGCGTGCACCCAAATCCACGCAGACGGATCGACGCCTTCGTCACGAACGATGGCGAGTTGCGCGAGTGCCGCGGTTTGGTCGCCGGTGTGAGCCGCGATGACCAGGCCCGTGGCGCGATGCGTGCGGGCGGCGGCCTGCACCAGAGTGCGGCTGGTCGGCGCCAACGGCCCGGCATCGAAACCGATCTTGATGAAGCCGGGGCGCACCCCGGTGCCGTCGAGGCCGTCGCGCCATTCGGCGATCCAGCGGGCGGCGAGTTGCGCGGCGTCCTCGGTCAGGGCGTGGGCGGGCAGGAACTTGTTCTGGCGCGCGGCGTAGTAGCCGGTGTTGGTGACCAGGTGCAGGCCGGTCGCTGCGCTGAGGCGCACGAGCAGGCGCGGATCGCGTCCGAGGTAGGCAGGGGTGCATTCACACAGCGTGCGGCAGCCCAGCGCGTGCGCCTCGTCGAGGACCGGCCGGATTTTCGCAAACGCGACGTCGGCGTCGTAACGTGCCGGGGAGATTTCCGCGGCGCCGACAAAGTCGACGAGCACATGTTCGTGGGGCAGCGTGACGCCGAGCGCGGCCGCCGGCACGAGACCCCGCACGGTCATGACGTGCGGCACGGCCGCGGCGGGGACGGCGGGCGCGGCGGCGGCGCGGGTGGCGGCGCGGGTGGCGCGCGGCAGGGCGAGGCAGGCGGCGCCGGCCAGGCCGAGGAATTCGCGGCGGTGCATGCGCGGAGCTTGCGACGACGGCGGCACGGGGCAAGCCACGTAAGCAGCGGGAATGGTGGCGTGGGCTGGTCAGCGGCGTGCGTGCGGGGTTGCATCGCATCTCGGTCCGCCTAGCCTCGGCGCCGTTCCATGCTGAGCGTTCCTCTTGAGCTTTTGATTATCGCGCTGTTGCTGCTGGCCAATGGCGTGCTCGCGATGGCGGAGATCGCCATGGTATCCGCGCGCAAGTTGCGGCTGAAGAAACTCGCGGCCAAGGGCGACCCGCGCGCGAAGGCGGCGCTGGCAATCGCGGAGGAGCCCACGCGGTTTCTTTCGACGATCCAGGTGGGCATTACGCTGCTCGGCGTGGGGGCGGGCGCCTTTGGCGGGCGGACGATCGCGGAAAACCTGCGGCAGGAATTTGCGACCTGGCCCCTGGTGGCGGCGCACGCGGAGGCACTAGGCGTGGGGGTCGTGGTCGTTGCCATCACCCTCGCCTCGGTGATTTTCGGCGAACTGATCCCGAAGCGCCTCGGGTTGCACGCGCCGGAGCGCGTGGCGCTCGTGCTCGCGCGGCCGCTCAACCTGCTGTCGCACCTGGTCGCGCCGGTCGCGAGTCTGCTCACCTTCATCACCGACCGCGGTTTGCGGCTCGTCGGCATCGGCCAGCCGAAGGAGGAGCCGGTCACCGACGAGGAGGTGCGCAACCTGGTCGAGCAGGGCATCGAGGAGGGCGCGTTTCACCAGGCGGAGCAGCAGCTCGTCGAGGGCGTGCTCGGGCTCGACCAGCGGTCGGTGACGACGCTGATGACACCGCGGCCGAAAATCGTGTTTCTCAACATTGACGACGCCGAGGACGTGAACTGGCGGCGGATCGTCACGAGCGGCCACTCGTATTTCCCGGTCTACCAGAATCACCGCGACCAGATTGTCGGCATGGTGGCGGTGAAGGCGCTCTGGGCGCACTCGGCGATCGGGCTGCCAACCACCCTGAAGAATCTGCTGTCGCCGCCGCTGCTCGTCTCGGAGAAGATGAGCGCGATCCAGCTGCTCGAGCAGTTTAAGAAGACCGGCAAGCACATCGCGATCGTGACGGACGAGTTTGGCGCGGTGCAGGGGTTGGTGACGCTCATCGACGTGATGGAGGCGATCGTGGGCGACATGCCGGAGCGCGGCGCGCGCGAGCAGCCCGAGGCGAAGCGGCGCGAGGACGGCTCGTGGCTGATGGACGCGACGCTGCCGACGGGCGAACTCAAGACGCGGCTCGCCCTCGACCAGCCGCTGCCGAACGAGGGCACGGCCGACTTTCAGACGCTGGGCGGATTTGTGGTCACGCAGTTCGGGCGCATCCCTACCGCGGGCGATTATTTCGAGTGGGCCGGGTGGCGGTTCGAGGTCGTCGACATGGATCGGCGGCGCGTGGACAAGGTGCTGGTGGCGAAGGCGGGCGCCGCGCCGCAGCAGAAGGCGGGCTGAAGAGGGAAACCAAGAAGCCCGGAAAAAGACCAACGCGGGCGAATCGCTTCCGGGCATCCTCCTGAAAAACCCTTTGCGTTCGCGCGCGGCGACGCTGACGGTGCGCGCATGTCCCAGGACCCGTCATGCAAGACCTTTTCACCGGCCAAACCACACGCCTCCGGGGGCGGCTCCTCCCGGGAGCCGACGAAAGACGCGCTCTTCAAGACGATCACGAGCGACGACTGGCGGCGCTCGCTCGCCTCGGCGCGGCGGCAGCCGAATGCGGTGTCGGCGAAGATTCGGACCGCGATCTCTTCCTCCTCGCGGAAGACGAAGTAGCGCTGCTCGAGGGCGCCGGCGGCGAATGGGCGGCGCTCGGCGAAGCCATCCGCGCGTGGCGCGGACTGCTGCCGCTGATGCGACTGGATGAGTTTGGCTTTCCCGCCGGCGACGAAATCGAGAATCCACTGGAGGAAGCGAACCCACGGCTGCAGCGCATCGGCGGCGGCGTCGAGGCGTGGTGTTTCGCGGCGCCGGAGGACGGCGGCTCAGTCTATAAATTCTATCTACCCCGGGAGGAAAAACGGGTCGGAAGCATCTTTGGCTTTCGGCGGGGGGAGGAGTCGGCCTTGCACGCGGAGGCGAAGCTGGGCGACTACCGCGCGCTCCTCGAAAAACTCCTGCTCATCCACGCGCTCGGCGGAATGGCGACGGAGGTCGTGGCGGTGACGCCCGAGGGGATCGTCGTGGCGAAGCAGGCGCTCGGCGAACCGCTGCCGCAGGGCGACGATGTGTCGGCCGTGCTGCCGGCGGGACTCATCGAGATTCCCTCGCGCTTCCTGCGGGCGAACCGGGATCATCCGCGGTTGTTTTTTCTCGGCGGGAGCGCGTGGCTCGTGGCGGATTTGCACGCGCGGAATTTCGTGCGCGGTGCGGACGGCGCGCTGCGCGTGATCGACCTGGTAGCGGCGCCGTGGCCGGAGCGCGAGGTGGCGCGGGAGGCGCTCCTCGCGGGGTGGCTCGAGCGGGTGCGGGCGGATCCCGATGCACCGGCGCTCGGAGCTTCCCGCGACGAGGAACTCTGAGCGTTTGTTCTTTTTGGCAGGATTACCAGGATTTCAAACCGGGAAGGACGGGATGCTCGGTGCCGGTCTTGCCGCCTCAGCGGCATTCTTGCCTCAGCGTTTTGAAAACGAGTCCTGAAAATCCTTCCCCGAATCCTGTTAATCCTGTCCAAAAATAAAACCGCCGTCCGGCCACAATCGGCACGAACGGCGGCGAAATCTGTCGACAAAAAGAATCAGCTCTTCCTGGCGTTCAGGAACTCGAGCACTTTCTCGGCCTGTTTGTCGGTCTGGCCCTTGTCGTAGTAGACGACCTTGCCTGCGCGATTGATCAGGTAGGCTTCGCGGCTCGCCATCAGCACGGCGGACTGGCCGAAGGCTTTGACGACTTTCTTGTCGGTGTCGGCGAGCAGCGCGTAGGGAAAGTTGTTCACCTTCTTGAACTCGGCCTGTTTCTCGACGGTATCAACGCTCACGCCGACGACGGCCACGCCGTGTTTCTTGAGATCGGCGGAGGCGTCACGGAGGGAGCAGCCCTGCTTGGTGCAGCCGCCGGTCAGGGCCTTCGGATAGAACCACACGAGGGTGTAGTTGTTCGCCTTGTAGACGTCGGCGAGGTTGAGGGTCTTGCCTTCGTCGGTGAGGGCGGAGACCGCGGGCGCGGCGGCGCCGATGGCGAGCGGCTCCGCGCGGGCGAAGAGACCGAGGAGCGTGAAGAGGGACATGGCGAGGAGGGTGCGGGATTTCATGGCGGCGAGGAAAGTAGCGGGGTTTGGTGGCAAAGCAAGCGGCGGGGCGGGATGTGTAGGGCGGGGTCGCCGAACCCCGCCGGATCAACCGGACGGGATTTTTTGGCGAAGCTTGCGCGGATTTTCGGGCCGCGGATTCTTTCGGCGGGGTTCGGCGACCCCGCCCCACAACTGACACCGCTTACCACATAAGGTCGGTGCCTTCGCCGGCGTAGGGCCAGGCTTCGGGGGTCACGACGAGGCCGGCGCGCACGGGGTTGTTGCGCACGTAATCCCATTTTTCCGAATAACTGCGCGGCGAGCGCAGCACGTGGTCGAACAACTCCGGTTGCCAGAGCGGAGCCGGGGTTCCGGTGGTTTCGCAGATTTTCTTGGCGGTCCAACGTTTCCAATCACGGATAAACGCCGGGAGCGATTTCGCGTCGGCCCGGGCGCGCGCGAAGAAATGCACATGATCGGGCATCACGACGTGGCGTTCGACCACCCAGCCGTGGACTTCGGCGGCGTCACGCCATGTGATCAGCATAATCTCCGCGGCGGCGGGAATCGTGAGCAGCGGGCGAAGTTCAGCGGTGCAACACGTGAGAAAGTAGATCGGATCCTTGATCCAAACCTGGCGCAGGCGATGCAGGTGGTCGCGGTCGGGGAGTTCGTCCGTTGTAGGGCGGGGTCGCCGAACCCCGCCGGTTGCATCTTTCGGGAATCGCTTGGCGAAGCTCACGCACTTTCCTGGTCGGAAACGCTTGCGGCGGGGTCGGGAGACCCCGCCCTACAACAGCGTCACGGCTCGAGACCGGCGACCTGCACGTCGTTCGGGTGGTCGATGGAGAACTTGAGGGTGAGCTCGCGCTTCTCGGCGGGCTTGAGGTCGAGCGTCCACTTCAGCGCGCCTTCGTTGGTGGGCTTCACTTCCTTGGCATCGGGGGCAAGCTGCTTCACCACGATCTTCTCGTTGCGGGAGACGGGAATCTGATCGGACACGATCACGCGGGCGGCAGTCTTCTTGTTGTTCTGGAGCGTGAGGAGGTATTCGTAGGTGATGCGTTTGCCGCTGTTGGTGAGGCCGGTGTCCTCGGTGAAGCGCTGCACGCGCTTGTGCTTGACGGAGATTCCCTCGTCGACGCCGAGCGCGAGGTCGAATTTCTCGCCGGACATCACGGTGCGCAGCGCGCTCGTGGCCACGAACGTGCCGTCGAGAAACACGTTCATCGCGCCGGCGAGGAGCGGAAAGTCGGACGAGTTGACCACCTTCGCGGTGAGAAACGCGGCGGCCTGCAGCTTCGGCGTGGTGAGGTATTCGAGTGTCGCGGCGAGTGCGGCGGTGGTGATCGGGATCTTCTGCGGGGAGTTGTCGCTCGGGACGCTGGCGGGGGCGGTGACCTTGAACGAGGCGCTGGTGGCGGCGGTGTCGAGGGTGGCTTGGGCGGCTGAGACCTCGAAGGCGGCGACCTGGCCGGCGTCCTTATCCTCGGCGGCTTGTTCCATCATCGCCTTGGGTCGGTTGGCGCTGAGGACGACCCCGGCGGAGGAGGCGGTTCTCATGTCCCGCCCGCCAAACGCCGCGGGCGCCGCCATCGGCACCGGCCGCGGCACGAACACATCCACCGACCACGGCCGCTGCTCCGGCGCCGCGCCGCCCATGCTCGGCCGCGCGGTCGAGAGTGTGAGCGCGACGTCTTTCCAATCCTCGCCAGTGTTCTGGCGGACGATGCCGTGGTAGGCGAGGGCGATGGATTTTTCGTTGGAGTTCACGCGAGCGTCGTAGCTTGGCATCCAGCTGGCGCCGGGCACGGCGTAGCTGAGCGCGAGGTCGAGCTTGCCGGCAGTGGCGGCGTCGAGGCGCACGGTCACGGTCTTGTAGCTGCGGCCGCCGGCGCCGCGGAGCTGGTTGAGCTGGCGCTGGGCGGCGTCGGTCTTGGCGGCGAGGTCTTCGAGCTGCGTGGCGATGCCTTGTTTTTCGGCGGTGATTTTACCGAGGTTCTCTTCGAGAAACGTCAGGAGTTTGGCCGATTCCTCGATGCTGAGGCGCGGGGCGCTGTCCTTGGTGGGCGGGGCGGTCGCAGCCCCTTCGAGGCGGCCGAGCGTCTTCTCCTGCATGGCGAGCGCGTTGACGCGGTCGTCGAGCATTCGCTTTTGTTTGCCGAGGGCGCGGAGTTCGTCCTCGAGCGCCTTCACGCGGTCGTTGGGCGTGAAGTCGACATAGGTGGCGCGGGCGGTCACGTCGAGAATGGTGACTTGCGCGGCGCCGCGGCCGGAAACCTGGAGCGACTGGTCGAGCAGGTTGGCGGGGAGCTTCTCGAAGGTCACCTCGGCGGTGCCGGTGGCGGTGAGGTCAAGCGTGGCGGTGCGGGTGACGACGGCGCGGTCGGCGTAGACAGTGACGGCGGTGAGGTTGGACTTGGCGGGAATGGGGGCAGCAGAGGCGAGCGCGGGGAGCAGCGCGCAGCCCAAGAGCGAGCGAAGGGAGGTTTTCATGAGGCGAGGGTGGCGATAGACTGCACGAATAGGAAAACGAGCCAATGGGGAAAAGAATTAGGGGCTTGGCTTGTAGGGCGGGGTCGCTGAACCCCGCCGCTTACTGCACGGCGTCCGAGCGGCGGGGTTCGGCGACCCCGCCCCACAACCCCCGAGTTATTCACATTTTGTTTTAGCCGGAACCCACCCGGGCAGATGGCTGTTATCCGTCTTGCGCAGGCCGCGCCCGTGATCTCTTATCCCACCTCCTTTATGCCCATTGCCTCGTTTTTCCGGTCCGCAGTGCGTCCGCTGCGGCTTCTCTTTGCCGCGTGCGCGACCCTCACGGCGGCCCTTGCCCAATCCCCGTCCGCTGCCGACGGCTTCGACCCGAACGTCGACGGCAACGTCTACGCGCTCGCGGCGCAGCCCGACGGCCGGCTTATCCTCGGCGGCCAGTTTTCCGTGCTGCGGCCCGGCATCGGCATCGCGGCGGGGCGCAACGATCTCGCCCGCGTCAACGTCGACGGCTCCCTCGACCTCGCCTTCGACCCGAACGCCAACGGTCCCATCCGCTCCGTGGTGCTCCAGCCGGACGGCCGCATCCTGGTCGGCGGCGATTTCACGAGCATCGCGGGCGCCACGCGCAACCGCCTCGCCCGGCTCAACGCCGACGGCTCGCTCGACGCGACGTTCAACCCGAATATCGGCAACGGTGCCGTCAACGCCCTCCTCGTGCAGCCAGACGGCCGCGTCGTGGTCGGCGGCAGTTTCACCACCATCGGCGGCGTCACGCGCAACCGCCTCGCCCGGCTGAGCGCGGCGGGCGTTGTCGAGACCGCGTTCGATCCGAATTTCAACAACATCGTGTTTGCCCTCGCGCTGCACGGCGGCGGGAAGATTCTCGTGGGCGGTGCGTTCACCTCGATGCAGCCGGCGGGCGCCAGCGCGCCGACGATTCGCGGCCGGTTCGCCCGGCTCAATGCCGACGGCACGCCCGATTCCGAGTTCGACGGCAAGGCCAACAACAGCGTTTACGCCATCGCGGTGCAGCGCGACGGCAAGATCGTGTTCGGTGGCGCGTTCACTACCGTGATGCCGATTCCCACGCCCACGCCGCAGAGCCGGTCGCGCCTCGCGCGCATGCAGCCCGACGGCCAGTTCGACAGCTCCTTCATCGCGGGCACCAGCTCCGACGTAAACGCGCTGATCATCCAGCCCGATGGTTCGCTGCTCGCCGGCGGCGCATTCTCATCGGCCTTCGGGAGCGGCAGCGCCCCGGCCGGGCGCAACTTCCTCGCGCGCTTCCTCGCGGATGGCTCGGTCGACGCGAATTTCTCGCCTTCCACCAACCAGGTGGTGAGCGCGCTGGCGCTGCTGCCGGACGGCAAGCTGGTCGCCGGCGGCTACTTCACGCGCGCGGGCAGCCGCGGTTCGCCGGCGGGGGTTGTGCGCAACCGCGTTGCGCGCTTCACGCCCGAAGGCTCGCTCGATGCCACCTTCGCGCCTGACGAAGGCGGCCGGCCGCTCCTTTCGGCGGTGCAGAGCGACGGAAAAATCATCATCGCTGGCACGTTCTCGAGCGTCGCCGGAGTGACGCGCAACGCCCTCGCGCGACTCAACACCGACGGCTCGCTCGACGCCGCGTTCAACCCGAATCTCAACGGACCCGTGCACGCGATCGCGCTGCAAGCCGACGGGAAAATCCTCCTCGGCGGCGCATTCACGACGGTGGGGGGCACCACGCGCAATTACCTCGCGCGGCTCAACGCCAATGGCACGCTCGACACCGCGTTTAATCCGAGTCCCGACGGCCAGGTCGAGGCGATTGCGGTGCAGGCGGACGGAAAGATTCTCCTCGGCGGCATGTTTTCCACGTTCCCGTATGCGGTCGCGGCGACGGCGACAACCGCCGCGAGCACCACGACCGTGCGCAACCGCATCGCGCGCATCAACACCGACGGCACGCTCGACACTACCTTCGACCCCGGCGCCAACAACAACGTCCTCGCCCTCGCCGTGCAGTCGGACGGAAAGATTCTGGTCGGTGGCGCGTTCACGACGTTCACGCCGAACCACACTGCCGCCCAGCCCGGCACGACGACTGCGCGCAACCATCTCGCGCGCCTCAACGCTGACGCCACGGTCGACACCACCTACAATCCGTCGCCCAACGGCGGCGTCACCGCCATCGCGCTTCAGTCCGACGGCAAGGCGGTGGTCGGCGGTTCGTTTGGTAATTTCCCGATTCCGAACGTGGCGGCCAACGCCACGGTCACGACCACCACCCGCAACCGCCTCGCGCGCGTGAACGCCGATGGCACCGTCGACAGCGCGTTCGATCCCAATGCCAATGGACTCGTCAATGCCGTCACCGTGCAGGCCGACCAGAAAATCCTCATCGGCGGCGGGTTCACCACGCTAACGCCGAACAGCACGGATCCCACCAAGTGGACCCAGCGCAAATACGCCGCGCGGCTCAACGCCGACGGCACGGTCGACGCCACCTTCGACCTCAATCTCGACGAGCGCCCCGGCAACAACGTCACCAGCTTCCGCGTCCAGTCCGACGGAAAGATTCTAATGTGTGGCGGCTTCAAGTCGCTGCAGCCGGTCGGCGCCACCACGCGCACCGCACGCAGCTATTTCGTGCGCCTCAACGCCAACGGCACGCTCGACACCGCGTTTTCTCCCGGCGCGGGCGGCGCCTCCGGCGGCATCGTCAACGCCATCGCCGTGCAGGCCGACGGCCGCGTGATCGTGGCGGGCGCGTTTTCCGACCTCGGCGGCGCGGGCACCAGCAACATCGCACGCTTCACCGCCGAAGGCGCCATCGACGGCTCCTTCACCCGCGCGACCGGCTCCGACGGCGCCATCAACACTGTCGCCCTCCGGCCCGACATCACCGGCCTCATCCCGCAGATCCCTGGTTTCGCCTGGCTTAACGCCGGCGGCACCGCCCTCGCCACCGGTTTCCGTCCCGACAGCAGCCTCACCCTCAACGGCACGGTCTCCGCCTTCGCCTTCGAGCGCGATGGCAGCCTGCTCCTGGCCGGATCCTTTGCCAACCTCACCAGCACCGCCGGCAGCAACCTCATCCGGCTGCGACCCAACGGCACGCTCGACACCACCTTCAATCCCGCGCCCAACGGCACCGTCAACCTCATCACGGTTCAGAACAACGGCCGCATCCTGATCGGCGGCACCTTTACCGCGCTCGCGCCGAACGGCGGAGCGTCCGTCGTCCGCAACCGGATCGCCCGCCTCAACGCCGACGGCACGGTGGACAAGTTCGATCCCAATCCCAACGGCAACCTCGTCGCGATTATCGAGCAACCCAACGGCCAGATTCTCCTCGCGGGCCAGTTCACCACGCTCACCCCCAACGC